>WNFF01000657.1_pt1 | contig 26514 bp, 23 predicted proteins | sample 5400441 | NCBI WGS metagenome assembly WNFF01 (sample SAMN13153345, study PRJNA577476) | soil metagenome | isolation source: 120 cm saprolite under Douglas fir tree site 2 hole 3 replicate 1 | place: USA:California | collected 2015-04-18
AGAATGGCCTAGCCATCCGCGGCGATGCGGCTACCTACGATTACCAGCACCTGCGTAATAAAATTGCGCATACGCGCGGCCTTTCATCATTTCCTTGCGAGGCGAGTAGCACACCGGGGGTCGGGCGGTCAAGCAGAAAGCCGCTGTGCAGTCGCTGTGCAGGCGTCGTTATTGACCGCTGCTGCAACCACATCGCCCAAGAGGGGCAGCGCGAATGTGCTATTGCGCCCGACCTAGAGGCAGCGATATGGCTTGGAAATCCACTGGATCTAAAGAACGACCGACCGGCGGCCCACATCATGCCTGTCCATGATTTCGATCGCGAAAGGGCACAACAGGCGGCGGCGCGAATGCGCGCGCTGTTGGCGGCCCAGGGCCCTCGGGTCACCGAGCAGGAGGCGCAGCAAAACTGGGAGGGGCTCAAGCGCGAGCTCGACGGCGAGGACGACGCCAGGATCGATCAATGGCTGTCGCCATCGAGGCCTCGATAGCTCTGCGATTTCGCTGAGTAGCCGACGCCGCCTATCTCGAGCTTGCGGTGCGGGCCGCCCTGCCCCTGGCTACGCGCGACGACTCCCTGGCGCGCGCCGCGGAAACCGCCGGCGTCGTCCTCTTCAAATCGTGATCGCCGGTGGTCCCGTCCGCCTGCTTATTTGACTTGGTGTTATCCGGTCGGCCGGTATGTTGGCCGGCGTGAAGGGGTTTGCGGCATGCCATTCCTGCGCGAGCGGTCCGGACGCTGGTCGCCGGTGAAGATCGCGGCCTTCGCGGCCGCGGTGCTGCCGGCGCTCTGGATCGCCTACCAGGCGGCGAGCGACGACCTCGGTGCCCGGCCGGTCACCGAGGCGATCCATCAGGTCGGCGATTGGGCGCTGCGGTTCCTCCTGATCACGCTGGCGATCACGCCGGCGCAGCGCATCCTCAACTATCCCCGCATCATTCTGGCGCGCCGCACGCTCGGCGTGGCCACCGCGGCCTATGCCGTCCTGCATCTGTCGCTCTACGCGCTCGACCAGCATTTCGATCTGCTCAAGGTGGCGAGCGAGATCGTGCTGCGCATCTACCTGCTGATCGGGGCGCTTGTGCTGACCGGCCTCGTCGTCCTGGCCTCGACCTCGACCGATGCCGCCATTCGCCGCCTCGGCTCGCGGCGCTGGAACGCCCTCCACCGTGTCGTCTATGGGCTCGCCCTGCTCGCCGCCGTGCATTTCTTCATCCAGTCGAAGCTCGACACCTACCAGCCGGTAATGATGGCGGGGTTCCTGATCTGGCTGCTGGCCTACCGGGTTCTGTTCCGGCTCAACGGCGAGGTGCCCGCGGCCCACCTCCTGCTGCTCGCCGCCGCCGTCGCGGTGACGACGGCGCTCGGCGAAGCAACCCTCCACATGCTCACGAGCGGGGTCGACGCGCGCCGCATCCTGCTCGCCCATTTCGACCTCGAGATGGAGGTGCGGCCGGCCTGGTGGGTGCTGGCCGCCGGCCTCCTGGTCGCCGGCGCCGGACTGCTGCGGCAGAAGCCGGCGCGTCAGCGGCCGAGCGCGCGCCGGATCGCCTCGACCGCTCTCTCGGGCGCGACCCAGGTCCAGTCCGGCAGCTGATTGCGAAACCACGTCGCCTGGCGCTTGGTGTAGCGCCGGGTGTCGCGCTTGGCCTCGGCTGCCGCTGTCGCGAGATCGATCTCGCCGCTCAAATGCCGGATCAGCCAGGGTACGCCGTGCGCCTTCATCGCCGGGAGCGCGGCGTCGAGACGCCGGGCGCGCAGCGCGCCCACCTCGTCCAGGGCGCCGGCGGCGAGCATCCCCTCGAAGCGGGCATCGATGCGGCGGTAAAGCTCGCCGCGCTCGACGTCGAGGAAGATCTTCACCGCCCCACACGGATCGAGCGCGGGCCGCATGCCGTCGCGATGCCAGTCGGCGAGCGAGCGGCCGGTCGCCAAGACGACCTCGAGCGCGCGAGTGATGCGGGAGCGGTCGCCCGGCATCAGCCGCTGCGCGGTCGCGGGGTCGCGCTCGCCGAGCTCGGCGTAAAGGCGGCCGATGCCTTCCTGCACGAGCCTGCCGCGGACCGCGGCGCGGACCTCGGCCGGGATCGGGGGGATGGCAGCAAGCCCGCGCGTCAGCGCCCTGAAGTAGAGGCCGGTGCCGCCGACCAGGATCGGCCGGCGCGCTCCCCGCGCGACCTCGTCGAGCGCCGCGCCGGCTTCGACGCACCAGCGGCCGACGGAATAATTCTCGGCGGCGTCCACGTGGCCATAGAGGAGATGGGGCACGCGCGCCTCCTCCACCGGCGTCGGGCGCGCGGTGATGATGCGCAGATCGCGATAGACCTGCATGGAATCGGCATTGACGATGGTGCCGCCGAGCTCCTCCGCCAGCGCGAGCGCCAGCGCCGACTTGCCGCTCGCGGTCGGTCCCGCAACGAGGATGGGCCTGCTCACGACGCCCGTGCCGCGCATGGAGCGTGTTCACCTCCGCCGATATTGAACCCGTTTCCGGCGCCGACTAAACCATGGGCCGATCCTGTGCTCACGTGGAGATGTCCGGTGACGCTCGTACGACCCTTCCGTGCCCTGCGGCCGGCGCCGGGACGCGCCGCCGAGATTCTGGCGCCCCCCTATGACGTGCTGTCGAGCGCCGAGGCGCGCGAGCGCGCCCAGGGCAAGCCGTGGAGCTTCCTCCACGTCTCGAAGCCCGAGATCGACCTCGATCCGGCGATCGACCCGCACGACCGGGCGGTCTACGCCAAGGCGGCCGAGAACCTCGAGCGCATGATCGCGGCCGGCGTCCTCGTTCGCGACGCCGAGCCCTGCTACTACGTCTACCGGCTGACCCGGCGCGACCGCCAGCAGACCGGGCTTGCCGCGGTCGCTTCGCTCGCGCACTACCGCACCAACCGCATCCGCAAGCACGAGCACACGACTCCCGTCAAGGAAGACGACCGGGTTCGCCAGATCGAGGCGGTCAACGCCCAGACCGGGCCGGTGATGATGGGCTATCCCGCCGCGCCGGCGATCGACGCCATGCTCGCGAAGGCAAGCGAGCGCGACGCCGACATCGACGTCACCGCCGACGACGGCGTCCGCCACCAGCTTTGGGTCGTCGGCGACGACAAGACCGTTGCCGCGCTCACGCGCGCGTTCGACGCGTTGCCGGCGCTCTATATCGGCGACGGCCACCACCGCACCGCGGCCGCCGCCCGGGTCGCGCAAGGGCGCGGCGGCGGCGCTGCCTCCGACTTCCTCACGGTGATTTTTCCTCATCACCAGATGACCATCCTCGATTACAACCGAGTCTTGAGGAATTTGAACGGCCACGGCCCGGACGGGCTCCTTGCCGCGCTGCGTGCACGCTTTGCAGTCGCGGCTTCCGACCAGCCGGTGCGTCCCGCCGCCGCCGGCGAGTTCGGCATGTATCTCGCGGGCCGCTGGTACCGGCTGACGATCCGGCCCGATCTCGTGCCCGAGCACGATCCGATCGGACGGCTGCCGATCACGCTGCTCACGCGTCACGTGATCGAGCCGCTGTTCGGCATCACCGATCCGCGGACCGATCAGCGCATCGACTTCGTCGGCGGCGGGCGCGGCTTGCGCGAGCTCGAGCGCCGCGTCGCGGGCGGCGAGATGGCGGTCGCCTTCGCGCTCTACCCGACGCAAATGGCCGACCTGATGGCGGTGGCGGACGCCGGCGGGATCATGCCGCCGAAGTCCACCTGGTTCGAGCCGAAGCTCGCCGACGGCATGGTCAGCCACGTGCTGGATTGAGCAGACGACGGAGGACGGACGACAGCCGACGGATCAAACGAGGACAGTCCGATTTGCTTTCGGTCGTCCGTCGTCTGTCCTCTGTCGTCCGCTAGGGCAGGCTGACCGCCACGAAGCGCAATTCGCCGTCGCTGCCGGCCACCAGCAGCAGCGCCGACTTGCGGCCGTCCTTCTTGAGCTTGTCGATCTTGGCCTGGAAGTCGTCGGCGTTGGCGATCGCCTCCTGCGCGAGCTCGACGATGACGTCGCCGGGCGACAACCGCTTGTCGGCCGCCGGCGAGCTCGCATCGATGCCGACGATGACCACGCCCTTCACCGTGTCCTTGATCTTGTAGCGCCGGCGCAGGTCGTCGGACATGTTGGCGAGCTCGAGGCCGAGCGTCTTCTTCACCACCGTCTTTTCCGGCGGCGTGTCCTTCTTGGGCTCGCGTGCTGCCACCCGCTCGCCGTCCTCGAGCCGGCCGAGCGTGACGGTCTTGGTCTCTTCCTTGCCCTTGCGGATGACGACCACCGGCGTCTGCTTGCCGACCGGCGTATCGGCGACGACGCGCGGCAGATCGCGCATCTCCTTGATCTCCTTGCCGTCGAACTTGACGATCACGTCGCCGGGCTCGATGCCGGCGGGCTTGGCCGGTCCCTTGTCGTCGACGCCCGCGACCAGGGCGCCGCGCGGCGGAGTGATCTTGAGGCTTTCGGCGATCTCGTCGGTCACCTGCTGGATGCGCACGCCGAGCCAGCCGCGCCGCGTCTCCCCGAACTGCTTCAACTGCTCGATCACCGGCGTCGCCGTCTTCGACGGCACCGCGAAGCCGATGCCGATCGAGCCGCCGGACGGCGAGATGATCGCGGTGTTGATGCCGACCACCTCGCCCTCGAGATTGAACAACGGACCGCCGGAATTGCCGCGATTGATGGCGGCGTCGGTCTGGATGTAATTGTCGTAGGGGCCGGAATTGATGTCGCGGTTGCGCGCCGAGACGATGCCCGCGGTCACGCTGCCGCCGAGGCTGAACGGGTTGCCGATGGCGATGACCCACTCGCCGAGCCGCAGCTTCTCCGAATCGCCGAACTTCACCGCCTTGAGCGGCTTGTCGGGCTTGACCCTGAGCAGGGCGAGGTCGGTCTTCTGGTCCTTGCCGATGATCTCGGCCTTGAGCCGGGTGCCGTCGTTGAGGATGACGGTGACCTCGTCCGCCTCCGAGATGACGTGGTTGTTGGTGACCACGATGCCGGACGGATCGATGATGAAGCCCGAGCCCAGCGAATTGACGCGGCGCGGCGAGCGGTCGCGGCCCTGCGGATCGCCCTGGCCGCGGCGATTGAAGAAGTCCCGGAACAGCTCGTCCAGTTGCGGATCGTTCGGCAGCTGCGGCATCGGCGTGTTGTGCACCTCGACCTTCTGCGAGGTCGAGATGTTGACCACGGCGTCGATGACCTTTTCGGCAATGTCGGCGATGGCGTCGGGTCCGCGCGCGGCCGATGCCGGCGCGAGCGGCGGCAGGACCAGCGCCGCCGTCGCGGCCGCGGCCAACGCAGGCCGGCGGACCTGCCGGGCAAATTGGGCGAGAGTGCCGAGCATGAAGATCAGGCTCCTGGAGCGATGAGGGCGAGACACTGCTCCCGTCCCGGCATGGAGGCAAGGGCGATCTCGACGCGGCGAATTAGGCTTGGGATTGGGGCGGAATCGGGACCGGCGCGCCAAAGGAACTGTCGTTCATCCGCGCACGAACCAGATCAGCACGACCCCGAGCACGGCCGACGCGATGCCGGCGACTCGCAGCGACGTTTCCGGGCTCTCCAGCGCGCTCGCCGCCAGCCGCTTCGCGACGCGCGGAAAAGCGGCGAACAGCAGCCCTTCGATCACCAGCACGAGACCGATTGCGACAAGGAACTGGGCCATCTGCCGGCGCCGTGACGGCGAGCGTTCGCCGCTAGCGCGGCGGCGGGCTCGCGGGAGGCGGGGCGCCGGGCGTGGGGCTCGGCGGGCTTCCGCCGCTGCGCGGCTTGCCCGCCGGATCGCCGAAGTAGCGGAAGAAGTCGGAGTCGGGCGTGAGCAGCATGCGCGTGTCGTTGGAGCGCAGGCCGGCTTCGTAGGCCTGCATCGAACGATAGAACGAGAAGAAGTCCGGGTCCTGTCCGTACGCTTCGGCGAAGATGCGGTTGCGCTCGGCATCGCCCTCGCCGCGGGTCTGCTCGCCCTTGGACTGCGCTTCGGCGAGCAGCACGGTGACGTCGCGATCGGCCTTGGCGCGGATTTCCTGCGCGCGCTGGGTGCCTTGCGAGCGGAATTCCTGCGCCTCGCGCTGGCGCTCGGTGATCATGCGCTGGTAGACCGCCTGGCTGTTCTGCTCCGGCAGATCGGCGCGGCGAATGCGCACGTCGACGATCGAGATGCCGTAGGGCTGCGCGTCGGCCTCGAGCTGCTCGCGCACCCGCGCCATGAGCTGGGCGCGTTCGTCGCGAACCACGTGGGTCAGCGTGGCGCCGCCGAGCACGCGGCGCAGCGCCGAGTTCAGGAACGACGAGAGCTGGGCGTTGGCGGCGGCAACGGTGCCGACCGTCTGGTAGAATTGCAGCGCGTTGGTGATGCGATAGCGCGCGAAGGCATCGACCACCAGCCGCTTCTGGTCGGATGCGATCACCTCCTGCGACGGATTCTCGAGATCGAGGATGCGCTTGTCGATCTGGATGACGCTGTCGATCAGCGGGATCTTGTAGTTCAAGCCGGGCTCGGTGATCACGCGGATCGGCTGGCCGAGGCGCACCACCAGTGCCTGGCGGGTCTGATAGACCGTGAACAGGGTGCTGTAGGCGACGATCAGCCCCAGCACCAGAACGGCCGCGACGATGCCGCCGAGGAGATTGAGCCTCATCGCCCGCCTCCCGTTTGCGGCGGCGGCGGCGCCGGCCGCCGCGTCAGCTGGTCGAGCGGCAGATAGGGAACGACGCCGCCGGAGGCGCCGGAATCCATGATGATCTTGTCGGTGCCGCCGAACAGCCGCTCCATGGTTTCGAGATACATGCGCTGGCGGGTGATGTCGGGCGCCTTCTTGTACTCGTCGTAGATCTTGACGAAGCGCGCGGCGGACCCCCTGGCCTCGGCGACGGTCTGCTCGCGATAGGCTTCGGCGTTCTGGGTGATCTGCGCGGCGCGGCCCCGCGCTTCCGGCACCACCTTGTTGGCGTAGGTCTGCGCCTCGTTCTGCGCGCGCTCGAGATCGGCGCGCGCGGCCTGCACGTCGCGGAACGAATCGATCACCTGCGAGGGCGGGTCGACCTTCTGCAGCTGCACCTGGGTGATCAGGATGCCGGCACGGTAATGGTCGAGGGTGGCCTGCATCAGGTCGTGAACGTCGTTCTCGATGCTCTGCCGGGCGCCGGTCAGGATCGGCTGGATGGTCGAGCGGCCGATCACCTCGCGCATGGCGCTTTCGGCCACCGCCTTCACCGTGCCCTCGGGCTGCTGGATGTTGAAGAGATAGTCGCCGACACCGCTCGGCTTGATCCGCCAGAACACCGTGAAGTCGACGTCGACGATGTTCTCGTCGCCGGTCAGCATCAGGCTCTCCTCCGGCACGTCGCGCATGGTGGTGCCGCGACGCAGGTCCTCGACCAGCCGCATCCCGATGGGAATCGCCTGCACCACCGTGACCTTCGGGGTCAGCACCGTCTCGATCGGATAAGGCAGGTGATAATTGAGCCCCGGCGGCGCCTCGCGATCGTATTTGCCGAAACGCAAGACCACGCCGTACTCGTTGGTGTCGACGCGGTAGAAGCCGGACAGGCCCCAGATGACCAGCGCCGCCAGCAAGATCAGGAGGAGCCCCTTACCGCCGAGATTGCCGGGCAGAACGCTGCGCAGCTTGTCCTGGCTGCGACGCAGGAACTCCTCGAGGTCGGGAGGCGTCGGGCCCGACGGTTGCGGTCCCGAGCCCCATGGGCCCTTGCCGCCCCCTCCGGATCCCCAGGGTCCGCCGCCCTGATTGCTCCATGGCATCGCCGCCTCCTCGCTGCGCCGGCCGGGGCCGCCGCGCTGTTCGATTTGGTGGGGTTATAGGGGAGGTGTCACTCCGTTACAACGCGCCGACACCGCCGTCGGTAGAGCAGCACGCTGAAGCTCGCTTCGTCGCCGGGCCCGGCGCGATGCTCGGCGGCTTCCATTTCCTGCCAGACGTCGGGGTCGACGGCGGGGAACGTGGTATCGCCTTCCGGCCGCAGATGCACGCGCGTGATCAGGAGCCGGTCGGCAAGCGGCATGGTCTGCGCGTAGATGTCGGCGCCGCCGATCACGGCGATCTCCGTCGCTCCGCGCCGCAGCGCGTCGCCGCGCGCGACCGTCAGCGCCGCCTCGATACCGGGCGCGACCACCACGCCCGGCGCCGCAAAGCTCAAGTCGCGGCTCACCACGATGTTGCTGCGGCCGGCGAGCGGCTTGCCGATCGACAGAAAGGTCTTGCGCCCCATCACCACCGGCTTGCCCATGGTGACGCGGCGGAAATGCGCCATCTCCGATTTCAGCCGCCACGGCAGGCGGCCGCCCTGCCCGATCACGCCATTGTCGGCGACGGCGACCACCAGCACGATCGACGGCGAGGGCGCGGCGGATCGCGTCGCGCGGGCGCCGTTCTCGGCGCTCACACGGCCACCTTGGCCTTGATGTGCGGGTGCGGCTCGTAGCCCTCGAGCGTGAAATCCTGGTAGCGGAAGGCGAACAGGTCGGTCGCCGCCGGATTGAGCAGCATTCGCGGCAGCCGCCGCGGCGGCCGCGTGAGCTGCAGCCGCGTCTGCTCGACGTGATTGAGATAGAGGTGGGCGTCGCCGAGCGTGTGCACGAACTCGCCCGCCTTGAGCCCCGTCACCTGCGCCACCATCAGCGTGAGCAGCGCATAGGACGCGATGTTGAACGGCACGCCGAGGAAGACGTCGGCCGAGCGCTGATAGAGCTGGCAGGACAGCCGGCCCCCGGCGACGTAGAACTGGAACAGGCAGTGGCACGGCGGCAGCGCCATCCTGTCGACGTCGGCCGGGTTCCAGGCCGAGACGACGAGGCGGCGCGAATCGGGATTGCGGCGGATCGCCGCGACCACGTTGGCGATCTGGTCGATGCTGCCGCCGTCGGGCGTCGGCCATGAGCGCCATTGCCGGCCGTAGACCGGCCCGAGCTCGCCGGTCGCGTCCGCCCACTCGTCCCAGATCGTGACGCCGCGCTCGTTGAGATATTTCACGTTGGTGTCGCCGGCGAGGAACCAGAGCAGCTCGTGGACGATCGACTTGAGGTGCAGCTTCTTGGTGGTCGTGAGCGGGAAGCCCTCGCCGAGGTCGAAGCGCATCTGGTGTCCGAACACCGACAGCGTGCCGGTGCCGGTGCGGTCATGCTTCTCCGTCCCGTCGGCGAGAATCCGTTCGAGCAGGTCGTGGTATTGACGCATCGGTGCGTCTCTCATGCGGCCCGGCGCCGAGTCGAGGCGGAGTCTATCGCCCCGCCGCTATCGCTGAAACGTCAAAACGGACGCGGAGACGCACCTGTTTGCCCCCGGCGTCGCCGCAGCCTTCGTGGCGGCGACGACGGCTCCTTCGGGAAACGCGGCGGCCGCCGCGCCTACTCGACGAAGACCTCGTCGCGGCGCCGGCGGATCTTGGGCAGCCCGGCGAGGATGAGCAGAAGGATCGCCGTGCACAGCAGGACCGACGAGATCGGACGCGTGAAGAACACCGTTACATCCCCGCGGGCGATCAGCATGGCGCGGCGCAGGTTCTCCTCCATCAGCGGTCCCAGCACGAACCCGAGCGTGAGCGGCGCCGGCTCGAAGTCGTGCTTCACCAGCCAGAAGCCGACGACGCCGAAGATCGCCGCGATCACCACATCGGTCGGCGAGTTGTTGATCGAGTAGATGCCGATGCAGCAGAACACGAGGATCGACGGATAGAGCAGCCGGTACGGCACGCGCAGCAGGCTGACCCACACGCCGACCAGCGGCAGGTTGATGACGATCAGCATCAGGTTGCCGATCCACATCGAGGCGATCATGCCCCAGAACAGCTCCGGCTGCTTGGTCATGACCTGCGGGCCCGGCACGATGCCGTGGATGGTCATCGCGCCGACCATCAGCGCCATCACCGCGTTCGGCGGGATGCCGAGCGTGAGCAGCGGAATGAACGAGGTCTGCGCCGCCGCGTTGTTGGCGCTCTCCGGGGCGGCCACGCCTTCGATCGCGCCGTTGCCGAAGCGCGAGGGGTCCTTGGCGATCTTCTTCTCGAAGGTGTAGGCGGCGAACGAGGCGATGACCGCGCCGCCGCCGGGCAGGATGCCGACCAGCGATCCCAGCGCCGTGCCGCGCACGATCGCCCCCGCCGAATCGATCAGGTCCTGGCGGGTCGGCATCAGGCCGGTGATCTTCGCCTTGACGATGTCGCGGCTCTCGGCCGGCAGCTCGAGGTTGCGGATGATTTCCGCGAAGCCGAAAAGGCCCATGGCGACATTGGCGAATCCGATGCCGTCGGCCAGCTCCGCGACGTCGAAGGTCATGCGCCCGGCGCCGGTCTCGAGGTCGGAGCCCACCATCGACAGCAGCAGGCCCGTGATCACCATGGCGACCGCCTTGAGGACGGAGCCTTTGGCCAGCACCACCGCGAAGATCAGGCCGAGACACATCAGCGAGAAATACTCGGCCGGCCCGAACAGCAGCGCGATGCTGGTCAGCGGGGCGCCGAGCGCGGCCACCAGCACGGTCGCCACGCAGCCCGCGAAGAACGAGCCGATGGCGGCGATCGACAGTGCCGGACCGGCTCGGCCCTGCCGCGCCATCTGGTGGCCGTCGAGGCAGGTGATGACCGAGGTCGCCTCGCCCGGGATGTTGACCAGTATCGAGGTGGTCGAGCCGCCGTACTGCGCACCGTAATAGATGCCGGCGAGCATGATCAGCGCGCCGACCGGCGGCAGGCCGAAGGTGATCGGCAGCAGCATCGCGATGGTCGCGACCGTGCCGATGCCGGGCAGGACGCCGACCAGGGTTCCGACCAGCGCGCCGAGCAGGCAGAACAGGATGTTGTACGGGTTGGCTGCGACGTGGAATCCCATCCACAGGTTCGACAGAAGTTCCGTCATGACTGATCCACCCGGTCAGTAGAAGCGCGGCCAGAGCTGGAACGGCAAATTGAGCAGGACGACGAACAGCAGCCAGCAGAACGCGGTCATGGCCGCGGCGGCGATCATGCTCTCGATCCAGCGCATCTCCGTCGATCCGAGGATCGAGATCATGAACGTCAGGAAGGTCGCGATGATCACCCCGACCGGCCGGACCAGCGCGGCGAAGGAAATGATCGAGACGACGACCAATGCCGGCCCGCGGACCTTGTATTTTTCGATCTCCGGCCCTTCGGCAAAAACACCGCCGACGGCAACCGCGGCGCCCAGCGCTGCAAGGATGAACGAGAACAGTCGCGGCGCCGTGCCGGGACCGAAGGCGAAACCGCGCTGGCCGGGCAGCTCCGCGGAAGCAGTCAAGGCCAACGTGCTCAAGACGACGAGCGCTATGCCGCCGTAGAAATCACGCGGACCACGGACCGGCAGCAGGCCGGCGGCGACCGCGATCCCGATCAAGAGCGTGGCGGCAGCCATGAAACGCGGAATGACCGCGTTCGGCATGTAAAACGCGTAGCCCAGGAACCCGAGGCCGAGCGCCGCAACGATCAAACCACCGATCAAATTGTGGGTATGGACTGGAAAGCCCCGCCGCGCCCCGCCGGGGGACGGTGATACGCCTTCGGACATGCTCCCTCCGGTTAAAAAGCCCCGCGCGCAAACGACGCCGCCCCAGGGCCTTGCCGCCCCGTTGGCCGCGCCACGACCCGTAGCATATTCCGATGGCCGACGGGAAGCGACTGCAACAAATTACATTCAGATCAGGCCGGCCAACCCGAGCAGCGCGGCCACCGCAAAAATCCACAGCGGATTCAACCGGGTCGCGTGGGTCAGGAGCGCGGTTCCCAGCACCACGGCCACTGCCGCAAGATTGTGCGCCGCCGCCGACGCCACCACGAAGGCGCTCGCCGCGATCAATCCGATCGAGATCGGCAGCAGACCGGCCTGGACCGCGGCACGCCAGGGCGCGTCCTTGAAGCGTTCCCAGGCATGTCCGACGTAGAAGGCGAAGACGCAGGTCGGCCCGCACATCGCGAAGGTTGCGACCAGGGCGCCGGGAAGCCCGGCCACGTGATAGCCGATCAGAGTAACGATGATGACGTTCGGCCCCGGCGTCAGCTGGGCGATCGCGAACGTATCAGCGAACTGTCGCGCGCTCATCCAGTGCTCGACCTCGACCGCCACGCGCTGCATTTCCGGCACCGCGGAATTGGCGCCGCCGATCGCGAGCAGCGACATCATCGCGAAGTAGCCCGCAAGCGCGGTGAGCGCGCCGTCCTTCATCGCCGCACCCAGGCGATCGCGGTGCTCAGCGGTACCAGCCCCGCCAACGCGGCGTAGATCGGCCAGCGCATCACCCCGACCGACGCGAACGTCATGAGGACGACCAGCAGGCCGAGGCGATCCTTGCGCAGGGCGACCGCCGCCCCGGGGAGGCCGCGGATGCGGCGGCCGAACACCACCGACAGATTGACGACGTTGGGACCGGGCAGGAATTGGCACAGCGCATAGGCGTCGTCGAACTCCGGCGCCGTCATCCATCGGCGCTCCTCGACCAGCATCCGCCGCGACCAGGCCAGCACCCCGCCAAAGCCGCACAGCGCGATCAGCGCGAAGGCGACGAAGAGCTCAGGCAGCGTCGGCGCCGGCGAAGCGGGCGGAGAGGAGGACGAAGGCGCGGAGGCCGTCTCGGGCATGATGCGGGAGTTAACCTCGGGGCGAGGACTGAACCAAGGATCTGGGGAGAAGCGCCCCCATGAGCCCCAATGAGCCGTGTGCCGGAGTCCGGCCGGCCGGTGCCGGCCGGTCTTTTTTTGTCAAGCTTTCGGGCTTATATTGAGGGTGCCGGCGCAAGCTCGGCTATGGCGATAAACGGCCGTCGCAATAAACCTTTCGGACCCGGGGGCAGTACCCGGCGCCTCCACCCGAGCCCGGCGCGGCCGGGCTTCGGTGGGGGCGAAACAGGATCGACGAGGGCGTAAAGGGCGTGCTTTTGCTCGGCATGGTTCCGCCGTTATCGGGCCAACTTCATAGTTGCCAACGACAACTATGCTCCGGTTGCCCAGGCCGCGTAACGCGGTTTGGAATACCGAATTGAAGCCCTGAGGTCTTAGCAGCCTCAGGCGGGGTTCGGAGGCACCTGGCAACAGAAGCCTCCACTTCCATATTTGGTATTTAGCGACCTTGCAGGCTGGCGCGGCCACGCTGGCACGCGCTAGCATCGAAGAGGTTTGAGTCCCTCGCGCGGCAGGCACAGCCTTCCGAAACGCGCTCGCCCACGGCAACCGGATCGCCCCCATGGCCGTCGATCACATCCGCTACGATCTCCTGGCCCAGGACGCCTTGCGCGGCGTCGTGCGCACGGTGCTGGCCGATGCCGCCAAGAACGGCCTGCCCGGGGAGCACCATTTCTATGTTTCCTTCGATACCCGCGCCGAGGGCGTTCGGCTGTCGCCACGCATGCTCGCGCAATATCCGCAAGAGATGACCGTCGTCCTCCAGCACCAATTCTGGGATTTGGTGGTCACCGACGAGGGCTTCGAGGTCGGCCTGTCGTTCGGCGGCATCCCGGAGCGGCTGACGGTCCCATTCGCCGCGGTCAAAGGCTTCTTCGATCCCTCGGTGCAATTCGGCCTGCAATTCGAGGAGGTCGCGGACACCGCCGCCGCGGCCGAGGGAAGCGAGGCAAGCGAGGCCGGGCGAGAGGACGGCGAGGAGCGCCCGCCCGCCCGCAAGGGACGCGGCAAGGCGCGCGCGCCGGCCGAGCACAAGGCCGCCCCCCCTGCCCTCACGGTGCCGGCGCCCGCCAATCCCGAGCCGGCGCCGACGACCGAAAGCAAGAAGTCCGACAAACCGGCCGGCGGCGGCGAGGTCGTGCGGCTCGATCGCTTCCGCAAGAAGTAACTAAGAGGACGGACGACGGAAGAATGAACCGCCTATTCCGTCGGCCGTCCTCCGTCGTCTGTCGTCCGCGCCCGCTTGATCCGGACGCGATTGGGCCGGGGCGGGAACCGCGGTAAAACTTTTGTGAGGCGCGCGACGGCACCGCGGCGGCCGGAAGGCGGATCGCGATTTCTGCCTCGGCACTGAAATCTTTCCGGCAATCGATTCAGCAACGTCTCGGCGACCATCAAGAAAAAGCCTCGATGGGTCGGGTGAGATTTTCGGATAATTGCGTAGAACGCCGCATCTATATTTTAGAGAACTGACGAATAGGTAGTCGGCACTGCGGAACTTCCCCGGCCAAGGCCGAAAAGCTCTAAGGCCGGCGGATCAAGTCCTCGCTAGTCTGGGACGGAGGGAATCCCTCATGACGCACGCCGCCACGCTATGGGCGCATTTGGCACCGAAGCCACCTGACCGGATCTCGATCCCCCAGACCCGGCTCGTCGAGTGCAGGATGGGCGAGATCGTCAACCTTCGCAGGACGCGCAAGAAAGCCGAGCGGCGGCTCGCCGAGGAGACGGCGGCGGCCAATCGACTGCGGCATGGGCGCAGCAAAGCCGAGCGCGAGCTCGAAGCGGCGCGCGATGCCAAGGCCGGCCGCGAGCTCGACCGCCACCGGATTGAAACGGGAGACGAGCGATGAAATCTCCGGTCGTCAAACGCTCGATCGTCATCGGCGGCCACAAGACGAGCGTGAGCCTCGAGGATGCATTCTGGAAAGGGCTGAAGGAGATCGCGGGCGAGCGCGACATGACCCTGTCGGACCTGGTCGCCGCCATCGATTCCGACCGCCAGCACGGCAACCTGTCGTCGGCGATTCGCCTGTTCGTGCTCGATTTCTATCGCAGCCAGCCCGCCGACGACCGCGCCGGGCACCGCGGCGCGCACAACATCGTCGCCGCCCGCGCTGCCTCCACGGCCTAGCCTCAACCTGGTAGGTTGGGTCGAGCGCAGCGAGACCCAACGTTCGTGGATGGATGTTGGGTCTCGCGCATAGCGCGTCGAAGACGCGCGTGAACGCGCTTTCGCTGCGCTCGACCCAACCTACACTCACGCGATCAGCGACCGAACAGGATTTCCGAGAGCGAGCGCGGACGCGGCGGCGGCGCCGGGGCCGGCTGCCGCGGCGGGTTTGCGGCGCCCTGGGTTGCGGCCGGCGGCCGCGGCGCGCGCGCTGCCGGCGCCGGACGAATGTCGATCGGCGGCGGCAGCGGTTGGACGTGCTCGGCCGCCGGCGCGGCTTTCGGTTTCGGCGCGATCGAGGTTGCCGGCGACGTGCGCAATGTCGGCCGCGGCCGCGGCACCTCGGGCTCGGAGGCTTTCGGCTGCGCCGGTTCGGCCGCGGGCGCCGTCACCGGCACGATCGGGACCGCCGGAGCCGTGGGCGGCGACACGCGACCCTCGAGCAGGTCGAGCTTTTTCGACTGATCGTCGACCGCCCGCAACGCCAGCCAGCTCGACAGCGCCGCGACGTCGGTCGTGCGCTTGGGGCTGTCGATCGGCCCCTTGAGGGCGACGACGATTTCCGGCCGCGTCCCGGCCGCGGCGACGACCGCTCCCGACAAAGTCAAGCGTGCGTCGAGGGCGCCGTCGGCCAGGTTGACGCTTCCGGCGACCGCGAGGTCGGCGCCTCGCGCGCGCACGACGGTGTCGCTCAGTCGCGCCTGTCCGGCATCGATCGTGATCGCGCCTTCCGCCAACGCGACGGCGAGCTTGCCGCCCGCGAGCACGGCGTCCATCTTGTCCTTCACCCTCGCCGCATCGATCGGCAGGCCCTGATCGACCGCGCGGATCACCGTCTCGAACGCCGTCGGGTCGAGCCGCGCGAGCTTCCCGTTCTCGAGCGTGAAGCTGCCCTTGCCGGCGAGGGAGCCGACGAGGGCGACCGCGCTCATTCCGGTCCCTTCCGCGCTCGCGTCGAGCGTCAGCCGGCCCGAGATCGATCCATCGCCGGGCAGCAATTCCTCCGCGTTGACGCCGGCGAGCCTGACGCGGCCGCGCGCGAGCAGTCCCTCGCCCTCGCCGGGAGGCAGGAAAATCAATTCGCCGGCGACGCGCCCGCCGGCCAGGCTGCCTTCGATCACCTGCAATGAAAGACGCGGCTCGCCGAAGCGAACGACGCCGCGCAGCTCGGTCGCGGCCAATTTCGGCGTCACGGCGACCCGCGCCGACTTGAACGTGATTTGCCCCTTGATGGGGCGCGCGGCTTTGTCGAATGGGTCGGCCGGCCAGGGCTCGACCGGGCCGCTCCCCGTCTTCTGCGCCGGCATGCCGAGCGCCGTGGCGATCGCGGCCGGCAGATCCACGCTGCCCAACTCCAGGTCGCCATCGACCGTGACCGGCTGCTGCTCGATTCCGACGGCGAGCCGCCCGTTGACGCTCGTTCCCGCCACCGTTCCCGCCAGGCTCAGGCTCAGCGTGCCGTCGCTCAGGTCGAGCCCCGCCGATACCGACGTCGGAAGGAGCTCGGTCGGACGCCCCGCGGACGCCGGCCGCGGCGAGAGAACGTTGGCATTGTTGACCTTGAGATTGAGCCCCGCGCTGAGCCTTGCATCGGGGTTGCCGCGCGCGGGGAGGCGGACCGCGCCGTTCGCCGAAGCGTCGAGCGCGCCGGCAACGAGCTTGCCCTCGATCGCGATGTCGCTCTCGAGCGACCCCTTTGCGGTCAGCGTCAGCTGTCCCGGTCGCTTGTCGACGGCGACGTAGCTGTCGAGCCCGATGAGCTCGCTCAGCGCGCGGCCGTCGTCGGCATCGAGCCGTCCGGTCAGATTGACCTTGGCCGCGGCGAGGGCCGCGAGCTTCTCGAGCTTGAACGCCTCGCTTTCGGCGCCGGCATCGCCCTGCACCGCGACCCGGAAGGCGCCGGCGCGGCCGTCGGTCTTGAACGTCGCCTTGGCGGCGGTTCCCGCCGCGTCGGGCTCGACCGCCAGCGCCGCCCGCAAGCTCAGGGGGACGAGGCGCGGAGCGGCGCGGCGAAGCCGGTCCGCGACCTGCGGAGCGAAGGCCTCGATCAGCGCGGTGATGCCGTCGAGGGCGCGCGCGTCGAGATCGAGCGACAGCGCGCCGCGCGGCCCTTGTCCCTTGCTGTCGATGCGCCCCTTGACCGCGAGCGCCGCGCCGCCGAAATCGGCGACCGCAAGCCGCTCGATCGCAAGCCCGGCGGCATCGACCCGCATCTCCACGTCGGCCTGTTTGGCCTCGACGCCGGCGACCACGGCGCGGCCGATCTTGAGCGAGAGCGCGCCCTCGCGCGGCCAGTCGAGCGCCGCGCCGCCGAGCAGCGCCTTGGCGAGCGCCTGGACGCGGTCGAGATCGATCTCGGGCGCCGTCAGCGCGGCATCGAGCCGCGCCGGCCGGTCCTGGCTCGGGAACGCATAGGCGAAGCGTCCGGCCACCGTCATGCGATCGAGCTCGAGCTTGAGCCGGTCGATCGCGATCGCGTCGCGGCCGAGCGTCACGTCGCCGGCGAGGCGCAACGGGCCCGCGGCCGCCGCCGGCGCGTCGCCGCGCTCGGTGAGCCAGGTCACGAGCGCGCGCGGATCGTTGGCCTCGATCCTGGTCGATCCCTCGAACCGCATGTCGGCGGCGCCGACCCGGCCGCTCAGCCGGATCTGGCTCGCGCCCGGCGCACGGAACTCCAATCCCTTGATATCGAGGCCGTCGGCGTCGCTCTTGAGATCGGCGCCGACGCGCGCCAGCGTCGCCCCGCCCAGGGTGACGGTCTCGACCCCGATGCTCAGCGTCGTCGGAATCGGCGGCCGCAGCGTGCCGGCGAAGAATTCGGCCAGCGTGCGCATCGCGACCAGCGGCCGGCCGCGCGACCCGTCCGGCAGCGCCAGCACGCGGTCGAGATCGATCTGCGGCGACGACAGTACGCCGATGATCTCCGGCCGGGCGCCGAATGTCAGGTTGGCATTGCCCTTGAGCTTGATCGCCCGCTCGTCGGGGCCGTACTGGAGCTCGATCTGCTCAAGCACCGCCGCGCGGCCGTCGCCCCGCAGGCGGCTGCTGACGCGCCACGGCTCGGTGATGAGCGCCGAGGCGCCGGCGGGCGCCCGCCCCACCGGACGCGCCAATTGCACGCCACCCTCGAAGCGCGGCGCGCCGTCCTCGATCCGGATCGAGACGTCGGCATCGACGGTCAGCGGCTGGTCGATCGGATCGACCGTGAGCCGGACCTTGACGCCGTTGTCCTCGGCGAGGTGGCTGGCGGAGACGCGATAAGGATAATGCCGGCCGCCGACCGTGAAGGAGCCGGCCCCTTTGATCGGTCCCATGAGCGAGCGCAACTCGCCCTTGAATTCCAGGTTCTCGAGCACGAGGCGCGCGCCGCTCGCCGCGTCCGCGAGCGCGGCGCGGCCGCCCTCGATGGTGAGCCGGTCGATCGAAACCCCCTGCAGGTCGAAGCCCGGCCTGGGGGCCGGCCAGGCGAGCCGGCCGTTGCCGTCGAGCCCGGCGGCGAATTCCGGACCTTCCAGCCGGGCGTCGCTGATCCGCCATTCCCCGCGCACGAGGGCGGCGAGCGCGAATTCGATCCGCAAGGCGCGGGCGCGCGCCTTGCCGGCCTCGTCAGGCCGGCCGAACTCGATGCCCTGCAGGACGAGGGTCGGGGTCGGCAGCAGGCGGGCATCGATCGCGCCGGTGACGTGGAAGTCGAGCCCGGTCAGGCGACTGGCGCGTGCCTCGAACTCCCCGCGATACTGTCCCCAATCGATCAAAAGAGGACCCACCAGCGCCGTAACCAGCGCCAGGATGATCGCAATCGCAAGTCCGAGCAGCGTCGTCTGCACGCGTCACCACAGCAGGCCCGGCGAAGTCCCGCACCTGCGGCGGAACCCCTGGAAGGCCTGATCACCGATGAGTTGAGCACGATTCCCATGGCCGGACTATCGCCGGCCGCGCCTGCTCCCCCATCTTGCCCTACCGCGCCCTGAGCGGTGCCTCAATCTGAGGCAGATTGACGGCGAATCTATGTCGGCGGCCAAGGGCTTGCAGCATTCTTCCGGGTCGTGCCGAGCTTTTTCGTCGAGCTCCAGCCGACGACGGGCTCCCCTACTCGACGATCTTTCCCGGATTCATGATGCCGTCGGGGTCGAGCGCGCGCTTGATGGCGGCCATGGCATCGAGCGCCGGCCGACCGAGCTCGCCCAGGAGATATTTCATCTTGCCCTGCCCGACGCCGTGCTCGCCGGTGCAGGTGCCGTCCATGGCGAGCGCGCGCTCGACCAGGCGCTCGCACAGGCTCTTGGCCGCGGCGACTTCCGCCGCATCGGCCATGTCGACCAGCAGGCTGAGGTGGAAATTGCCGTCGCCGACATGGCCGATGATCGGCGCCACCAGGCGATGCTGCGCGACGTCGCGCTGGGTCTCGACCACGCACTCGGCGAGCCGCGAGATCGGCACGCAGACATCGGTGGCGACCGCCTGCGCGCCCGGGCGCAATCCCCGCGCCGCCCAATAGGCGTCGTGGCGTGCCTGCCACAGCCGGGTGCGGTCCTCGGGCCTGGTCGCCCATTCGAACGGGCCGCCGCCGAGGTCGCGCGCGATCTCGCCGAACTGCTCGGACTGCTCGGCGACGCCGGCCGGCGAGCCGTGGAACTCGACGAACAGCATCGGCAGCTCCGGCAGCGCGAGCTTGGAATAGAGATTGGTCGCCTTCACCTGCAGCTCGTCGAGCAATTCGATGCGCGCCACCGGCAGGCCGGACTGGATGGTCGCGATCGCGGCATTGCACGCCGCCTCGACCGAGGGAAACGGGCACAGCCCGCCGGCGATCGCCTCTGGAATGCCGGAGAGCTTGAGCGTCAATTCGGTGATCACGCCGAGCGTGCCTTCGGAGCCGACGATCAGCCGCGTGAGGTCGTAGCCGGCCGACGACTTCTTGGCGCGGCGCGCGGTCGTCATCAGCTCGCCGCTCGCCAGCACCACTTTGAGCGCGAGCACGTTGTCCTTCATGGTGCCGTAGCGCACCGCGTTGGTGCCGGAGCAGCGCGTCGCCGCCATGCCGCCGAGCGAGGCGTCGGCGCCGGGATCGAGCGGAAAGAACAGGCCCTGGTCGCGCAGATGCTCGTTGAGGGCCTTGCGCGTGATCCCGGGCTCGATCACGCAGTCGAGATCCGCGGCGTCGACCTTGAGCACCCGGTTCAGGTCGCGAAAATCGATCGACACCCCGCCGTAGGGCGCGTTGACGTGGCCCTCGAGCGAGGTGCCGACGCCGAACGCGATGACCGGGACGCGATGCGCGGCACAGAGGCGGACGATGTCCTGCACGTCGCCCGCCGCCTGCGGGAACACCACCGCGTCGGGCGGCTCGTTCGGGATCCAGGTCGTGGTGTTGGCGTGCTGCTCGCGCACCGCCTGCGCGGTGACGAGACGATTGCCGAATTTCGCCGCCAGCGCGCCGACGACGGCCTTCACCGCGCCGGGATCGCGGCGCGCATGCCGATCGGCTGTTTCTGCGAGCGAGGTCATTGCAGGCTCACATTAGCCAGTCGCGGTAGGGTGGGCAAAGGCGCGGGCAACGGATTCGCATCTCTCCGCACGAACGGTGCAGCGCCGTGCCCACGCGTCGGGCTTCACAATGCACGCGAACCGCACGCGCGTGGGCAAAATCGCACGCTTGCGCCGTACCAAGTGGCAACGCTACGGCAGGCGATTTTGCCCACCCCTACGAGGTCTGCGCCTCGGTCCGGCGCTTGAGCACGTTGCCGACCAGCGACCCCACGCTCGGCACCTCGTCGTCGCGGAACGGAACCGGCCGGCACAAATCCATCACGATGATGCCGAGCCGGGCCATGCGGTAGGCGGCGTAGAGGGCGTCGGCGGTGATGGTCGCGAACCGCTCGGTCACCGCGCCGCCGAGATGCTGCACCAGCGAGGCGCTGGCGATGTCGACGGCGCCGAGCTTGCCGGCCTCGACCACGAGCCGCCGCAGCAGGTGCACGGTCGTCGCCGCGGTCGGCCGGTGCCCGTAGGAGGCCGCGATCGCGCGCACCATGCGCACGCCGCAGGCGAGGAAGAAGGCGGCATCGGTGACGGCGGTCGGGCTGATCGCGGTGATGCCGAAGGCGCGCAGCACCGCGGTGCGCACGTGCGCCTCGGCGCGGCGATCGAGCACCTGCATCACGGTGCGCGACAGCAAGGTCAGCTGCTGCGGGGCGGTGTGATGAAGCTGGTACTGCCGCTGGAACGCCTCGATGGCGACGGTGACCTCGCGCTCGCGCGGCACCACCGCCAGCACGTCCGCGATCGCCGTGCGGGCCTCGCTCGGCGACACGATCTCGCCCATGAAGCGGCGGTGGATCGCCTCGACGTTCTTGAGACGGAACAGGCTTGTGAGCTCGCGCACGATCACCGCGCCGGCGCCGGTCACCCCGGCGGTGACCGCGGCGGCGGCGAGCACGCCCAAGACCGCGCTGCGCTCGAACGCCGCCGAGATCCAGGCGGCGGCGTTGACCGCGAGCCAGCCGACGCCGAACACGGCGATGCCGGCAAGCCCGAATGCGACGACACGGTCGCGGCCGCGCGCCGGCGCGGGCGGCACGACCCTTGCCGGCTCGGCCGGCACGATGCGCTCGCCGCGCTCGGTCGCGATCACTTGCGGCGCCGGCGGAGGCGGCGGCGCGGGGTCGGCATCGACCTCGATCACGCGGACGGTCGGCGGGAGGTCGTCGCTCATCGCAGCCGGTCTCCGAGCAGGAACTCGAGCGCCAGGTCGAGATTGATGTGGGCGATGCCGTCGACCGGCGCGGCATCGACGGCCGGCGGCTCGAACACCGGCACGTTGAGGAACGGCGAGCCCCAGGCCTCGGGCCGCGGCGGGCGGATCGGCACGTTGCCGACGAAGAATTTCGCCCGCTTGGCGCTCCCGACCGGCCGTCCCACCACGACCTGCAGGCGCTGCCCCTCGATCTCCTGGCTGTCCTCGGCCGTGCAGACGACGGAGGCGAGCGCCATCACGTCGAGCTGCGCGTTGCCCTGCCTCACCTCGAGCGCGGGGAAGGCCGCCATGTTGCGCAGCAAGGCGGCGAGGTGGTCGCGCTGGATGTCGGGGACGTGGTCCGCCTTGGTGGCGGCGAACAGCACCTTGTCGATCTGCGAGCCGAACAACAGCTTGGCGAGGATGCCGCCATGCCCGTAGCGGAAGCTGTCGAGGATCGCGTCGAGCGCGAGCCGGGTATCGTTGAAGGCGTCGCGGCCGGCGAGCAGCGCTTGCAGCACGTCGACCAGCACGATCTGCCGCGAGTAGTTGCGGAAGTGATCCTCGTAGAAGCGGCTCACGGCCTCCCGCTTGTAGACCTCGAAGCGCTCCGCCATCAGCGCGCCGAGCGTATGCGGCGCGGCCATCTCGAAAGCTTCCTTCACCGCGAGCGGCGCGAACCAGAGATAGGGCGCATCCGCCAGCGCGCCCCGGCACAGGAACCGGCCGGGCTGCAGGAAGCTCAGGCCGTGCCGGTCGCGCGCCTCGATCAGGCAGGAGCGGTAGAGATCGTGTGCCTGCTTCGCCACCTCCTCGCTCGCGTTCTCGTGCGGCGGGTGCCGGTCGATGAAGCCGATGAAGTCGCGGGCGATCTCGGCGCGCAGGCCCTTGCCGAAGGAGCGCAGCGTGGCGCGCGACCACTCGGCATAGCTCTGGTCGAGCAGCGGCAGGTCGAGCAGCCACTCGCCGGGATAATCGACGATCCGGACCGTCAGGCCGGCGGGGTTGCCGGTGATCCCGCGCAGGAGGCGGCCCACGCCGCTCGCCGGCGCGAAGCGCAGCTCGACGCCGATCTCGCTGACGTCGGCGGTGCGGTCCGGCCAGCCCGGGATCGCCATGGTCTCGATATTGTCGAGATAGGGGAACCGCGGCAGCCGGTGCGCCTTGCCGCCTTCGAGCGCGGCGGCGAGCAGCCGGCGCCCGCCGACCACCTCGAGCAGCGGCATCCGGTTGGGATTGTGCAGGGCGCTCAGCAGATTGTGGATCAGGCTGGTGATGAACACGGTCTTGCCGGACCGGCTCAAGCCGGTGACCGCGAGCCATACCGTCGCGCCGCCGGCAAATTCGGCGAGGTTGCCGATGAGCCGCTCGGACGCCTCGGCGAGCACCGGCGGCAGCCAGCTCAGATTGATCGTCGACGGCATTCCGAATCCGATTGACCGGCGCCCTCCGGCCGTCGTCCCCGCGCAAGCGGGGACCCGTATTCCAGAGGCCGGCGTGTGCAGCGCGATGGGTCCCCGCAACGGGGGCACCCCATCGCGCTTTCGCGATGGGGGACCCCGCGCGGGGACGACAGCTACAGGAAATGGGCTGAAAATCGGGGATCGGCAAGTGGCCGCGATGGACGACGGCGGCGGCGGCCGCTTATCGTGCCGCCATGCTCGATCGCGCCGACCTCGAGCCGCTGTTCTTCGCCCCGTTCGTCTCCTCGGTGATGCGGGTCGAGCCCGGCTGGATCGACTACAACGGCCATCTCAACATGGCCTATTACAACGTGCTGTTCGACCGCGCCGTCGACGAGGTGTTCGAGCTCCTCGGCTGTGGCGTCGAGTACGTCAGGAACCGCCGGCATTCCTGCTTCACCGCCGAGGTGCACGTGCGCTATCTGCGCGAGCTGCACGCCGGCGATCCGGTGCGGGTGACGTTCCAGCTGCTCGGCCGCGACGCCAAGCGCGTGCATTTTTTCGAGCAGCTGTTCCATGCCGCCGAAGGCTGGGTCTCCGCCACCTCGGAGAACATGTCCCTGCACGTCGACATGGCGGCGGGCAAGACCGCGCCGTTTCCCGCCGACGTCGCGCGGGCGCTCGCCCGTATGCAGGCCGCGCATGCCAACCTGCCGCGCCCCGAGGCCGCCGGCCGGCGCATCGCCATGCCGGGCGCGCGCTGAATAGCGCGCTGCCATCGCCCTCACATCGGCGCGACAACCGCACGCATGAATTGAAACACGCAGCGTGTTGGGATACGCTTTCGGTTTGAGCCGATTATCCCGCACGCAATTTCAGGGTGGGTCATGGCAAAGGTCACGCAGAACATGCTGATCGTCCGCGGCAATAAGGCGCTGGCGATGGCCTACACCGTGCACATCCTCGACGTTTACGACCACTATAAGTTCCGCGCCATTCTCGAGCAGCTGGCGTTCGAGCGCGCGAGCGGCAAGGGCGGGACGCCGCCGCCGCGCGGCCAGGGCATCCCCAACGTCGACGATTCCTGGCAGGACAAATACTTCGGCGTCAAGCGCGACCTGGAGCAGGACTACTTCCTGAGTGTGCCGATGCCGTGAGCTCCTGCCCTTGGAAAGGGGGCAGGGGGGCGGGGAGGACGCATGATTAAAGAGGAGGAAGAAGGCAGGCCGTGGTCTGCCCACGTATCCGTCGAGCGCGACCCGCCACCCGCCGGCGATGTGATCGTGCTCTCGACCGACCTCGCCGGTGGTGCCGATCCGGTGAGCGGCAAGGTGCTGAGCAAGCTCGGACTGTCCGACGATATTATTCCGGACTCTTCCAGCCTGGCGAGAAGCGGCTTCTCTATCACCAAGGGACCAAGCGGGTCGCTGCTCTGCTTCATCGTCGCGGAGGCTGAATCTAGCGCCGAAGAGGAGGGAGACACGCCCGGCGCGATCGCAGCGAACTTGGCGGCATGCCTGCAGTCCGTCGGCAACCTGCCGGCCAAGACGATGTGGCTGCCGTTGATGGCGGCCGGCCGCAATTGGCTCAGATATGACGTGAGCCTGAGAGCAATGCTGAATGGGTTACGAGATTCCGGAATCGTTAGGTCCAACGTTGATATCATCATTGCCGCACCCGAGGATACGACTGCGGCCGAGCTGTCCGAGCTCAACGAGATCGTTCGGGAAGCCGCCAAGGGCGATGGCGCTAGAGAGCCCGACGACAAGACGCCAAGGCAGGAAGTAGTTGGCGAACAGTACCACGACACGTCGGACATGCAGGACGATCGTCCGACCACCGACGATCTTCTCGGGCGCCGACCCATCGCGGAATCGCTGGCGAAGCGCATCGATCGAATGGCCGATTGGGGCAGCTCGGCAGATCGCAACTCGATCATGATCCAGTTGCACGCGCCCTGGGGCGCCGGCAAAACGTCGTTCGTACAGATGCTGAGCGGCGAGCTCAAAAACCTGAATCCACGCTGGACCCTGGTGACGTTTAACGCATGGGAAAATCAGCGCATCAATCCCCCTTGGTGGATGCTGTACGATACGATTTTTCGCACGCTGGTCCGATCAAAGGATCACCTTTCGTTGCACAAACGCGTCGTGTTGCGCGTGAAGGAAGTTCTTTGGCGGCTGACGGTCGGAAATGGCGTGAACTTGGCATTCGTCATCGTTGGAATTCTCGTGCTCATCGCCGTCATGATGTTTAGGGACCGGGATTGGCTTCCATTCCTCGAGAAGAATATCGACGTTGCTACAAAGGCGATCGCCGGACTCATTGCCCTTCTTGCCACGATTGGCGCGATTGTCCGCACCGCCATCAACGGATTGCTGACAGGCGGCAGCAAGGCTGCCCAGGGCTTCGTGGAGGTGGCGCAAGACCCCATCACTAAGCTGCGGCGCCATTACGAGCGTCTCCTGAAGAACATCGAACGGCGAATTCTGGTCTTCATCGACGATCTCGACCGCTGCACGCCGACATACGTGTTGGCATTGCTCGAGGGCGTGCAGACCATGTTCGCCCATCCTCACGTCGTCTGGCTGGTCGCGGCCGATCGACGCTGGATCGCGGAGGCGTTCGAAGCGGGATATCCGGTTGCCAAATCGGTGGCAGAGCCCGGAAATCGGTTGGGCTATCAATTCCTGGAAAAGGCGTTCCAGCTCATGATCGCGCTTCCGCGCATATCGCCAGAATCCCAGACGGATTATTGGCGGCGCATGCTCACCGCCAGTGCGCCCGCGAACGTCGGTCCCGACGCGCCGGCGGGGCCTGCCTACGAGGCGGCACGCAACCAACTCAAGGCGCAGACGAGCGAGGCGCGCGTTCTCGCCGTGATTCGCGAAAACGCCAACCTCGGACCCGCTCTCGTCGAACGCCTTCGCAGAGACGCCGTGGAGCGAATGGCCGCACCCGAAATCGAGAAGACCGCAGAGCATCTGCTCATGCGCTTCGGTGGAGTCATCAAGCCCAACCCGCGCGCCATGAAGCGCCTCGTCAACAGCTATGCGGTCCTTCGCGATGTGACACTCATATCCAACCTGCCGCTGTGGAACCGCGCCGATCTTTCGGTGTGGCAGCAACGGGTGGAACTCGCGCGCTGGGTGATCCTCTGTATGGACGCGCCGCTGCTGCTGGACGCCCTCGAACAACAGCCTGAACTGCTCCGCACCCCGCCCGGCACCGCTCCGAAATCGATTGCCGACGCCCTACAGCCGTTGTGGCTCGAACCGCGTATCCAGAAGCTGCTCTGCGGCTTCTCCGAGCAGGATATGAGCGTTGGTGCGCTCCAGCCCGATTTCGTCCGGGAGTTCGCCCCGCTCAGGGGCTAGGAAACGTCGGGCGGGTCGACAAGTGGCGCACCCTGACCCACATTGAGGGCACGATTCGCCAAACGTTCCGCCCGTGAAAGACTTGACCGCGAAGGATTTGCCCTCGTCCACCGCGCCCGCTTCCGGCGGCATCGCCGCCCGCGCGCGCGCCGCCGCCGGCGCGCCCTATCTCCACGGCCTCAATCCGG
>WNFF01001237.1_pt1 | contig 26492 bp, 18 predicted proteins | sample 5400441 | NCBI WGS metagenome assembly WNFF01 (sample SAMN13153345, study PRJNA577476) | soil metagenome | isolation source: 120 cm saprolite under Douglas fir tree site 2 hole 3 replicate 1 | place: USA:California | collected 2015-04-18
ATTCAGCTCGTGAGCGCCGGCATGCGCGGCTGCCTCTACTCCACAAGAGCTTTGATTGATGGCGAAGTACGCAGAGATCCTGTTCCGACACAGGCTTAGATTCGCTGCGCTGCTGCTGATTCCGATCGCGCTCGGCGCAGCGGTGACCGTCGTGTTCGCCACCTATCGCGCCACCGCCACGCTGAGAATCGAAGATCCTTCGGCTTTTGGGTCATCGTTCGTACCCGTCGGTTGGAGCCCAAACGAGACCCCGGCCCAGAACCTCGCCGATAGCGTGAGCCAGGTGGTCAAGGCGCCCGCCTTCTCGCGGAGCTTGTCGAACATGTTGACAAGGTCTGGGGTGGTTGCAAGTGGCGCCGACGTCCAGCAGACGCTCGCCTCGACCGGCGCCAACTTGAAAGCCAATGCCTCGGGCTCGCATCTGATGACGTTGATGTACACGTGCCCGCACCCGGCGGTTTGCCTGAGTGTGGTGAGCGACACGATCGATATCTTTCATGAGCAGCTGGCCAAGATCGAGCAGGATCAGGCGGCGGAAGCGACCGCCTTCTGGAGCGGCCAGTTGACGGATGCGCAGGCCAATCTCGCCGCGGCCCAAGTCGCCTTGCAGAAATATGCCACCGCCAATCCGGGGGCGACAGTGGGCGCGAGCTCGAGCGACCCGCAGGTCGTGCAGCTTGTCAACAACGTCCAGTTGTGGCGTGCCAAGGTGGTCGAGGCTCAGAACAGCTTGAGCCAAGGGCAATACCTGGGGGCCGCGTCCGCCCGTTTTCTGCAGATCGGAACCACGGTGGTCGACCCGCCGCATATGGCCGGCTCCCGATTCGTCGGCGATGGTGCCAGCCTCGTGCCGGGCGCTCTGGTGCTGCTAGTTGGTCTGGCCGCGGTCGGGGCTTACATCGTCCTGCTTGCGTGGGTCGACAGGACGGTGTGGGACCCCGAAGCGCTCGAACGGCGCCTGCGTGTACCTGTCGTGACAACGATCCCGAAACCTGTCAGCTCACATGGTCTCTAGGTCATGCAAGAAGCCGATCAGATTCCAAGTGACTTCGTTCAATCGATCAATGAGGCCCTGAGTCCCAGGCCGTCTCACCCCGGTTTCGCCGATCCTCGGATCGAGCGAGTTAAGTCAATCGAACTGCCGCTCTGGTTCATAGACCGCTGCCGGCGAGCTTACCTGTCGATCCCCTTCGATGCTGATGCCGGATGCCGAGTTCTGGGCGTGACGAGCGCTGCTTATGGTGAGGGCAAGTCTTCGGTCACAATCGGGATCGCCACTGCAATGGCCGTGGACACCCAGAAACCGACATTGCTGCTCGAGTGCGACTTCACCGAGCCGTCCTTCTACAAGTTCTTTGACATGAATCGCGATTTGGGATTAAGCGAATGGTTGGACAGCGACGGTTCGCGTCTCCGCATCGTCCGGGGTGGGGCATTCGTTCCCAACCTGTGGGTGATTCCCGCGGGGGCTCCTCAGCGCGACCCAGCCCGTTTCTTCTATCAGCTTGTCGAAAGACATGTGATGGACGGCCTGCGCAGCTGCTTTTACAACATGATCATCGACCTTCCGCCGACACTGAAGGTCTCGTACAGTCCGTTGGCTCACCGGCTGGCAGATCGCTTGCTGATAGTGGCGCGCAGCGGAGTGACCCTGACCGAAGACCTGGAAAAGCTGGTCAGCCTCATCGGAAAGGATCGAGTGAGCGGGATCGTCCTCAACGGCACTGACTCCCGAACCCCCAGATGGCTGCGTCCCCTGCTCTAACCCGATTCACGATTGTTCAAGCGCGGCTAATGGATGCCGTGATCCCACGAGAGGTCCGTTTAGCATGCGTCCGTGTCCTGATCGGGCAGCGTAGACCATCGATTGGAATCAGCCGCGGTTCCGCGGTCCTCACGGGCATGGCTTTCGCCGCCTTATTGGTGCTGCCTGCCTCGGGCCCCACCATGCATGCACCGCCCGCCACGCGTACGCAACCGTCGACGGAGTTCGTCCGAGGCGCATACGGCAAGGATGGGAGTGGCCTCGGGTTCGACGTGATTGCGGCCACTGGTTTCAACAGCGTGATGACCGGCCCATACAAGCAACTGCTCGACCCACTGGCGGCCAAAGGAATCAAAGGCGTCGTCTGGTTGGGGAACTGGTTGAACACGCCTGCCTGTCGCTTTGAAAGAGATGATGCCAAGGTCACTTCTCTGGTCGCCGGGATCGTGGGACATCCGGCCATCTTGGCTTACTTCCTAGGGGACGAGCCTCACGTGAGCGAGTGCCCGAACGCCCCGGCACAGTTCAAGAAACGCAGCGATCTTGTTCACTCACTGGATCCGGGCAGCACGACCTTCACAGTGATTCAGGCTTATGAGAACGGCACTACGCGTAACTACAGACCTTGGGCGGGCGCCGTCGACATCCTCGGCTTCGATGTTTACCCCTGCAAGAGGTCATCAGTCACCTGTGACTTCGGGGCGATCGATGCCGCGATCAACGCCATCGAAGGCGCTGGAATCACGCGTTATTGGGCGATCGTGCAAGACTTTCAAGACTGCTACTACCGCCTGCCCACACCACAGGAACTCCGCACGCAGTTCGACCATTGGGCGAAGTCGAACATGGCTGGCTACTTCGTCTTCTCATGGAACTATCAGCCGGCCGACCCCAAGTGTGTGGGGGCAAGCTTGGGCAGCTACCCGGACAACGTCGCCGAGCTGAAATACCAGAACTCTCGGACGTTCGCCGCATCGTCAACGACGGCGGCCCAACACTCCTCGCCCAGACCAGGGGCCGTCTCAACGAATGCAGGTTCCGATGCGCTTCCGGCTGCGCTGATTTCCGCATTGGTGCTGATTTGCATCGCCGCCATCACATTGCTCTTTAGGAAGGGCTTGAGGCCTTAGTAACCACGCTCGTAGCGCGTTTGTCGCCTGCCGGAAGCGACGCGACGGCGCCCCACCAGCCCTCATGGCGACTCGGGCATGAGATGTCGGTCTTCGCCGCAGTCTTCGATTGGCCTTTGACACCGCCGCCCAACTCTGCCGGGGAATATCCCGAGTCACCCTCGTCCCATGACAAATGGCCCATACCCGCTATAGGTTGCCGCGGCGCTGAGGGCGCTGTCCCAAGCCAAGTCGTGAATGTACCTATGGTCGGCCGTTCAGCGCGGCCCTAGTCTGTTTGTGAACGCATTCGCGTGGTCACAGGGTATGGAGGTCGAAAGCTGAACGTTCGCGTGTCGTCGACAGTCGGGATGGACGTGGGCGAGGTCGTGCGCAGGATCGGGCTCGCATATTGGCCCCTGATCCTCGGACTGCCCTTTGCTGGCTTCGCGGGGGCGGCAGCCCTCCACTACAACGACGCGCCGATCTATACGTCCGACGTTCGGCTCGTACTCGATGCCTCCGACCCGCGTGCGGCCTCCGAGTCTGTGGCGATCGCGGACACCGCGAAATCGATCGCGACCACTCCTTCCAACGTTTCGGATGCCCTCGCCTCGGCCGGCGTCAGTCGGGATGTCAAACAGTTCGCGACGCGAAACATCGAACTGCAACCCCTCGGTACTTCAGGTGTCATGGACCTGCAGGTCAAAGACACCGACCCGGTTGCGGCCGCGGCGATCGCCAACGCCCTCGCCGTTGACGTTGTCAGCACTCGCTTAACCGTCAACGAAGGCCAGGCGTACCAACTGACAGCGTCATTGACCAATCAGATCAAAGCGCTTGACGCGAGCATCGCCCAGCTCGACGCTCGGATTGCGAACTATCAAGCGATCGCCACCGACCCGAGCGTGTCGGCCGCTGCGCTCAGCGGTCTCTACTCAGAACGCACTTCTTTGGCGCAGGACCGTCTGACGCTGGAGGCACAGATCAATCAGATCAAACAGTCACTAGCGCTGCGTCCTCAGGCTGGCGTCATCGACGGTGCTGAACCAGCATCGAAGCCGGATCCCTCGAGAGCCCCAATCGACATGGCACTCGGGGGCCTCGGCGGACTCGTGCTAGGAATCATCCTTGCCGCTCTCTTGGCAACCCTGCGGCCGCGAATCAGGGGCTCGCGAGAGATTTCGCGGATGCTCGAGGCTCCGGTCTTGGGCGACTTCCAGGCATTGGAGCAGGAGGACCACAAGAGCCTGCCGGCGCGGGTCCGAATTGCAGCCATTAGGGCCGGCGTGAAGCACGTCCAGCTAGTGCCACTGGACGGATCGGCCGAGGCGGTGAGCCTCGTCAAGGTGATGGCCAAGAAGCTTGCGCCCAGGGCGGCCACGGTTGGCACTCCCTTGAACGGTAACGGTCAGGTTGTCGCTGCCAATCGTCGCAAGGTCCACCACAGCATTGATGTCACGGCGTTCGACGTGTCGCTCTTCTCGAAGAACGGCGACTCCGCCGAAACCGGTCTCATATTGGTGACTCCCAACGTGCTGGGTAGAAAAGACCTCGATGCGAGCGCGGAGCTGCTCGCGTTGACTGGTTGGCCCGTGGCCGGGGTGGTCACTTATCGTCGCCGGTCAAGTCGGAGTGTCGGAAAGAAAGACCGCGATCACGTGGACGCGGTTCGAGCCTACGAGACCGATCACGAGAGCAGATTCACCCCGCTTGGTTATCTCTAGGGGGTTGGTGACACGGCTCTCGCGCTGAAACTAATCGACCCTATCCCGTTCACGCGAACGGTGATCACGTCCAAGGCGCGCCAGGCCGCGTCACGTGTGTTGGCGTCCGGCTGGGTCACCACCGGCCCGGAGGTGGTGGCTTTCGAGTCAGAGCTGAAGGACTGGGTCGGCGCCCGCCACGCGGTCGGCGTTTCCTCCTGCACGGCGGCAATCGAGATCTCGCTTCGAGCGCTTCAGCTGCCGTCGGGTTCGCCCGTCCTGACTTCCACCATCACGTTCTGCGGCGCCATCCACGCAATCGTCCACGCCGGTCATCGCCCCGTATTGGTCGACGTGGATCCTGTCACCCTCATGCCCAACCCGGAAACCGTTGAAAGGGCTGCTCGCCACGGCGCACAGGCAATGGTCGCGGTCCACTACGGCGGCCACGGCGCGCACCTTACGGAATCGGCCGCAGCCGCCGGCCTGCCCATGTCCAGGGTGGTCGAAGATGCAGCGCACGCCATCGGGACCGAGATAGGGGGCAGACGCGTCGGCAGCTTCTCGGCGGCCACCTGCTTCAGTTTCTACGCGACCAAGAACCTGCCGATCGGCGAAGGCGGAATGATCACCACTGACGACGCCGACGTGGCTGGGTGGGCACGGAAGCTCCGCATCCATGGGATGAGCGAGGACGCCTGGAGGCGCTACTTACCGGGCGCCGGCTGGCGCTACAGCGTGTCCGACGACGGCATCAAGGCCAACATGACCGATGTTCAGGCGGCTATTGGTCGGGTTCACCTTCGCTCGCTCGAGGCGTGGCAGCACCGGCGCGAACAGCTGGCTGCCAGGTACGACGCAGGTCTCGCCGGCATCCCCGGAATCGGCATCCCACCGCGGCCGGTCAACGGACGGCACGCATGGCATCTATACGTGATCCGGGTCCAGCCCGAGTTCGGAATGAGCCGAGACGAGCTCATTTCGAGCCTTGCCGAACAGGGCGTCCACTGCTCGGTGCACTTCATACCGAATCACACACAACCGTATTTCCAACGGTTCCTGGACCAGGGTGCGAGCTTTCCGAACGCCGACGCAGCTTTCGAGGAGATCCTGTCCCTGCCCTTTTATCACTCGCTGACCGCCGGTGAAATCGAACTGGTTTGCGAAGCCATAGCGGCCCGCGCCAACTTCCGGCGCGGGCGTATCGGCGCTGTCATGGCGCCTCGCGTGGTCCTCGCATGAGCATCCTGACGAAGATCGAAGCCGACAGCCGCCACAACGGCGACGCCGGGAGCACGCGCTTGAGCTGTCTGATCGTCGGAGCCGGGCAAGCCGGACGGGTAATCGCGCGCGACCTGCGTAAAGTTCCGGAGTTCGGCTTAATGCCGGTCGGTTTCGTGGATGACAGCCCGAGTAAGCACAGCCTGCTTGGTTTGCCCGTCTTCGGTACCCTTGAGGAGCTACCGGACGTATGTCGGCGGCACGGAATCGACACCGTCATCATCGCGATCCCTTCCTTGCCGGCGTCACGCATCCGTCTACTGGCCGAGTCCGCCGCGGCGGTCGGGGTCGGTGTCCGCTACCTGCCGTCATTCGTGTCCGCGTTGGAGCGTGACACCCTGATCAGCGAGCTGCGACATCTTCGCATCTCGAGCTTGCTTGGGCGCGAGGAGCTGCGAGTCGTCCGGATCGCGTCGCAGGCGGTCGTTGCCGGCAAGCGTGTCCTGGTAACAGGTGCAGGAGGCTCGATCGGCGGCGAGCTGTGCCGGCAAATCAAACGCTTCGGCCCCGCTGCCCTGTACCTGCTCGACCACGATGAATCGAATCTGCACCGGCTGCAGATGCAGCTCGAGGGGCAGGCTCTGCTTGACAACGACGAGTTGATAATCGCCGATATCCGGGACGCCGGGAGGATCCACCAGCTCTTTCGCGCACTCCGACCGGAGGTCGTCTTCCACGCCGCCGCCCACAAACACCTGCCCCTACTCGAGCGGCACCCAGCCGAAGGCGTTAAGTCGAATGTGCTCGGAACGAAGACCCTTGTCGGCGCGGCGCTGGAGACGGGCGTAGAGCGGTTCATCCTGATCTCCACCGACAAAGCCGCCGACCCGGTCTCCATCCTTGGGGCGACCAAGCGGATCGCGGAGATGATCGTCCAATCTCGAGCTGGCGGTTCAACGCGGTTTGCCTCGGTCCGCTTCGGCAACGTTCTCGGCAGTCGAGGTTCGTTCCTCACCGTGCTGTCAGAGCAGATCGAGAATGGAGAGGCGGTGACCGTGACCCATCCGGAGGTCACACGCTTCTTCATGACCGTCGAGGAGGCGGTTGGTCTTGTCATCGAGGCCGCAAGCATGGCGGAGGCCGGGGAAACCTTTGTCCTCGACATGGGCGACCCCGTTCGCATCGTCGATCTGGTCCACACCTACGCCGCGCAAATGCACGTCAAGCCCGAGAAAGTGGAGATCCGCTTCACCGGCCTGCGGCAGGGCGAGAAGCTTGACGAGGATCTCTTCAGCAAGACCGAGGAGCGGAATGCGACTGCGCACCCCAAGATCATGGCGACGACACCTCGGCCACTGCCGCCCAATTTCGCCGATCGGCTCGACGCCCTTATCTTCGCCGCCGGCGCCAACCGGCCGCCGCACGAGATCAAGCGGTATCTCGCTTTCGTCCTACCGGAGTACCAGCCGCCGCCCGAGCCCGCTGACCACAACGGGTATTTCAGCTACCCGTATCCGGACGATTTCTAAGCGTGTCCCCAGCCGGCGGCAGGATTCGCGTCGCCCTTGTGGTCACACGTTTCATCGCAGGGGCTGGTGGTGTGGCGCTTCGTGGGGCTCTCGCCCTCGATCGAGACCGTTTCTGCGTCACCGTCCTCGCCGCATCGGACGGCAACCTCCTGGACGACGCCTCCAATGCCGGTCTCGAAGTCATCCCGCTCCGACACATGAGACCGCAGATCGCGCCAACCGAGGACGTGGCCGCCCTGCGCGAGGTGGCCGCCCACATTGAGGCTGGTGGATACCAGGTCGTTCACACCCACAGCGCCAAGGCGGGCCTTGTGGGGCGAGTCGCGGCCCGCTGGCATCGCGTCCCGGCCATCGTGCACACCTTTCACGGGTTCCCGTTCCACGCGTACCAGTCGCCCATGCGCCGGCGCACCTACATCGCGATCGAAAGGGCCCTGGGCCGAATCACCGATCGATTCCTTGCGGTTGGTGCCTCGGTGGCTGCTGAAGCAGTACGGCTCGGTATCGCCCCGGCTGAAAAGGTCCGCACCATTGGCAGCGCGATCAATGCCATCCCACCGGCAACGCTCTACGCCCGCTCTGAGGCGCGTCGCAAGATCGGCATCCCACCCACCGCCCGCGTAGCCGGAACCGTGGGTCGCCTTGACCACCAGAAATCACCCACTGACATGCTCGACGCATTCGCCCGGCTCGACTCCGACGTCCATTTCGTGTGGATCGGAAGCGGGCCCCTGCTGGAAAAGATCTCTCGCATGGTCGCTGCTGCCGGCGTCAGGGATCGCTTCCACCTGCTCGGTGAGCGACGCGATGTCGCCGACCTGCTGCCCGCGTTAGACGTCTTCGCAATGGCCAGCCTCTATGAGGGCCTTCCGTGCTCCGTGGTCGAGGCCATGACCTGTGGCATCCCCGTCGTCGCAACCGCAGTCAATGCTGTGCCCGAGGTCGTCGTTCCTGGCCGGACCGGGTTGCTTGTCCCGCCCTGCAAGCCCGATCAGCTTGCGCGCGCCATCCAGTACCTACTCGACCGCCCTGAACTCGGAAGCCGGCTGTCTGCAGCGGCTCGCGCCAACCTCGGTGACCGGTTCCAGGTGGATGTGCTTGGGAGCGATCTCACCGAGACATACCTCTCCGCGCTTGACGGCCGGGCGCGGGTTACGCCGGTGGCGCCTGCGTGGACATCATGAGCCAGACCTCCATCCTGGAAACGGCCGGCGAGGTCGTCGCAGTCGACTCCCCACCGGGTTGGGTAACCCGGCTGCTCGACGAGGCCAGCGCAGGCGCGCTGAGCCCGCGCCCGGCCTCCGCGACGATGGCGATCCACATTGAGGCGACGAGCCGACCCTTCTCGGTCGCCGGACTCACCCCGCTCACGCGTGGCGCGTGGAGCCATGCCGACGAGGTAGTCGTGGAGGACGCCTGCGGGAGCGGGTTCGATGTTCGCCTGAACCTATCGAGCGGGTGCCCCGAGTTCACATATCGCTGGCGGCCGCGGCCCACGCGCAGCGTCGCGCGGTTCCTGCTGCCCTCGAGGTTCCACCTCCTCGCGAGAGAAGTCCTGATGCACTACCCGGTCCTTTGGTGGGCTTCGGTCCGGGGTCGAGCACCCCTGCACGCGGTCGCATGCACGGCCGGCGATGCCGTGACGCTTCTGGCCGGGCCTGGGGGCGTGGGCAAGTCGACCTTGCTCCAGCTCGAGCTCGCCCACGGCGGCCGCGCGACCAGCGACAACCTGTGCGTTGCCGACGGCCAATCGGTCTGGGGACTGGTGGAGCCGATGCGAGTGGCTGGAACTCATGGACGGCGGATGCCGCATGGACGCGTCGAGGTGCAGTTCGCCGGGCGCGTGGCCCAACTCTCTCCCGACCACCTCGTAATCGTCCGTCGAAGCAACGGGGAGGCTCGAGTGCTCACAACGTGCGATCCCGAAACCGCAGTCCGATCACTTGTGACCGGCACCTACGCGGCAGGTGAGCTGGGCAGGTTCTGGTCTTTTGCGGCAACACTTGCCGCCGGCACCGGCATCGGACCCTCGCATCCGCTGGTCGCCGAGACGGCACGAGCGTTTGCGGTCCGACTCAACTGTTACGAACTGCACTTGCCCCGGCGACCTGGAGCGCGACTCACCGAGATGCTCAACCGCGTAGAGGCTATCGCATGAACCTGAAGATCATCGCCGCCGGTCCAGACAGCCCCGCATTCCTCGAGGACCCGCAACGACGAGCGGCCGACGATAGCGGGCGCGCCAATGGGACTGGCCCGAGCCTCAGCGACCACGGCCACGACCACGGGCACGGAGCCGACCGCCATGCCGGTCAGCCGAATGCTGGGTACGAACCTCGCATTTTCGCAAGTCACGACCACCAGGCTCGCCGCGAAACTCTGGAGATTCTCGCCGCGGAGCTCAAGGATGCGGATCTGGCCGCGCCCCCGGTTGTGCTGCCGGACTTCTACCACAAGCACAACATGGAGATGCCGTCCAGCATCGCCGTGGCGACGCTCAACAGCATCCGACCAACGCTCACCAGCGCGTCGGTCAACTGTGGCATGGCCCTGATCACATTCGACTCGGGCATGCCAAACACCGACCAGATCACCCGCTTTTACGATCGCGTGCGTACTGCGTATCCGTTCCCGCCAACCATGCGCAGAGACATTACGTTCGACGAGGTCGTGCGCTGTGCGGTCGACGGGGGCGAGTTTGCGGTCGAGCGCTGGGACATCGACCCGGACGAGTTGTTGCGCGTCGAGGAGGGGGGCAAGCTCGACCTGGAAGCCTATGGCGGCAAGCAGCGGGTCCGAGAAGAGATCCCGTGGCTTCTCCTCCAGCTGAGCCGGATGCGCTTTGGGACCATCGGACCCAGCAACCACTTCGTGGAACTCCAGCAGGTTGAGGAGGTCCTACAGCCCGAGATCGCCGCGAGGCTCGGCGTTCAGCAAGGCCAGATCGCGCTCCAGTTCCACGCCGGTGGCGGTGTCCTGACCGGAGCCCTGGGCGCGCTTTACGGATCTCGCACAGGCGGCAATGGGGTGTTGAAGAAGATCATGCGAGGCCAGAAGCCGCTTCACCATTTCGCTGGCGCCCGGTCCTTCAGCGAGCTTCGCTCACGATTCGCCTTGTACTTTGCCAACGACTGCCCGCCGGTGCCTCGCGACAGCGCCGAAGGCGAGCGTCTCATGGTCGCCAACGCAGCCGCCATGAACTACGGCTTCGCGTTCCGGCTGTGCACCTATTCCGGGCTCCGCAAAATGGCAGCCGACATCTTTGGCACGTCCAGCCGGCTGATCGTGGACTCGCCTCACAACTCCATTTACGAAGAGAAGGTTGCCGGCACGACCGCCCTGGTGCATCGCCATAACACGGTGCGGGCTTACCCGGCGGCAAGGATGGTCGGCCATCCGACGTTCAGCCAGACTGGCCAGCCCATCCTGGTTCCCGGCACCAACCGGACCTGCTCATACCTGTGCGTCGCGTCGGATGGCTCCGACCAGGCGCTCTTCTCCGCCTGCCATGGGACCGGCAGCATAATCGACGACTTCGCCAATCGCGGAATATCGGCAGCCGACCCAGAGGGTCACACGACTCTCCGGTTCAGCTACGAGCACCCGGAGCCTAGAGTGGTCCAGCACCTTGACAACCGGGGTGTTGACGAGGGCGTCTCGATTCTGGCCCTCAACGACATCGTCAGGCCGGTCGCACGGCTGCGGCCATTCGCGGTCCTTAACTGATGCGCACGCACTCCCTTCGCCGCCTGGCCGCGAGTCGAACCGCGCGATTCACCGTAGGGGAGGCATAGGCGTGAACCGGCGACAGCCACGACCGCCAGAGCTGCCCTTTGCGGTGCGACTGCGGATGCTCCGGCGGACTCGGCGCCGAATGGCCATTCACCAACTGACAGGCGAAGCGCTGTGGATCGCTCTCCTCGCCGGGGTGGGGATCTTTGTCGCGACCGAGCTGATCGTGGCGCTAGGCAGAGCATAGAACTTGAGTACGGTACCGGCTGCCCTGGGGCCTGCATTCTGGCCGAAATCGGCCCCGGCCTTCGATCGGATCAACGCAACACGCGCACATCGTGTCGCGCTTGCGCTGGCTGTGGTCGCGGTCAGTACGCTCCCTTGGCTGCACCCAGCTGGTCCCGGCAACAGCTCGCCTGCTGACCTGGCAATGGTGCCCGCAATTGCGGGCGTCGCGCTGTGGGCTTACATATCGCGAGAGCGGATCCGGGCACCGTACGGCATCTCAGTTGGTCTCATAATCGTCGCCGGCTGCATTTCCGGTATCGTCGGTCCGCTCCTCAGGGGAGCACTGGTCACCGTCGGCTACCCTGAGGCGCCCCTGGTTGCAGTCGTCCAAGACCTCTACCTGCTGTGCTGGTGCCTTGCCTTGGTCAACCTGGCGCGGTCGGCCTCAGCCCTTCGCGTGCTCCTTACCGCGTGGGTGTTCGCCTCAGCGTTTTGGGCGGGCATCCTCGTCGTCGGCGTCGTATTCGGGATCACAGCGCTTTCGGGCATCGAAGCCGGGAATGGCGTCAGAGCCGACGGCCAGTTCGGTGACCCCAACATGGCCGCCGGCTACTTCGCTCTGTCCATTTTCGTGCTGTGGTCAAGCGCCGTCCCGCGGCGCGCCTGGCTGAGGGCCTGCGTCGTGGCGCTCCTCTTGACCGCGATGGTCTTCACCGGCTCGAATGGAGGCTTCCTCAGCCTCGGTATCGGCGTCACGTTCGTCGCCCTCACCGCGGTCCGCCGCCACTTTGGGCCGATCGTCACCGTCCTGGCCGCTTGCCTGGCGCTGGTGGTCGGCGCCGGGGCGACCCAGGTTGTCCACCCGGCCGAGATCCAGCAGTGGGCCCGCGACAGCGGGGTCCCCACCCTCCGCGACTGGATCGGGCGGAGTGACTCGAGCGCGAGTCAGCGCGTGGTCATCCTGCAGGAGGCCTGGAACCTCTTCCGGGACAGCGGCCCTCTTGGGGCCGGGCCGGGCGCGACCCAGCCCATTCTGGAGGACAGTCTGGCCCCCTTCCCGCACCAGGCTCACGACGACTACGTCGCGGCGGTCGTCGAGCGCGGTGTGGAAGGCGGCATCGCCCTCATTGTCCTGATCTGCGCGATCGCCTGGCGCGCCGGCCAGGCAGTGGGGGGTCGGCTCCGGCCGGACTTTGCCGCCGTGGTCCCACGACGCGAGGCGCTGATCGGTGCCCTCCTTGGACTTGGCGTGGCCGCTGCGTACTACCAGGTGCTCCATTTCCGGCACGCGTGGGCTTTGCTGGCCATCCTCGCGGCCCTCCAGCTTTGGGGGCGGGATTGGGCGACTACGTAACGCGTCTGTTTACGCTCCGGCGCAGCGCACTTACGGGCAACGTGGCCGCCCTCGTCGGTGCGCTGGTTTCGCTGACGCTGGCCACCCTCATGGTGGCGAGGGTGGGCGGACCTTCGGCTGTCGGGGATTACGCACTGCTGCGTGTGATGCCGTGGCTGCTGGCCGTGGTCGTCTCCGGCGGCCTCGCCGCGGCCACACCGTGGTTCCTCGCCGGTCCGACACGCGACGACCCGCGCGTGAGGTCGACGCTGCTGGCGATAGCCGCCGCGTCGGCGGTCGCGTCTCTTCTAATCTGGACGGCTGCGTCACCACTTCTGAGAGTCACGTTCTTCCGTGATCTGACGACCGTGATTGTGGCGTGGGCCGGCCTGAAGACCGTGAGCAGGCTGCTGGTCATCACGGCCAAGTCGGCTTCACAGGGGACGGGTGACCTCCCCGGCACCAACCAGGCAATCGTGCTGGAGGAGCTTCTCTTCATTCCGGCATACGCCGCAGCCTTGCTGTTTGGTCTCGACGGCGGCGCGGCTGTCGTCGCCGCGCTGATCGCTGCCGATGTTGTGACGGGAGCGATCGCCTGGCGCCGCTTATTTGGGCGGGGTTACTTCGTTGCCGCTGGCCGCCCGTCGCTGGCGCTCGCGAAGCGCGTCTACGCGTTCGGTCTGCGCGGCCAGGTCGGCAGTCTGATGTATCTGGTCAACCTTCGCCTGGACTTCATGATCGTCGACCTCCTGGCGGGGCCGGCGATCCTCGGCGTGTATGCAGTTGCGTCGAAGTTCGCAGAGCTCCTACGTCTGCTGCCGATTTCGTTCGAATGGGTCCTGTACCCTGGCTTCGCCCGCCAGGCCGCCGCGGAGGCGTGGACGCGGGCAGCAGGGCTCGCGCCGCGTGCGGCAGCCGCCACCGCTCTCGCCGCGCTGCCCCTGGCCCTGCTCGCCCAGCCCGTCATCCCGCTCTTCTACGGGCCGGCTTTCTCCGGTGCGGTGGGACCAACCCGACTGCTCCTGATCGGCCTTTCGGTCGAGGGGGCCTCCGGAGTGATCACGGCTTATCTGTTCGGACGCGGGCGCCCTGGTCTCAACTCGATCGCCACCTTCGGCGGCGTCATAGTGACGGTCGGATTCGATCTTCTCTTGATTCCCCGTTTCAGCCTCATCGGCGCTTCAGTCGCCTCCACGGCCGCGTACCTCACGACTACCTCGCTGCTGGGCGTCTGCTTTCTGCTGCTACAACCGAGATCAATGGAGCCGGTCGTCGACGTGGGGGAGGCGGTTCGGCCTGGCACGTTCCGACGCCTGCTCGACATCGTTGTGGCGAGCGCCGCCCTCGTGGTTCTGAGCCCCCTGATGCTGGCCGTCTGGATAGGGGCGAGGGTCTCGACGGGGGCCTCGGGGATTTACCGCCAGGTTCGGGTGGGCGAGGGTGGTACGTCGTTCACGATGCTCAAGTTCCGCAGTATGAGGCCCGGCGAAGCCGGACCTGAGTTGACCGCTTCCGGCGATCGTCGGGTGACCCGCTTCGGACGCATCCTGCGAGCCACCAGCATCGATGAGCTGCCGCAGCTTATCAACGTTCTCCGCGGCGAGATGACCTTGGTTGGCGCCCGACCTGAGACCGTGGCCCTGGCGCGCCGTTACCCGGCAGCACAGCAGCAGATCTTCAGGTACCGCCCGGGCCTCACCGGCCCGGCGCAGCTTTACCTCCGGCGAAGCGAGAGTCTTATTCGTGCTGACGACGTCGAGGCCACCTACATCCAAGAGCTCGTGCCCATGCGTATCGAACTCGATGGCGAATACCTGGCAAACCCGAGCGCGCGCCGGACCGTGGCTCTGATCGTGAGTACCATTACAAGCGTACTGTTCGGGGTTTTGCCACCGGCCAGGCCCCGATCTCCCGAGGCCTTCCGGCAGTTCGGTCCACGCACGAGTCATGCGCACGAAAGCCCATGGCGCCTGCTGACGTCTCCGGCAGCGGTGCAGTTCGACGTACCTGGTTCATCGAGGGTGCGGCGTCAGCTCCAACAGCAGTTGCGCGACCTGCCGGCCGGCACCAGTGTGGTCCTGTGCAGCACGGCCTTCGGATCACGCTGGCGCTGCCGGCGCTTCGCACGAGATGCCGGCCTCGAGGTGTTGCGAGAGTACGTGGCCATCCCCTCAGCCGGTCCACCGACCTGTTATGTCGAGGAGACTCCATTGGCCCTCCGATATTTCTTTACTCAGGTGTCGGCGCTTCCGGGTGGTGGTGCGGCCATCTCGGCCTTGCTCGCTGCCGCGAAGAAGGCTGCTCGCTTCGTCTTTCCCTCGGCTTTGATAGGAGCTCTGGCCCCGACGCGAATCGTTGTGGGGCGGATTCCGGTCGCCGCAAGCACTGCGTCTGCGCACGGCACGAGCCCACAGAGGCTTGACGCGTCCGACCTACTTGACATGCCGGGGATGGAGACGATCGTCCTCGCCCTCTCCAAGGACCCCAACGCGAAGCTGACGGTGCTCCTCCTGCCGCGGGGCGGTTCTCAGCCTACGCTGGCGGTGAAGGTTCCAACCACAGAAGCTGCAGAGGCGAACATTGCGGACGAACGACGTGTGCTGTCGGGGCTGCACGCGCGTTTGCCAGCCACGATGCTCGCGCTGATCCCCAGGGCCAGCGACCTGCTGGACGTTGAAGGACGCCCGATCCTCGTCGCAACCGCACTGCCGGGGTCTCCGATGGCGACCCGCTACCACGGGTGGCGGCACGTTGCAACCCCGAGTGCGGTGCAGGCGGATTTCAGGATGGTCGAAGCGTGGCTGGCGAGCTTTCAGTCCGCAACCGCAGGGCCATCCATGCCAATCGATATGGACGGCGGCACCACCGAAGCCCTGCGTCGGCGATTCGCCAATGATCCATCGCTCGACACAGTGTTGGCCCGGCTGAGCGCAATCTACGGCCGCCTCAACAGGACCACGACGCCCCGGACCGCGGTGCACGGCGACTTTTGGTTCGGGAATCTGCTCGTGGTTGGCGACGAAATCTCGGGTGTGATCGACTGGGAGGCGGGCAGCAGCTGTGGAGAACCTGTCCGGGACCTGGTTCGTTTCGCTACCACCTATGCGCTGTACCTAGATCGGCACTCACCCCCCGGTGGTCGCGTCGCGGGCCATAGGGGCCTCCGGACCGGCGTCTGGGGCTCCGGCATCGAGTTCGCGGTCAATGGTAAGGGTTGGTTTCCGGAGCTCCTCCGCAAGTTTGTAAGAGACGGCCTCTCCCGGCTCGGCGCCGATCCGGATTGTTGGCGCGAGGCGACGTTGGCGGGCCTCGCCGAAGTTTCGGCCACCGCCGACCACGATGCTTTCGCAAGGTTGCACTGGCAGCTTTTCGCCCGCCTGTCGGATCATTTTGCCGCAGATCGAGGAGCTCGAACCCTCCAACTGACGCCCGGCTTCGCTGCGCAGGTCTCCAACGGAAACGGCCTGAGCCGCGTCGGTCGAGTCGAGGCAAGGCCCCCAACCTCAGCGCCAGTAGAGCAAACGCTGCCGGGGCCTTGAAGCCCCCAGTAGGGACCGCCGCCCAATTGCTGTCGTTGGTCATGCTCGCAGGTTTTGGATTTCTTCTACGGCCTCTTCCGACTCGAGGCCTGCGCCGAATTTCGCGATCATTTGATCCGGCGCCGGAAGTAATTCAAGCCGATAACGACCAGTGCCATGAGGAGTCCAATACCTGTCAGGGCCAGAGGTGACAGCCCAAACAGACTGAAGGCTTCCAATGTCGGCTGAGATCCAACGCTCACGGTCGGTGATGTAGCGACACTGGCGATCCTGGTAGGCACCGGACTCGGCGAGCTGTTGGTCGTTGCCGACGTCGCGGGCGACGGCCTGCCTGCAGGCGAACCCTGGGCCACCGGAGAGGTCGTCGGCTGCGCAGGGTTCACGCTCATCGCGTTGATCTGCCTTAGCACCGCGCTGCCCGCGACGTTACCCGGACAGGGGGTTGGGTCGCTGTCATAAGCGTAAACCCAATACCCGAGCGCACCCGCCCCCTGCCAGTGCTCGAACTCGTTTGTCAGCTCTTGGGCAGTCGGCGCTCTCCACGATTCGCAGGGCCCGAAATCTTGCAGGATGAACTCCCAATTCCCTAGCCCAACGAAATGGATGCGCTGGATGGCGAGATCGATCATGTTGTACTGGCACGGCCCGGCCTGGCACGGATAGATGTCGAATGCCAGGATGTCGACCGACCCCTTCATCGGCAATCCAGCCGGCCAGTGCGACGTCGCGGGGTCGTTGAACTGGTCGTCGGCGACCCAGGACTTGGCGGTCGGGTCTGTGACATGAATCACCGCGGTCATGTGTGTATAGCTGGGGTTTGCGTTGCAGCCGTTGGTGGTCGGCTCATCGCCCACCTGATAGACGGCCCCTGCATTACCGCCATTGATGTTGGTCTGGACGACTTGCGCGATCTGCGCGTCGGTCATCGTCTGGAGGCAGGTCGAGTTGTTGTAGGCGTTCAGGTAGACAATGCCGGTGAGCCCGGTAGCCTTCTGTCCGGCGTAGTTGTTGGTATTGATGCCGCCGTCAGTAACCCAATTGAAGCCGTCGCCGGCCAACGTATCCCAATTCGTCGAGGCGAAGCGGAAAATCCCTCGAACCGATGTCACGGCACCGGTCAGCCGGTATCCCGCTTGCGAACCAGCCACGACCTGGATGTTCAGGTAGCTGATGATCAACACCAGGCAAGCGCCCGTGCTTACCAACGATCGGTGCCCGGTCGGTGTCGCTCCAGAGGGCATTTCGTGATCCGAAGCCGATAGTAGAGGCAATCGGCCTTGCGCTCGCGGATGTTGATCTACGTTGATGACGGCGAACCGAGAAGCTCGAGAGTGCAAGGGTTCGACTGCAAAAGCGTGAGTCTCGACAGCCATCCGGGCAACTTGCGACAGCTCGGAGCCCAAGGCGCGGTGACGCTTCTCAGACGCTTACGGGACTCAGGTCCCCGAACGGCAAAAGGACCGTCCCATTACACGCCGAAATTGCCTATTGGGTCTGCGCCCACTCGTATTCAGACTCCCCATGTGGTCGCCGAAATGAATCCCGCGTTGCGGCCGTCGAGCCGGGGCCAATCCAGTCAACCGGTGCGTGGTTATCGGCGCGGGAAGCGCGGGTCAGAACTGTCGCGAGGCCACTATGTCATATGCCCGAGTTCTGACTGCCGGTTGGATTCTTTGATGTTGCGCCGCCGTCAAGATCGGTCTTCGGCGACCTCCAGGTTGACCGCGTGATCGGCCGTGCAGAAGGAGTGATTGTGAGCGAGGCGTCACAGGCGGTACTACGCCGTAGGCAGATGCTGGCGGTAGCGTCATGACCGCGACCTCGATCCAGCTCACCTTCCTCGGCCACGCGGGGATCCGAGTCGACGGCGTAGACCTTCGCATGGTCATGGATTGCTGGTTGTCGGATCGCGGCGCGTTCCAGGGTTCCTGGTACCAGTTCCCAAGTAACGCGCATCTCGATCACGCCCGGTTGCTCGATGTGGACTACGCGACTCTGTCCCACGAGCACCTCGACCACATGGACGCCGACGTGCTGACCAGGCTTCCGTCGCATGCGAAGCTGCTTGTGCACCGCTATCCATCGCCAAACCTGCGTAACCGACTCGATCGGGTCGGCGTGCGCAATGTAGTGGAGCTGGATGCGTGGCAGAAGTTCTATCTCAACGACCGTGGTGACTGGGTCTGCTTTATCCCGGAACAGTCGCCCATGTGCCACGACGCCTCGGTACTCCTGTATGCGGGTGGCGCTTCGTTCCTGCACTGCAACGACGCGCGGCTGACGGTCGGCCAGATGCGCCGTGCAGCGCTGGAATGCGGCGGTCAACTTGATGTCGTGGCCGTCCAGATGTCAGGGGCGAGCTGGCACCCGATCTGCTACGAGTACCCGGAGCCCGAAATAGTACGAATCAGCGCCCAGAAGCGGGCCGGCAAGTTCGAAGCGGTCGGCCGATTGATCAAGCTGGCGGCGCCAGGGCTCGTGGTTCCCTTCGCTGGACCGATGTGCTTCCTCGACCCGGCGCTCAAAGAGCACAACCGTTGGTTGACGGAGAGCAACGGCATCTTCCCTGACCAGTCGCAGGCTGCCGACTACCTCGCGCACCGTGCCCCTCGCGTGGAGGTGGCAACCTGGATGCCGGGGGACAAATATGACGTCCTCGCACACCAGCATCGTTCCGACCCACATTGGCGGGACTTTTCGTACGGCGACGTAACCGAGTATCTCGACGCCTACGCACGTGCGCGGCGGCCGCAGATTGAGGAGACGTATGCGGCTCATCCCGACCCTGGACCCGATCTAGCCGAAGCGTTCGTCGAACACTTCCACCGGCTGGGCGAGATGAGCCCCTACTTCCGGGAACGCATCGACATGACTGTCCGCTTCGACCTGACGGGCGCGGTCGAAGGCCGCTGGGACGTCGACATCAGACCGGAAGGCGTGAAGGTCGACCTCGGCGGCCACGCGCGGGAGGTCCAGTACAGATTCAGCCTCGACTCTAAGTGGCTCGCGCCAGTCATCCGCGGCGACATCGCGTGGGAGGACCTGTTTCTGTCCCTGCGCTTCAAAGCCTGGCGAAACCCCGACATTTACAACGACTATCTCGTCGGTTTGCTGAAACACGCCGAGCCCGAGGCGCTCGGGGCGATCGAACGCTATGAGCTGAGCCGCGCGGGCGACGAGCGACTGCAGGTCCGCGGCTCGGACGGGACCTACGAAATCTCGCGCTACTGTCCGCACGCCGGCGAGGACCTCGCGATCGGTGGCGTGCTGCTCGAGGGCGATGTAATCCGGTGTCTCGGCCACAACCTCGAGTTTGACCTGAAGACGGGAGCCTGCCTCAACGCGCGGTGCAATCCGCTCGGCACGCGGCGCACGCTCGCTCACGCAGAGCAGGAAGGGAACCGGGGGCACCCACACCTCGCGGGCTTCTGACACCACGCGATCGGACTGTCCAACCAACCCGAGCCCGGAATCGCATGCCTTGGTGGTCGAGGGATGCAACATTCTCCAGCTGCCGTAAGGCGGCGTGGCGTCGTCTACCTCGCGTAGCTGGGTGGTCGTATGAAGTTGATGGAGGAGCGCCAGGTTGGTTGTCCTCCGTACGGGGGCTACGCGGGCTTGAACACGGCGCAGACCATGAACCAGGGCACGGAGTTCGTGAATGTGAAGCCGGCATGCTGCTGGCCCGCCGCGCTGGTCACGATGTCCTCCTCGCCCTGCGAGCCGGAGGTGTTCTGGGTGCGCTTGACGAAGGCCACGCCCTGGCTGGTGCCCGGGATCAGCGTACCGGCGCCACTGGTCGCCGTCATCCCGCCATAGACCAGCTCGCCCGAGCCCGTGGTGGCGGTCAGGCCGGAGTCGGCGCTGGTTCCGCTGCCCTTGGAAATCACGACCTGGTCCAGCGGGTTGACGGTGGCGACCCCCGAGTACTCCGCCGGCCCGCCCTGCAGATAGGTGGCGTTGGTCGCGGAGATCGTGATTGTGATGCCGTTGGGGGCGGCGGCGGCGTTGGCGAAGTAGTAGAGGGCGATGTCGCCCGAGCTTCCGCTCCAGGTGGTCGATGCAGAACGCGTCCAGGCTCCGTTCACGTTGTCGGACACGCCGACCTGGCCGCTCGAGTCGTACTGTCCAAACCAGCCGACCAAGAGGTCGCCCCGCGATACGGGTCCGAGCGTGACAGTCGTGCTCGTGACGCGGCTGCCGGTCGAGAATGCCTTGCCCTGCACAAACTTCGGCTGGCCGGGGACGTGGACTGAGACGGGCGCCGACTGCGCGGAGTGGTTGCCGGCGGCGTCGAAGGCGTCGACGGTGTAGCTGTAGCTGGTGTTGGCGGCGACCGTCAGGTCGCTGTAGGTGAGGGTCGAGCCGGAGACGGTGGCGAGCTGGCTGCCGTTGCGATGCGTCGAAGGCGTCGACTGTGTAGCTGTAGCTGGTTGCTGCAGCAACGGTGGTGTCGGTGTAGGTGAGGGTCGAGCCGGAGACGGTGGCGAGCTGGCTGCCGTTGCGATAGACGGTGTAGCCGGTGACGCCGACGTTGTCGGTGGAGGCGTTCCAGGCCAGGTTGACCTGGGTCGGGCCGGGTGCAGTCGCGGTCAGCCCACCCGGGACGCTGGGCGGGCTGGTGTCGGGCTGGGGCGGCGTGGTCACGGTGGCCGGCGCGGCGCCGTCAGCCCGGTCGGCAAGGTGGGAGCCTGGGTGTCGGGTGCCGGCGTCGTCACCGACACCGGCGAGCTCTGCGCGGAGTGGTTGTTGGCAAAGTCGAAAGCGTCCAGCGTGTAGCTGTATGTGGTGGATGCCGACACCGAGCCGTCCGTGTACCCGTGGCTGATCACCACGGCGAGCTGGGCACCGTTCCGGTACACGGTGTAGCCGGCCACACCTACGTTGTCGGTGGATGCATTCCAGGTCAGGTTGACCTGGTTCTGGCTGGGCGCGCTTGCAGCCAGCCCGGTCGGCACGCTTGGCGCCTGGGTGTCGATCGTCTGAAACTCGTATGCGCCGCGGTCGTCATAGGCTCGCGGGCCGGCACCGGTGTTGGGCGTCGACGGGTCGTCCACCCGCAGGTTGCCGTCGGCGTCTACCGTCGACTCGCCCGGCGCCCCTGAATTGGCGGAATCGATTGCCGCCGAGCCGGAATCTAGGCGGAAATTGGGGCTTGTCCAGCTGACCCACTTGGGATCGGCCTGAATGCCGTGCGCCTCCTGGCCAGTCGCGCTGTAGAGCGCAACCGGGCTCGAGTACGCCGTATTCGCCCAGACGTAGAGGTTACCGCTCGTTGTCAGATAGACGAAGTTGTAGTCCACGGTCGTTGTCGCCGGGGCGGAGTCGTAGATGCCTATGTCTCCTGTCCGGCGGTTGCAGGAGATGCCGTTGTAGGCGGGGTAAACGGCGTTGTCGACGGAGATGTTGTTCATGATGGTGTAGTTGCCAGATGTCCCTTCGACGTTGATGCCGTCGGTGCAGTTGTGGTAGATCGTGTTGCCGATCAGCCGACCGCCGGTGACGTTGTAGTCGTCGATGCCGTGGTCGCCATTGTTGTAGCTGACGTTTTCGATGGCCAGGGCGTTGTTGGCCCCCGAGAAGAACTGCAGCCCGGAGTCCTCGTTGTCGTGGACAACATTGCCGAGCAGGGTGTTGCCAGTACTCCCTGATTCGATGACGTTGATGCCGTTGGCGTTTCTCTGCCAGCCTTCGGCGTTGAAGGAGGCTTCATTGAATGAAACGGTGTTGTTTGCGCTAGCTCCCCGAATGTAGATGCCGTGGTCTGAATTGTTGTCACTTATGTTGTGCGTCACGAGCGATGACGTGGTGCCGGAAAGACTGATGCCCGCGGCTGTAAACCCTTTAGCCCGTTGTCCAGCGCCTGTCACCCTGTTGTTGGATATGGTGATGTGGCTGGATGACGACACCGCGATGCCATAGCTGGCGGTGGAAGTTATGGTGAAGCCGTTGATGACGATGTAGCTCCGGCTGGAGATCGCGAAGGCTTCAACGCCACCACTGATAGTTACGCCCGGGGAGGCAGTGAAGGTAATCGGGCCGCCGGATGCACCCGAATACATTGGGTTTACTGCAGTACCCGTGTAGGATCCTCCGCTCACAGCCACGGTGTCGCCGGCTTGGGCCAGCTGAGCCGCTTTGCCGATCGTGCAGTAAGGCTGGCTTGGGGAGCCCGTCCCGCCATCGGTGCAGTTTGACGAGCTGCCATCGACGTAAAGCGTTCCACTGGCGGCCAACACCGGCTCATCGCTCGGCGCGAGAGCAAGAAATACAGCGACAACCGAACCCACGGCCAGCGCGGCGCGAATCCACGTTGTCTGGCGTAGAGGCGGGAGCCTACCCGTGGCGCGTGTTCCGGACGTGCCAACCTCCCCTACGCGCAATCCTCCTCCACTGCAAACAGTTCGGTGCGGGCTCCAGTCAAGTTAGTCGTCGTCACTCGCAACCGCAAGGGACATTTGACCTACCGGTCCGGGGAAGCGCCCAGACGATTCGGTGCAGTTGATGGCGCCCATAAGGAATTCGATTTCGAAACTGGGACTTGCATCTCGCATGCATTTGGGTTAAACATGGAGGGATTTTTCGGCCTATCCCTGGGCCTGCAGGTATTCGCAAGCTGCGGGCCACAGCAAGATCAGGCATGCGAGTCGTTGTGAATGTTTGGAGTCCATCACACGACCGACCGGCCGACCACACGCTGACCGCTTCAGCGTTCAGAGGTATTGAAGGTATGCGTGGATGTTGTTGTGGACGTGCAGGGGTAGCCCGGCGGTGATGCTCACCGCTAGGGCGAGGCTCGAGTCCGGCAGCGGCCTGCTCTTCAGGTCCATGGTGATCCTGGTAGCAATGCTGGTGATCCCATATGGGCATTTTGTCCGCGCGGCCGGCACACCTCCTCACGTGCTGATCGTGCTGATGGAGAACCACAGCTACGAAGCGATCGTCGGCAATCCCAACATGCCCTACGTCAATGGGCTGGTTGCCACTAACGGATCGGTCAGCACGGGCTCGATCTACGACAACCCACAGGACCTCACGCCGCAGGACGAGACCTATCCCGGCCCGCAGTTCACCGACGAGCTGGCCGGGGCGAGCATTGGCTGGAAGGCTTACATGGAGGACATGCCGGTCGCGTGCGACCTAACGGACACGTACAGCCCGGGTAACTACGACGTCAACCACAACCCGTTCATGTACTTCAACTCTGTCCGCAACACTCCGAGTCAGTGCAACCGTGTCGTTCCCTATCCGCAGCTGACAACTGACTTGAACGCGGGCACCGCTCCGCCCTTCCTATGGGTAACTCCCAACACCATCAACGACGGCCACGACGGGAACGACCAGACGGCAGACAATTACCTGAAGGGCCTGGTCACCCAGGTCCAGGCTTCCACCTGGTGGACGGCGGGCAGCCGCATCATCATCACCTGGGACGAGGGCACGCAGTCCGAACAGGTACTCACTCTAGTGGTCGGTTCGGCGCATGGCACGCAGGCCAACGGCGGCAATGAGTACGGGACCCTTCGCGGCCTGGAGGTGTCATACGGTGTCGGATTGCTCGGCCACTCGGCCGACTCCAATGTCGGAGACATCCTGCCGCTACTGACAGGAGCTACGGCCGCACCGCCATCTCCGTCTCCGTCACCGAGTCCTCCACCGTCTCCAAGTCCATCGCCGTCCCCGAGGCCCAGCCCATCAGCATCACCCGCGCCATCACCGACTCCGCCACCGGGACCGTCCTCGGTGACTCGGGGTATCTATCGCTTCGCCTCAACCGACTTCGCCGCCATGCAATCGGCTGGCTTCAACGCTGCCACTGATGGGGGCGTTCAGGGATACGGCGACGCGGAGGCAGCGGCAGGCATCACGGGCATGGTCTGGGTGCCGGCCTACGACAACACCACCTGCGTTCAGACCATGACCGATTCGGCCATTGCCGGATTGGTCCAAGCCAATGTCGGCGCAGGGCATTTGGGACTCCGCTATCAGATCGGGGATGAGCCAACAGCCAACGGCTGTCTTGCAGCCCCGGTCTATGCAAACATCACGCAGGTTGTTCATGGCGCGGACGCAACCGCCAAAACATGGGTGGCCGACGACCAGTTCCAGGTGGGTAACCCGGTCGTCCAGGGTGTGCCCATGAAAGGCTCTGTGGACATTCTCGCCTTCGACGTTTACCCCTGCGAGAGTGGACCATGCGCCTTCAGCGCCATCGACAGCGCCGTGCAGCAGATCCATGCGGCGAACCTGACCAACTGGGAATTCATCATCCAGGACTTCAACAGCAGTCCCTGGCGATGGCCGAACCCAACCGAGCTGCAGACCCAGTTCGACCATTGGACTGGCCAGGGTGCATCTGGCTACTGGGTCTTCGCGTGGGATTATCAGGGCCAACAGGTCACCTCACAAACTGGCAACTTGGCCGCCATGCAAGTGATCAATTCACTGGCCATCAATTCGCGCTCGCCCTCGCCCTCGTCATCGCCGTCGATGCTCAGCGTTAGCGCGTCCGCCAACCGGACCGCCGGTAACTCGCGTCTGGCCGTCAGCTTCGCGAGCACGCCGAGCGGTGGCGTTGCGCCTTACGGCTTCGCCTGGACGTTTGGCGACGGCGGCATTTCAAGCCTGCAGAACCCCAGCTACACATACATCTCAGCCGGGACCTTCGGAGCCAACCTCACGGTCACCGACTCCAACGGCGCCAGGGCGGCCTCGAACACCGTGACCATCACCGTCGACGGGAGTGGGTCTGCTGGAACGATCACTGGGAGCAGCCCACCCGTGGTCCAGCAACCCGCTCCTCCCGAGCAGGAGGTGACATCGCCCACGCCGACAACTGCGCCGTCCGGTGAGCCATCTGTTTCCCCGCCAGTGGCCCCCGGAGTCGATCAGAACTCTGGCTCAGGATCAGGGGGTTCGAACGGCACCCCCTTGGTGCTCATGCTGATCGGGTCGCTGTTTGCGACCGGGCTAGGTGGGGCTCTGTTCCTGGGCTGGCTGCGGCGCCGAGGCTGACGCCATTTGCAAGGTCGCCCGGCCACGCGGGCGGAGGGGCCTGCGCCATTGCCAGCGCTGCCACAAAGCAGGGCGGCGTTTCGCCTGCACCGTGATCTCCGCGTAAAGCACGACCCAGCCCACATAGAACCCAGCGGCGGCCACTATGCTCCATGCCGGCCAGCTGCCCAGCTGGAATCCGAGGCCGAGTCCACTCAGGACAAAGCACGATCCCACCTCCAGGGTTCGTCGCTGCGCCGGCTCCAACCTCACCGGGACCAAGGAGCTTCTTCGCGCGTCTGGGCCCCGTGTGTCGCGCTTCGCGCGCTGGCCTCGGGCCGCGATGCTGACTCGTCTAGGAGTCTGGACACGCCGGCGAGCGGACGCGCTTTCAATGGCTCCCCCGATCGTCAGCCACTCGCGTTGCCTGCGGCCGATGGCTGCGCAAACCCAGACCGGCCCCCAGGTTCGCCGCAGCATGCCAGCGCGCTTGGTGAACGACTGCCAGCGGTGGCGTGCGCTCATACGCTGTTTTTTCGTCCGCCTCGAAAATCTGAACGCGACCTGCATCTTTTTGCCCTCGACAACATAGATGCCCCCGTCATCGCTAGCAATGGCATACATGGTGAAAAACGCATGTCGTGGCGGGAGCGGCAGGACTTTCGTGCGCACCCGCACGCACAGAGCCTCCTGGCGGCTGTAGTTGCCCTCGTCCGCCTGCCGCTCCCTCAGGAGTCCGATCCTGCGCCGGGTTCGCGCGCATGCAAATGGGCGAGGCGGGAGACGATGGGCACCCGTCCCGAGATCGGGCCGGGACGCTCTGGGTCTCGATCGGGCGGCCGGATTCGACCGGGTCGGGCGGGGGCGTGGCGTTGCCGCAAATGGAGGTGCCGCATGAACCTGACAAGCCTGACAGTCGACATCGTGATCCTGTTTGTGATCATCGCCATTGGCGTTTCAGTGGTTCGAGCCTGGCGCTGGCGCCCCGCTCGAGGCCGGCTCACGACCCTGCCGTCCGAAGCGCGAAACCACTACGTGACAGGATGGGACCGCATCGAGAAGCGGTTTATGGACGCCCCGGACGAGGCCGTCCGCGAAGCCGACTCACTGCTCACCGCGTTGCTTGGTGAGCGAGGCCATCCGCTCAGAAACGATCGCCCTGCCGCGCCGGCTGCGTGAGGCTCGGCAGAAGCTAGTCGAGGTGCAGCGGCGCGCACGGGAGTACTCGCGCAGCAATCCGCCCAACCTCGAACGGCAAAAGATCGCTCCCGTCGCGCTCGCTCCGGGGGCCTGGCCGTTCGGAGGGTGAAGCCGAAGCCCGCGGTGGGGATGCTCA
>WNFF01000662.1_pt1 | contig 26442 bp, 19 predicted proteins | sample 5400441 | NCBI WGS metagenome assembly WNFF01 (sample SAMN13153345, study PRJNA577476) | soil metagenome | isolation source: 120 cm saprolite under Douglas fir tree site 2 hole 3 replicate 1 | place: USA:California | collected 2015-04-18
GGCGGGCGCGCCATCGCCAATGCGCTCGCCGACCTGGAGGAGCGGGTGTCGCGGCCGGTCGTGCTCGTCATCGGCATGCTGTCGACCAAGGATTGCGAGGGCTTCCTGAAGAATTTCGCCGGGCTGGCGCGGCGCGTGGTGGCGCTGCCGATCCCGCGCCAGGAGAAGACCCTGCCCGCCGACCTGATCGCCGACATCGCCCGCGGCGTGGGCATCCCGGCGCAGGGAAGCGCGGACGTCGAGACCGCGTTGGCCGCGATCGCGCGCTTCGACCTCGAGGCGCCGCCGCGCATCCTGATCACGGGGTCGCTCTATCTCGCCGGCGACGTGCTCGCGATGAACGGCACCCCGCCGGCCTGAGGCAATTTCCTCGCCCCGGAGTCCCGCGCGGGCCCGCTCCGCGCATGACCCGCGCGTGTCCGGTTCGTGCACCGCGGTGCGGCCGACTCGGTCTGCTCCCTCCCCCGCTTGCGGGGGAGGGGGAAGGCTCGTGCGAATCTTCGTGCATGCCCCCTTCCCTGTCCCTCCCCCGCAGGCGGGGGAGGGGACGCTGTGGCGCAAGCCTTCGCTGTGGCCTCGATTAGCGCTATTTGTCTGCGACAATTTGTCACTATCCACATTATGCATTTACTTATTGACTGCACATAGCGCGACGGTATATTCCGCCCCAGCCTCGCTCATCGAGGGGCGTCGACCTAGAGGCGATCCTGGAGGCGGAGCGAGGCGTGGCGTGCTGCGGCTTTGCGACTCGCAATCGCGCCTCGGCAGGCTCGGGACCCCGCCCGCCAGGCACTAGGACCTGGCTGCGAGGAGCTCGCTCTACGGATCCGGAGGCAATGCCGGAGACCAGAAGCGCGGCCCCCGGCCAAAAATCGCCACGGTGGAGCGCCGAGAGGCGCGCGTCCCTCCGCTGGGGGACGATAAGGCGCCTCGCAAGCGCCTGGCGTGCCGCGTTATGGCACGTCGCGGGTGCCGCTGCACCCGAGCGCCGTCTCGGCGCTCCGCCACCCCTCGTTCGGGGTGGAAACGAAACATCCGGCGCGACGCGCTGGGGAAAGGAGAGGTACGAGGATGACGTAGCTGATCGGAAGTCGCGAATAGCAAATAGGGAGCAGATCGTAGGTTGGGTCGAGTTCTTCACGAGACCCAACATCGCGCGATCGGCCGGGAACGTTGGGTCTCGCTGCGCTCGACCCAACCTACGGCATCGTGAGACGCGAGCGCCGCGCCAGAAAAAGGCCCCGCCGAAACGGGGCCAAGTGTTGGGAGGAACCCCAGATAGGGGCGCGCCACCTCTATATGATTCGTTCGATTCGCCCTAGGCGTAAATATGCCGAGGGCGCGGCGAGCGCCTTTCGCCGAAGGTGCGCGGGTAGTCGCCGCGTCAGCGCATTCTCGCTAGACCGCGGTGGTGATCCACTGCTCGAGCTTCTGCTTGGGCGCAGCACCGGTCTGGCGCGAAGCGAGCTGGCCGTTCTTGAAGATCATCAGGGTCGGGATCGACTGGATGCCGTACTTGGCCGCCGTCTGCGGGTTCTCGTCGACGTTGAGCTTGACGATCTTCACCTTGCCGCCGAGGGCGCCTGCGATCTCCTCGAGCGCGGGCGCGATCATCCGGCAGGGGCCGCACCACTCCGCCCAAAAGTCCACCACGACCGGGCTGGTCGCCTTCAACACCTCGGACTCGAACGTGGTGTCCGAAACCTTGCCAACGGCCATGGGAATTTTCCTTGTTGTTGGGAGGGAGACAAAAAGCGCCTCGCACGAGGCCAACCTATGAACGCCCCGGCACAGCGTCAAGCCGCCTCACGCGGAGGTGACGGCGGCGAGCTCGCGATCCATCGCCGCGGCCGGAATCTCCATCAAATCAGGAACGTCGGTCCACAGCAGCGCGGCGCGGATCGTCCGGTCGGGGTAAAGCTTCCCCAACACGGCGCGGTAGAGCGCGAGCTGCCGGACGTATGGCGCAGGCACCTCGTCGAGGCGTCCGGGCGCCGGCCGGTTGGTCTTGTAATCGGCGACCAGGACCGAATCGCGGGTCACCGCGAGGCGGTCGACCTGGCCGGCAACGGCGATGGTGCCGAGCCGTCCCACGATCGGGACCTCGGCGCGGCTCCCCGGCTGGAACAGCTCGGCGAAACGGGCGTCGTCGAGCAGGCGATCGACCTGCGCGATCATGCTCTCGCGCTCCTCGGCCGTGAATTCGCGCCCGGCGCGCCCGAGATGGCGCCGGGCGGCCTCGGCCCGTGCGTCGCGCGCGATGTCGGGGAGCGACTGCAGCAGCCGATGCATCAGCACGCCGCGCGCGAGCGCCTTCTCCCGCTCGGCGCGACCGCCGCCGGCGGCCGCTGCGCGCACCGGCGCCGCCTCGTCATAGGCGCTCGAGGGCGAGAGCGGGCGGAGCGCCGGCGGCTCGGCCGGTGCGGCGCACACGAGCCAGGAGGGCAGCTCGGTCATGGTCGCCGCGGATTCGGCAGGCGCGGGCGATTCGACGGCGAGCGGTGCTTGCTCTTGATAGCGCCAGACCTTGCCGTCGCCGTCCTCGGCCGGCTCCTCGACCGACACCGGCTGCAACGCGGCATGGACCAGGTTCCACCAGCACCCTTCCGGCCGCCCGCGCTCGCCCTCCGCGCCGCAGACCACGAGCCGGTCGATGGCGCGGGTCATCGCGACGTAGAGGAGCCGCCGGTGCTCGTCCTCGGCCTCGTGCCGGGCGCGCTCGCGCGCCGCGCTCACCGCCGCGACGTCGGTCGCCTTCGCCCGCGCCCAGACGAAGCACTTGGGCGAGCCCGGCGCGGCGCCGTCGGCGGCAAGCGTGAGCAGCCGCGGCTGGCGCTGTGCCGGTCCCGCCGGCGGCGTCGTGGTGTCGGCGAGCACGACGATCCGCGCCTCGAGCCCCTTGGCGCCGTGGACGGTCATCACCCGCACCTCGTCGCGGGTGATCTCCATGTCGCGCTTCACGTCGGTCTGCGCCGCCCGCAGCCGCGCGAGGAAGCCTTGCAGCGAGGGCGTCTCGCGCCGCTCGTAGTCGAGCGCGAGATTGAGGAACTCGTCGAGCGCGTCGTTGGCCTCGTGACCGAGCCGCGCGAGGAAACGCTTGCGCCCGCCTTCGGCGGCGAGTACCCGCGCATAGAAGCCGAACGGGGATTGCCGCGTCCAGGCGGCGAAGCGCTCGAGCCTGGCCGCGGCATCGGCGAAGCGCGGCTCCGCCTGCGCTTTCGCTCGCAATGCCGCGCGCAGCGATCCCTTGCGCCGCCAGGCAAGCTCGAGCAGGTCCGCGTCGTCGAGATCGAACAGGGGCGACTTGAGCGCGGTTGCGAGCGCGAGATCGTCGTCCGGCAGCAGCAATGCGTCGGCAAGCACCATCAGGTCCATCACCGCGATGTGCTCGGTCAGCACCAGCCGGTCGGCGCCGGCGACCGGAATGTTCAGATCCTTGAGCGCGCGGATGATCGCCTCGAACAGCGCGCCGCGCTGGCGCACCAGCACCAGCACGTCGCCCGCGCGCGCGCCTTGCTTCATCCAGCGCTTGACGTTGCCGGCGATCTTCGCTGCCAGCCGCACCTGCGGGCTCGTCTCGGTCAGCGCGTCGAAGGGCGCGTCCCAGGCCTCGATCTCGCGTTTCTCCTCGGGCTTGGCGGTGTCCCAGATCTCCACCAGACCGGGCGCCGCATCGGGCAGCGGCTCATGGACGGTTTCGACCGCATCGGCCGAGAGGCCGGCAAAGGCCTCCGGCCGCCCGAACACCCGATCGACCGCGCCGAGCACGATCGGGCCGGAGCGGAACGAGTGGCGGAATCGCACATGGCGAAAATCCTGCTCGATCGACCGGCACATCGCGTCGAACGATCGGCGCATCGCTTCGAACTCGCGCGGCGCCGCGCCTTGAAACGAGAAGATCGACTGCTTCTCGTCGCCGACCGCGAAGATCGTTCGCCGGACCGGACGGGCGCCGGCGCCCGCGAAGAACTCGGCCGTGAGCCGGCGGATGATCTCCCATTGCTTGGGGCTCGTATCCTGCGCCTCGTCGATCAGCACGTGGTCGATGCCCTGGTCGAGCTTGAAGTGCACCCAGGCCGCGCGCTCCTCGCCCAGGAGGAGCAGCGTCTTGTCGATGAGATCGTCGTAGTCGAGCAGCCCGCGCCGGTCCTTGGCTGCCCGGTAGCGGCCGATCACGGCATCGGCGATGGTGACGAGCGCCGCGGTGCGGTCGCGGCAGGCGACGGCCTTGCGGCGTTCCTGCAGGGGGATCAGCCGCGCCTGTTCACGATCGAGCTTCTCGGCCAGCGCCGGATGCGCCCGCGCGAGCGCTTGGGTGACGAGACTGGCGCGCGGGCTGAGCTTGCCGTCGAAAAAGACCTGCAGGTAAGCCTCGACGCGCGACGCGCCGGCGCCGGCCGCGGCGGCGGCGAGGCGCGCGCATTGCTCCTGGTCCCGGGATGAGCCCGTCCTGCAGGCCTCGGCGACCGCCGCCCATTCGCAGGACGGCAGCAGCGGTCCCTCCACGATTTCCTTCTCGACCTCATCGATGCCGGCGTCGGGGTCGATGCCGAGCGACTTGCCGAGCCGGGCGATGGCCGCCTCGATGCCGCCGTCATCGATCCAGGCCCGCACCAAATCGCGCTTGCGGATCGCTTCGCCGACCACGTCCTTGAAGGTCTGGTCGGCGGCCTCCGCGATCGCGGTCGCGAGCGCGCGCCCGAGCCGCTCCTCCGGCGCGCGGGCGGCATCGAGCAGTACGCCGAGACCGATATCGCCGAGCAGCTGCGCCTCCGCCGCCTCGTCGAGCACCTCGAAGCGCGCGGCGACATTGGCCTCGAACGGAAACTGGTGCAGGAGCCGCGCGCAGAAGGCGTGGATGGTCTGCACCTTCAGCCCGCCCGGCGTCTCCAGCGCGGTCGCGAACAGCCGCCGCCCCAGCACGCACCGCGCCGGCTCCGGCTCGACGTCGGAAATTCGCCGGATCGCCGCCGCCAGCTCGGCATCGTCGAGCGCGGTCCAGCCGCGCAGCTCGTCGAACACCCGGTTCGCCATGTTCGCCGCCGCGGCCTTGGTGAAGGTGATGCAGAGGATTTTCGCGGGATCGACGCCGTCGAGCAGCAGCCGGATCACCCGCTGCGCCAGCACGTGGGTCTTGCCGGAGCCGGCATTGGCGGCGACCCAGGCCGAGACCGCGGGGTCCGATGCCGCGATCTGCACGCGCATAAGCTTGGCGGGGATGATGCGGGGGGCGCTCATCGCCGAGCCTCGAAATCGCAATATGCAATAAATCGCTTGCGCGAATTATAGCATTCTGCTATAGTACGCAGATGAAGGTCGCCTTCACTTCGGCGGCCGCACGTCAGTGGCTTGCGCTCTCGGCTGACGTGCGCCATCGGCTTGATGCGAAGCTTTCGACGCTCGCGCAGACCGGAGCAGGCAACGTGAAGCGTCTCAAAGGCCGCACGGGCGCACGATTGCGGGTCGGCGACTGGCGCATCATTTTCTACCTTGAGGGCGATACGATTATCGTCACCGCCGTCGGGCATCGACGCGAGATTTACGATTGAGGGTCCGTCATGAGCAAGGTTCAGTTCATCAGGACGGCAGGTGGCGAAGAGCTCGTCGTTCTTCCGAAGAGCGACTATGAGCGGCTCACCGCGCTCGCTGCCGGCGAGGATGCAGGCGTAGCTCGGATCGTGCGCCGTGCCCGCGCGGCGATCGCAGCCGGCGACGAAATCGTGCTGCCCAAGAGCGTGGTCGATCGGATGGCGGTCGGCGAAAATCCGGTTCGCGTGCTGCGGAGCTGGCGCGGCATGACGCAGGCCGAGCTGGCTGCGGGGGTCGGCATCGCCCAGGGCTACTTGTCTGCGCTCGAAGCGGGCAAGCGCAAGGGTCCCGTTGCTCTGCACCAGAAAATCGCCCGCGCGCTTGGAGTACCGATTGACCTGCTTTTGCCGATTGCCGTGTCTGACGAAGAGGCCGATCCCGCGCGCTTCGCGAGGCGTCGGCAGGTCGTCGCGGACATGAAACAGGCGCGCCGAAGGCGATAGGCCGCTCATTCCCCGTCTCCCGGCTCGTCGGCGCCGCCGATCGACCATTCCTTCACCCGGGCGAGATGGTCGTAGGTGCCGTAGCGGCTCTTCCACATCGGCAGCACCAGCGGGAGATAGGGCTGCTGCTCGTCCTCGAAGCGCTCGGCGACCGCCGCGAGCCGGGCGAGCGCGCGCTCGGCATGAAGGTCGGCGTTGCCCTCCTTGAACTCGATCGGCCGATCCTCGCCCGGCGGCGAGCCGCCCTTGAGCGACACGTAGACGAGCTCGGCAACGCCGGCGCCGGCGGCATGCCCGGGAAAGCCGCCGCGGCGCAGGATCGCGGCCTCCAGCGTGAGCTGCGGCGACACGCCGATGCGCACCTGCTTCTCGCTCGGCACCTGCCCGGTCTTGTAGTCGATGATGGCGTAGCCGCCGCCGGCGAGCCGCTCGATGCGGTCGGCGCGCCCGCGCAATGTGAGCACCCGCTCGCCGAGCGGGATGTCGATCTTGCCGGAGGTCTCGGCCGCGAGCGCGGCGATCCGGCCGCGCCGCTGCGTTTCCCAGCCGGCGAACCAGCGGGCGATGCGCTGAAAGCGCGGCCACCAGAACGCGCGCGCTTCCGGATAGTCCGCGAGCGCGGCGAAATGCCTGGCGCCGATCTCGATGAGCGCACCGGCGGGATCGGCCGGCAGCGCCGAGGCGAAGGTCTTCGTGAATTCGCTCAGCGCGCCGTGGATGACAATGCCGCGGTCGGCGGCGCCCGGCGGCAGGTCGACGGCGTCGAGCTCGCGCAGCCCCAGAATATATTTGGCGTAGATGGTGTAGGGATCGCGCAGCCAATGCTCGATATCGGTGACGGAGAGCGCGGTCGGCCGCGCGGCGCGCGGCGGCCGCGGCGCCGGCCGTTTGACCGGCCTTCGCTCGGCCGGGTGATCGAGGGCGCGCGCCCAGGCGACGAACTGCGCGCCACTGGCGCGCGCCGCGTCCCAGCGCTCCTTGCCGGCGACCGCCGCCAGCCGCTGGACGAAGCGCGAGACGACGGTCGGCGCGCCGGCCAATTTGGCGGGATAGGCGAGGATCACCTCGTCGGCGCCAAGCGCTTGCGCGAAGTCATGGGCCGAGAGCGAGATCCGGCGCTCCGGCAGATCGAGCCCGAGCGCGTGGCGCATGGGACGGCTGAGCCAGGCATCGGCGCGCGTCTCGGGCGGCCACACGCCTTCCACCAGTCCGCCGAGCACGACGCGGTCGACGTTTTGCAGCCGCGCTTCGAGCAGGCCATAGATGCGAACGCGCACGCCGGGAAGCCCCGGACGCCGCACCACGCGGTCGGAGATCGCGGCCTTGAACAGGTCGGCATAGTCGACGGGAGCGACCGCGACCGCGGCGGCCTCGCGCGCGATGTCGGCGAAGGCGTCGCCAAGCGTGACGCCGTCGTCGCCGGCATAGGCCGCGGGCTCGCCGGTCTCGTCCCTGCTCAGCGCAGCGAGGACCTCGTGGTGCCGCGTGGCGAGCTCGGCGAACGGCCGCGGGGCGCCGCCGAGGCCCTCGAGCGGCGCGAGCGCCGCGGCCAGTCGCTCGATCAGCGCCGCGGCCGCGTCGAGCTCGTGTTCGCGGAGGCGCGCGCGCGGCTCGGACGGATGCAGGTCGGATGGCTCTCCGCGCCGAAGCTTTCCGAGCTCCGCGCGCAACGTCGCCAGCGCGCGTGCGAGCCCGGCGGTCCCCGGCTGCGGACGCGGGCCGCGCAGCACCGCCTTTTCCAGCGCCGCGATCGTGCGCGCATGTGCGCCTTCGGCGGCGCCGAGGCGCGCGAGCGGATGCTTGAGCAGGGCGAGGAGGGTGACGGGCGCCAGCCCGCCGAGCGCGGCATCCGCCGCGAGGCGCGCGAAGCGGCCGGCTTGCGTGTCGGCGAGCGCATCGCCGCCGGAATCGTCGACCGCGACGTTCCAGCGTTCGAGCGCGGCGTGCACGCGACGCGCCAGGGCTCGGTCGGGCGTGATGAGCGCCGCGGTCCGGCCCGGCGTCTCCAGCGCCTGACGCAGCGCGACCGCGATGGCGAGCGCTTCCTCTTCGGCATTCGCGGCTTCGACGACCGCGAGGCCCGCGAGGGCGCGGTCAAGCTCTGCCGCGAATTCGGGGCTGCCGAGTTGCCGCCAGCGATCGGTGACGGCGGCCGGCCGCAGCGCCTCCGACACGTAGCGCTCGCGCCGATGCGCGGACGGCTTGCCGAGCACGAGAACACGCTCGCGCGCGATGCCGATGCGGCGCAGCAACGCCTGCATGGCGGACTGCGGATGGCCGACGGCGGGCGCGACGAGCTCGCGGCCCGCGGCGTCGCGCCGGCCCGCGATCAGCTCCCAGGATTCGGCATCGAGATCGGTGTCGAGCCCGGGCAGGACCACCGCGCCATGCGCAAGCCTTGCGACGGTCGCGATCAGCTCGGCGGTTGCCGGCATCGAGCCGGTCGAGCCGGCGGCAATCACCGGTCCGTCGCCGCGCGCCGCGAGCCGTTCCGCCTCGGCCTTGATCAGCGCGTCGCGCCGGGCGGCGGGCTCGATCGCGCCGCGCTCGGCGAGAATTTGCGGCCAGGCCGTGCGCGCGATCTTCAGGAAATCGAGCGTGAGCTGCCAGTAGCGGTCGAGGTTCTCGGGCACCAGCTCGTCGAGCCGGTCGCAGGACACCGCGCGCGTGGTCATGTCGTCGATCAGCCGCGCGAGATCGTCGGCGAGCGCGAGCGCCGCGGCCGGATTGCCGGCGACGAGCGGCGCCTCGCCGGTCCGCTCCGGCGCGATGCTCGCCGCCCAGTGGAGCACGAGCTGCGCCAGCAGCATCCGCCGCTCGAGCCCGCCGATCGCCGGCGGCAGCTCGAGCGCGTCAGCGGCGAGCGCGCCGGTCGCCGCCTGGGCGAAGACGATCTCGTCCTCGTCGAGGTCGCCGATAGCGACGATGCGCGGCAGGATCGCGGCGCTGGTCTTGGTCACGTCGAGAAAGAGATCGCGCGCCAGCCGGCAGGCGCGCCGGGTCGGCAGGTAGAGGGTGGCGGCCGCGAGCGCGAGCGGATCGCCCGCGGCCGGAAAGCCCGGCACGAGCTCGCCGCCGAGCAGCGCTCGGATCAGCGTCGGCACGAACGGCGCCGACGCCGGGATGGTGAAAACGCGGGGCGGAATCATGCCGGATCATACACCACGCCCCGCAGGCGCCGCGAATTCGATGCGCCACGCTCGCGGCTTGGCGAGCATGATCGCTCGCCGCGGCGCGGCGGTGACTTACGCCGCGCTGGCGAGGATGGCGGCTTCGGCGGCCTTGATCGCCTCGGGGGTCCCGACGTGCATCCAGACCCCGTCGAGCCGAAGCCCCCAGAGCCGCCCGACTGCGCCCGCCCGGTCGAACAGCGGCGACATCGAGGACGGGCCCGAAGGCGCGCCGGAGAGAAACGCGGGCGTGAGAATCGCCGCCCCGGAATAGACGAACGGCACCACCTCGCGCTCGCCGCGCCGCACGAGCCTCCCGTCCGGCGTCATGGAAAAATCGCCGCGTCCGCCATAGCCGATGCTCGTGGCGGACGGCGCCACCAGCAGCAGCGCGTCCATGCTGGCGGCATCGAAGGCGGCGGCGAGCCGGCCGAGATTGGGCTTCACCCCGTCGATCCAGATGGTGTCGGAGTTGACGTGGAAGAACGGCCGGTCGCCGAGCTCGGGCAATGCCTTGACCACGCCGCCGGCGGTGCCGAGCAGCTCGCCCCTCTCGTCGGAGATCACGATCCGCGGGCGGCGACGATCGGCAAGATGGCGCTCGATCTGATCGGCGAGGTGATGGACGTTGACGACCGCGCGCTCGACCCCCTGCTCGGCGAGCCGGTCGAGCACGTAATCGATCAGCGCCTTGCCGCCGACCTCAATCAGCGGCTTGGGGAGATTGCCGTTGAATGCGCGCATGCGCGTGCCAAGCCCGGCCGCCAGCACCATCGCGCGTCTCGGTGCGGTGATGATCCCGGACGTTTCAGCCATCGATGCGTCTTGCCCCTCGATTTTCACGGCGATGCGTTCGGTCCCGCCGGCTCAAATCGTGTTCAATGCCGGCACATGGGCAATATACCATGCATTGAGCGTTTCCAGCGCCGGATGGCTGAGCGAGCGCTGCAGGTAGCCCCATACGCGCGGCATGTGACGCAGGTATTGCGGCTTGCGGTCGCGCATATCCAGCCGCGCGAAGATCCCGAGGATCTTGCTGGCGCGCTGCGCGGCCATCGTCACGTAGAGCTTGATGAACTGGGCGGGATCGAAGCCCGGATCGATCTCGCGGCGGCCGCGCACGTAGCGGCCGAGCAACGCGAGCTCGGTCTGCTCGGGGACGTCGACGCGCGCGTCCTGCAGCAGCGAGGCGAGATCGTAGGCGGGCGGCCCCATCACGGCGTCCTGGAAATCGAGCAGGCCGAGGCGGACGATCGCGTCGCGGTGCGGCAGCCAAAGCAGGTTCGGCGAATGGAAGTCGCGCAGCACCCAGGTCGGCGGCAAATCGATCGCCGGCTGCAGCAGCTCTCGCCACAGCGCCCTGAACGAATCGCGCTCGCTGTCGGGGATCGCGGCGTCGAGGCGCGGCAGGAACCAGTCCAGCAGCAACTCGGCTTCGATCAGGAACGCGTCCAGGTCGTAATAGGGAATGCGGTGCTCGACGTGCGGCGCGACCGGCAGCACGTCCGGCAGCCGTTGCCTGTGCAGGGCGAGCAGCGCGTCGACCGCGGTCTCGTAGCATTCCCGGATCGGCGCCGGCGGATCGTCGCTCACCACGCGCTCGTCGCCGAGGTCCTCGATGATCAACAGCCCCTGGTCGAGGTCGGCGTGATAGACGGCGGGAGCCGAGAAGCCGAGCTGCCGCAGCCCGTTCGCCATCGCCACGAACGGCATGACATTGTCGGCGAGGTGCGCGATCGCGTTATAGGGCTTGCCGTTCCGCACCGGCGGGCCGTCGGGCCGGCGCGGCGAGTTCATCAGGACGACGTGCCTGTCGCCGAGCGCGAGCCGCTCGTAGGACCGGGTCGAGGCATCGCTCGGCAGCCGCGCCCGCAGCGCCTCGCTCCAGCCGCTCTCGGCGATGAACTGGCGGGTTGCCGCCATCCGGTCGACGCGCGGCCCGAACGAGCCGTAGCCGGTGACCCGGGCCTGACGAAATTCGAGCTTGAGCTTGGGCGCCAGCGTCAGCGCGACGTCGAGCCGATCGGCCGGCAGCAAGCCGGCCGCGCGATCCGGCCATTCGATCAGCACCACGGCCCCTTCCGGCGGGTCGTCGAACCCAAGCTCGGCGAGCTCCGCCGGTCCCGACAATCGGAAGAGGTCGAGATGCACCAGCGCAAACCGCGGCAGCTCGTAGCCCTGCATCAGCGTGAAGGTCGGGCTCGGCACCTCGATCGTTGGATCACCGGCGAGATAGCGGATGAGCGCGCGTGCGAACGTGGTCTTGCCGGCGCCGAGGTCGCCCGACAGCGTCACCAGGTCGCCGGGCTCGAGCGAATTGGCGATGTCGACCGCGAGCCGCTGGGTGGCGTGCTCGTCGGGCAGCACCATCGAGAAGCTCGAAGTGACGCTCGAGATGCCGGACGGGGTCAGCAGCATCGACATGGGGCAACCGTTCCCGGAGGCGGGGCGGCCGGCAGGAGCAATGTCACGCCGCCGGCCGCTCGGCCTGCCGGTCGAGCGGGAAGATGCAGGTCACGGTCGTGCCGCGGCCGACCGCGGACTCCAGCGTCACGGAACCGCCGTGCAGCTCGACGAAGGAGCGCACCAGCGAAAGCCCGAGGCCGGTGCCGCGGTGGCGGGAGCCGAGTGAATGCGTCTCGAACCAATCGAACACCTTGTCCTGTACGGCGACCGGGATGCCGGGTCCCCGATCGGTCACCGAGAATACGACGGCATCCTTGAGCCGCTGGGCGGCGAAGGTAACGGCCTCGCCCGCCGGCGAAAAGCCCACGGCGTTGGCGAGCAGATTGAACAGCGACTGGCGCACGCGCCGCTCGTCGGCAACGAAGCTGCCGATGTCGGGCGCGGCGCGGATTTCGAGCTTGATGCCGTTCTTGACCAGGCGGTCCTGCACGCCCTCGGCGGCGGCTTCCATGGTCCTGCGGATGTCCACCGGGCCGAGATTGAGGGCCATCGCGCCGGCGTCGATGGTGGCGAGGTCGAGGATGTTGTTGATGATCGCCAGCAGCGCATTGGTCGATACCGTGATGTAGCTCAGATATTCGTGCTGCTTCTCCGTGAGCGGGCCGGTGACGGGATCGCCGAGGAAGTGGGCGAAGCCGATGATGTTGGTGAGCGGCGAGCGCAGCTCGTAGGAGACGTGGTGCACGAAGTCGATCTTGAGCTTGTCCGCGGTCTCCAGCGCTTCGTTGCGCTCGCGCAGCGCCCGCTCGACGTTCACGGTGTCGGTGACGTCCTGGAAGGTCGCCAGCGTGGCCCCGTCCGGCAGCGGCACGGTGGCGCAATCGACCACGTTGCCGTCGCGGCGCTCGAGCCGGCCGACGACCGGCTCGCGATTGTCGATCGCGGTGATCGTCGCCCGCAGCCGTTGCCAGATCGGATGGTCGCCGTGCAGCGGCTGGCTCGAGCCGCTGATGGTTTCGATATGCGGCCGCCCGGCGAGCATATCGGGCGGCAGCCGCCACATGCGCGCAAAGGCCGGGTTGTAGAGGCGCAGCCGCCCGTCGCTGCCGAACACGGCGACGGCTTCGGTCAGGTTGTCGAGCGTCTCGCCCTGGACCCGGATCAGAGCGTCGTAGCGCCGCTCGAGATCGAGCCGCTCGGTGACGTCGTCGAAGAGATAGATCACGCCGCCTTCCGGATTGGGCGTGGTGACCACGCGCATGGTGCGGCCGTCGGGCAGATGCCACATGTGCTCCTTGACGTCGACCGCGCGATAGGCCTCGTGCAGCGCGCTCTTCCATTGCCGGAAATCCTGCTCGTCCGGGAGCTTGCGGGCGGCCCGCAATTGATCGAGCACGGCCGAGTCGGTCGGTCCCTGGTCGAGGAAGCCGGCCGCGAGGTCCCAGAGCGAGCGGTAGGCGGCGTTGTAGAAGACCAGGCGCCGATCGGACCCGAAGATGGCGACGCCGGTCGCGAGCTGGTCGAGGGTGCGGCGATGGGCGTCCATCATGCGCGCGAGGTCGGCGCGCAAGGTCTCCGCTTCGGTCGCGTCGATGCCGATGCCGGCGCTGCCGCGCCCGGCCGGCGCGGCGATGACGTCGATGCTGCGGCGGCGGCCCGCGACCACGGCCGGCAGCCGGCCGGCATAGGGTTCCGCCGCCTGGTGCGCCCGCAAGAGCTCGCTGCGCGCCGCGCTGTCGAACAGCTCGATGCCGCGCTCGACCACCTCCGCGCCGTCCCTCGCTTCGACCGCTTGTGCATAGGAGCGATTGACGAACACGAGCTTGCCGGCGTCGTCGCGCGCCCAGATCGGGCTCGGCACCGCCTCGATCAGCGCGCGCATGGCCGCGGCGTCATCCATCTGCTTCTGGTGGCGCCGCGTCAGCTCGGCGAGCTCGTATTTGAGGCCGCTCATCTCGCGCAGCCGCAGGATTGCGCGCCCGCCGACGACCTGGCCCTCGGCTTCGACGAGCCGGCCGGCGAGCGGCGTCACCGTCATGGCGAAGCTCACGCCGCGGGCGCGCAGGGCATCGACCGATCGCTCGATGTCGCGGGCGGTGTCGGGCTCGAGCCAGGTTCCGAAGTCGAGCACGCGGCGCGACGCGTCGGCGCCGGTCACCACCGCCGGATCGCCGACGATCTCCGGCTGCTCGGCGGCTGCCGCCCAGGCGATGAGAATCTGCGGCTCGGACAGCAGCAGCGCATAGGCGCGGTCGATCGCCGCTTTCGATGCGATGCTCTCGTCGCGGGCCGATGCCTCCGTCTCGGCGAGCCGCGTGCGGGTGCGCACCAGCAGGATCGCAGTGACGACGGCGAAGCAGAGAATGCCCAGCAGAAGGACGAGCGCAGCGATCTCGTGGCGGTCGGGCAGCGCAAACGCCGCGACATAGGCCTCGATCGTCGAGGGCGCGGGCGCCGCGCCGGCGGCTTGCGATGGAAGCAGGGTGGACAACACGAGGGCGCCGGCGGCGCGGAATCCGCCATGGCGCGTCCTTGCGGTCCGTCCGTGCCCGTCCATGGACGCGCGCGAATGCGCTTCATGCTGCGGACGAGCCCCAAAGCTCTCCACGGTGATCCGGATCGTGTCCGGCATACCCGTTTGCCCCATCGCCGCATTCGCCGGCGCCGTGGGGGCGCCGGCTCGCGGTCCGCGGCAGTGCCTCATCCGCCGAACGGGCCGCGAATCGAGCCACTTTACCCCCAACGGGAAAGCCGCCGTAAGAGTCCAGATCGTGAACGGATCAGATGACGGCCGACAGACGACAGAGGACGGGTGGGCCGGATCGCTTCCGTCGTCGGTCGTGCGTCCGCCGCCGTCTGGTTACGCCCGTCCCGCCAGCTTCAGGCCCTTGTCCAACGCGGCGTAGCTGCGCACCGGCGCCGCCATCAGGAAGCGGTAGCCCTCGGCGAGGATGCGCTCCACGTTGCTGGCATCGACGTGCGGATGGCCGACGACGACGTCGTGCTGCTTGCAGGTCTCGACCACCCGCGCCATCCATTTGAGCACCTCGGGATGCTCGTATTGGCGCGGATAGCCGAGCTCCTGGGAGAGGTCGCCTTCGCCGATGAGGATCGCGCCGATGCCGGGCACCTTCTTCAGGATGTCCGGGAGGTTCTGGATGCCGACGGTGTCCTCCATCATCAGGATCACGAAGATTTCGCCGTTGGGATTGAGCGGCCAGACGTCGGCGCGCTCGTAGTATTCCTGCTGGCCGAGCCCCCAATAGCGCACGGCCTGGGTCGGACCATCGCCGCGCACGCCGGCCGGCTCATAGAGCGGGGCGGTTTTCAGGCGCGGATAGCGGCAGGCGGCGACCGCGTTGGAGGCCTCCTCGACCGTCGAGATATGCGGCCAGACGATGCCGTAGACGCCGAGGTCGAGCGCCTGCTTGGCCTGAAACTGCGCCTTCTCGGCGCCGTTCGGCGGGATCCGCACCATCGGCGTGACGCCGGGCGCGACCGAGCCCGAGCGCGCGATCTGGCCGCGGTTGAGCATGTATTGCAGGCTATCGCGCAGCGCTCGGATGTCCCATGGATTGTGCTCCATCTCGTAGACGATGCCGTCGTATTTGGCCGTCGCCATCGCGATCGCGGTCTCGGGATCGGCCTGGCAAAACGACGTGAATGCCGGCTTGCCGGCCTGCAAGGCGCGGATCACGCCGTTCAAACGCGGAATATCAGCCATGCTGCACCCCTCACGCTGCCGTCATCGCGGATGATGACGAGCGCGGGCGGGTTTGACAACGGTGAAGCCCGGTTCGTAGCATCCGGCCCGCATCTCGGGCCGGGCGTCCGGCTTCGTTTCCGGGCTTGCGCCCACGATCCTCAGCGACGGTGTCATGATCATCGATTGCCACGGGCACTACACGACCGAGCCGAAAAGCCTGCACGAGTATCGCAAGCGCCAGGTCGCCGGCGTCAAGGACGCCGCGCAGATGCCTGCACCGAACGAGGGGTTCGACATCACCGACGACGAGATCCGGGAAAGTCTCGAGGGCGCGCAGCTCAAGCTGCAGCGCGCGCGCGGGACCGATCTCACGATCTTCTCGCCGCGCGCCTCCGGGATGGGACACCATGTCGGCGACGAGAAGGTCAGCCTGCGCTGGTCGCGGCTGTGCAACGATCTGATCCATCGCGTGTGCGCTCTCCATCCGCGGAATTTCGTGGGCGTCTGTCAGCTGCCGCAATCGCCCGGCGTGCCGCCCAAGAACAGCGCCGCCGAGCTCGAGCGCTGCGTCAAGGAGCTCGGCTTCGTCGGCTGCAATCTCAATCCCGATCCGTCGGGCGGCTATTTCAACTCGCCGCCGATGACCGACAAGTGGTGGTATCCGTTCTACGAAAAGATGGTGGAGCTCGACGTGCCGGCCATGATCCACGTCAGCGGATGCTGCAATCCGGCCCAGCACACCACCGGCTCCTATTATCTCAATGCCGACACCATGGTGTTCATGCAGCTGATCCTGTCGGACCTGTTCAAGGATTTCCCGACGCTCAAGCTGATCATCCCGCACGGCGGCGGCGCGGTGCCGTTCCATTGGGGCCGCTTCCGCGGCATCGCGCTCAACAACAAGCGGCCCGAGCTGGCCGACATCATGGGAGGCAACATCTTTTTCGATACCTGCGTCTATCATCAGCCCGGCATCAACCTGCTGACCGAGGTGGTCCCGGTCGACAACGTCCTGTTCGCGTCCGAGATGGTCGGCGCCGTCAAGGGCGTCGACCCGAGGAGCGGGCACGATTTCGACGACACCAAGCGTTACGTGCAGGCGGCGCCAGGTCTGTCGGAGACGGACAAGAAGAAGATTTTTTCCGAGAACGCGTTCCGCGCCTATCCGCGGCTGAAGGACGTGATCGCCAGGCAGGCGAAGGCGGCGCCCGCCTAGCGCGCGCGTCCGCCCGATGGGCTCTCTGTTCGTTTCGTCCGCCAGGGACTATTTATCGTCGGTCGGGTCGACGGCAATCGAGGAACCGCCATGGCAATCGAGGCTTTGGGATATGTCGGGGTTCGCGCCAAGGACGTGGACGAGTGGGGCGGCTACGGCGCGAGCTGCCTCGGCCTGCAGCGCATCGACAAGTCACGCTCGACGCTTGCTTTCCGCATGGACGATCGCAAGCAGAGGCTCGTGGTCGAGGCCGACGGCGGACAGGGCATCGGCTTCTTCGGCTGGGAGGTCGCCGACGCCGCCGCGCTCGACGGGCTCGCCGCGCGGCTGGAGGCCGCCGGCACCAAGGTGGCGCGCGGCTCCCGCGCGCTCGCCGACGAGCGGCACGTCAGGGACTTGATCGTGCTCAACGATCCTGCCGGCAATCGACTGGAAATCTTTCACGGCGCCGAGACCACGACCGAGCCGTTCAAGCCCGGCCGCAATATCTCGGGCTTCCGGACCGGCCCGCTCGGCATGGGCCACGTGGTGATGCATTTCGAGCGCATCGCCGAGGTGATGTCGTTCTATCGCGACGTCCTCGAGTTCAAGGTCAGCGACTATTGGCTGCGTCCGTTCCCGGCCTATTTCTTCCACGTCAATCCGCGCCACCACAGCATCGCCTTCGTCGAGAGCGGCATCAACATGGTCCATCACATGATGGTCGAGCTCTACAGCTTCGACGACGTCGGCCAAGGCTACGATCTCGCGCTCGGCGCACCCGAGCGCATCGGCGTCACGCTCGGGCGCCATTCCGGCGACTACGTCACCTCGTTCTACACCTGGAATCCCTCCGGCTTCCTGGTGGAATACGGTTGGGGCGGGCAGCTCATCGACGACGACAGCTGGAAGCCGTTCGAGCGCAAGTTCGGCCCGAGCCTGTGGGGGCACGAGCGGCGCTGGATGTCGGCCGAAAAGAAGGAGGAGTCGCGGCGCCTCTGCATCGAGGCGGCCGAGAATGGCCAGCGCCAGCCGGTGCAGGTCATCGACGGCAACTACAATCTCATGCCCGGCGTCTGCCCCTGGTGGGACAGGATGAAGCAGGAACGCAAGGCGGGGTGATACCCGACTCTCCTTCTCGTCATTGCCGGGCTTGACCCGGCAATCCATCCACTTCGTAAGCACTTCTCTCGCGAAGAAGATTGATGCGCGGGTCAAGCCCGCGCATGACCCGGTGGAGAGCACGCCGCGCATGCGAACCGGAATCGCCCGGTTTGATCGCGCCCGCGGCGCGATCGCAAGAACCGCCTTCAGCCTTCACCCAGCGCCTTGCGCAGGAGTTCGGCGGCTTGCGCCAGCTCCTCGACATTGATGCGCGCCAGCGCGGCGGAGAACGCGTGCTCGGCCTGCCCCAGCGCCGGGATCACCACCTTGCTGAGCAAATGCGATTCCGCGAGCGGCAGGCCCTCGAGATCGTCGGCCGTGCCGGCGGCGCGCAGGATATCGTCGGCGGTGATGCGGCGCTGCTCGCGGGCGAGCTCGTAGCCGCCGCGCGGCCCGCGAATGCCTTTGAGGATACCGTGGCGCACGAGGGCTTGCAGGACCGGCTCGAGGTGCCGCGGCGGCAGGCGATGGCGCGTCGCCAACGCCTTGGCGGCGACCGGCCGGCCGCGCGCATTGAGCGCGATGTCGATCACGGCGGCGATGGCGAGAATGCCTTTGCGCGGCAGGAGCGGCATGGGCGTGTGCAAGGTCTCGAGCGAACGAACTTGGGGTATCTAATCGCTGGCAATCCAGGGTCCAGGGGGGCAGCGCCGCTAGCCCGTAGAACCAAAACCCCCACGCCCGCGGGTTGTTTCATCGAGACTTGAAACTTCGCAAATCGCCGCCCGCACGGTGGCGGCGAGGATGAGCTGCGCAATGCGCGCGCCGCGCTCGACCGTGAATGGATCGCGGCCGAAATTCACAAGGATCACATGTACTTCGCCGCGATAATCGGCGTCGACCGTGCCCGGCGAATTGAGCACGGTGACGCCGTCGCGCAGCGCCAGCCCGGAGCGCGGCCTGATCTGCCCTTCGATCCCCGGAGGAAGCGCGATCGCGATGCCGGTCGAGATCGCGGCACGCGCGCCCGGCGCGATGACGACCGGCGCGTCGGCCGGCACCGCCGCGACGAGATCGAGCCCGGCCGCGAGCTCGCTCTGATAAGCCGGCAGCGGCAGGTCGGCGGCGTGCGGCAGGCGCATGATCCGCAGCTCGACTTTGCTCATCGCCGATCCTCCGCGAGCGCGTCGGCGATGCGGGCGACGAGCGTGCGCGCGACCTCCTCCTTCGACCGCGGCGGCCAGGATTCGACCGCGCGCGCGGTGACGAGATGGACGGTATTGCTGTCGCCGCCCATGACGCCGGTCGCCGCCGACACGTCGTTGGCGAGGATCCAGTCGCAGCCTTTGCGCGCGAGCTTCGCCTTGGCATGCTCGATGATGCGATCGGTCTCGGCCGCAAAGCCGATGACCAGCCGCGGCCGCCTTCTCGTTGCCTGCGCGACGGTGGCGAGGATGTCGGGATTTTCGACGAGGCCGAGCTTCGGCCCGCCGCTTGCCTCCTTCTTGATCTTGTTGGCGTTCGGCTTGTCGACCCGCCAGTCCGCGACCGCCGCCGCGAACACCGCGACGTCGGCCGGCAGCGCTTTCGTCACCGCGGCGAGCATGTCGCGCGCGGTCTCGACCTTGACGGTGGTCACGCCGGGGGGATCCGGCAGGTTGACGGGCCCGGAGACCAGGATCACGTCGGCACCGGCGGCGGCGGCCGCGGCGGCGATGGCGTGACCCTGCTTGCCAGAGGAGCGGTTGGCGATGTAGCGCACCGGATCGATCGGCTCGTGGGTCGGGCCGGAGGTGACGATCACGCGCTTGCCGAGGAGCCGCCGGTCGCCGCCGGCGAGCAGCGGCAATGCCGCCGCCACGATCTCGAGCGGCTCGGCCATGCGTCCGACGCCGGCCTCGCCGGCCTCCGCCATCTCCCCGGCATTCGGGCCGACCACGGCGATGCCGTCGTCGGCGAGCCGCGCCAGGTTGCGCCGGGTCGCGTTGTGGCGCCACATCTGCGGGTTCATCGCAGGCGCGATCAGCACGGCGCGGTCCGTGGCGAGCAGGACCGCCGAGGCGAGATCGTCGGCGTGGCCGCCCGCCATCTTGGCGATCAGGTCGGCGGTTGCCGGCGCGACCACGACCAGATCGGCTTCGCGCGCCAGCCGGATGTGGCCGACGTCGAATTCCGCGGTCGCATCGAACAGGTCCGTGAACACGCGCTCGCCCGACAGCGCCCCGGCCGACAGCGGCGTGACGAACTCCTGGGCCGCCGCGGTGAGGATGCAGCGCACCGCGAGCCCGCGCTCTTTCAGCCGGCGAACGAGATCGAGCGATTTATAGGCCGCGATGCCGCCGCCGATGATCAGGAGAACGCGCCCGGCGGCCGCCGCCGGCTTGCCGCTCGGCGGCGGCCTCGCCGGCTCCTTTGCCGCGACGTCCTCACGCGGCCGCGGCCGCTGCGCGCCCTCGGTGTCGTCGCCGGCGGCGGCGCCGCGCAGGATCGTGCGCGCCTCGTCCTCCATCGAGCGCCCGTTGCGGGCGGCGCGCAGCCGCAGGCGCCGCTTCAGGTCGTCGTCGAGCTGGCGGATGGTGATGCTGGCCATGCGGGAATCGTCTCGAGCCGTGTGACAGGATAGCCGATGATTGCATTGCAATCAATGCAATCACATCCGGTAGATCACCCATGCCAGCAGGGCCGCGATCACCCACAGCGCGGCCGCGGTCCAGCGGCTGCGGCGCGCCTCGGCGCGGCCGATCTCCTTGACCGTCTCCGGCGCCAGCACCAGGCCGTTGCGGGTGACGGCGTCGAGCTGCTCCATGAGCGCTGAGCCGCGCGCGAGCAGAGCCGGCACGTCGCCGAGGAAGCGGCCCACTTCGAATGCCCCTTCCGCCGCGTCCTCGAGCCTCCCGACCGGGCCGAGATTGCGTTCGATCCATTCCCGCACCACCGGCTCGGCGACCGTCCACATGTCGAGCTGCGGATCGAGGCTGCGCGCGACGCCCTCGACCACGACCATGGTCTTCTGCAGCAGCAGCAGCTCGGGGCGGGTGCGCATGTCGAACAGGCCGGTGATCTCGAACAGCAGCATGAACAGCCTTGCCATCGAGATTTCTTCCGCCGTGCGGCTGTGGATCGGCTCGCCGATGGCGCGGATCGCCTGGGCGAAGCTCGCGACCGAATGCTGCGGCGGCACGTAGCCGGCCTCGAAATGGACCTCGGCGGTGCGCTGGTAGTTGCGGGTGATGAAGCCGAGCAGGATCTCGGCGAGAAAGCGCCGCTCCTTCGGCCCGAGCCGGCCCATGATGCCGAAATCGACCGCCACCAGCTCGCCGGCATCGTCGACGAACAGATTTCCGGGATGCATGTCGGCATGGAAGAACCCGTCGCGCAGCGCGTGGCGCAAGAACGTCTGGATCACCGCGCGGGCGAGGTGCTTGAGATCGTGGCCCGTGGCTTCGAGCCGGGCGCGGTCGGAGAGCGGCGTCGCCTCGATCCATTCGAGCGTGAGCACCTCGCGCGCGGTGCGATCCCAGTCCACCGCCGGCACGCGGAAATCGGGATCATTTTTGGTGTTCTCCGCCATCTCCGAGAGCGCGGCGGCCTCGAGCCGCAGGTCCATCTCGATGCCGACCGATCGTCGCAGCGTGTCGACCACCTCGATGAGCCGCAGCCGCCGCGCCTCGGCCGAAAGCTTCTCCGCTTGGCGGGCCGCGAACGTGAAGGCGTCGAGATCGACCTTGAACCGCCGCTCGATCCCGGGCCGCAGCACTTTCACCGCCACGGCGCGGCGATCCGGCGCGAGCTCGGCGCGATGCACCTGCGCGATCGAGGCGGCGGCGACCGGCCGGTCGAAGCTCGCGAACGCGTCCCGGAGCGGCTTCGCCAGGGCCGCTTCCACCGCGCGCTCGGCCTCCGCCTGCGGGAACGGAGCCATCTTGTCCTGCAGCGTTTCGAGATCGCGCGCCAAGGCCACGCCGACCACGTCCGGCCGCGTCGCCAGGAACTGGCCGAGCTTCACGTAGCTCGGGCCGAGCCGGGTGAGCGCGACGGCGAGGCGGTTCGCGGCCACCCGGCTCGCCGGACGCTCGATCAGCCGGGCGAGGCCGATCGCGGCACGCGCCGGCCACGGCAACCGCGCCGTGTCGATCAGCGCCAGCACGCCCTCGCGCGCCAACACGAATCCGGCGCGGCCGAGACGGGCGAGGTGGGCCGGCGCTGCAATCACAAGCGCCAGCCCGAATGCAGCGCGACGATGCCGCCGCTCATGCGCCGGAACGACACCCGGGCAAAGCCGGCGGTCCGCAGCATGTCGGCAAAGGCATCGGGCGGCGGAAAACGGCGGATCGACTCGACGAGATAGCGGTAGGCGTCGGCATCGCGGGCGACGGCGCGGCCGAGCGCGGGGATGACGTTGAACGAGTAGAAGTCGTAGAGCCGGTCGAGCCCGGGCACGTCGACGGCGGAGAATTCGAGGCACAGAAAGCGCCCGCCCGGGCGCAGCACGCGGCGGGCTTCCGCGAGCGCCGCCGCGATCCGCGGCACGTTGCGGATGCCGAAGGCGATGGTGACGGCGTCGTAGCTGCGATCCGGGAACGGCAGCGCCTCGGCGTTGCCTTCGACGAAGGCGATGTCGAGCCCGCGCGCGGCGGCCCGCGTGCGCCCGACCTGGAGCATCTCGGCATTGATGTCGACCACGGTCGCGCGCGTGCCGGCCCCGCCGGCCGCGGCCACCCGCGCGGCGACGTCGCCGGTCCCGCCGGCGAGATCGAGCAACGCGAACGGCCGCGCGCCTTTCGGCGGGTTCAACGCGGTGACGAGCGCGTTCTTCCAGGCGCGGTGCAGCCCGCCGGACATCAGGTCGTTCATCAGGTCGTAGCGGCCGGCCACGCTGCGGAAAACGTCGTCGACCAGCCCCTGCTTGTCCGCGAGCGGCACCACCTGGTCCCCGAAACGGGTATTTTCACGCCCCGGCGGCATCTCGAATAATCCTTTTCGGGCAGGACCATAGCGCGCCGGCGCGGGGGACGCTATGTCTCGCGGCCGAGCTCGCGCTTGCCCCGAGCGCGCCATCCCAAGCTGGCCGTCGATCATGCCCGAATTGCCCGAAGTCGAGACCGTCCGCCGCGGCCTTGCGCCGGTCATGGAGGGCGCGCGCTTTGCCAAGGTGGTGGCGCACCGCCGCGACCTGCGCTGGCCGCTGCCGAAGGATTTTGCCGCGCGGCTCGAAGGCAGGACGGTCGTGGGATTGGGCCGGCGCGCCAAATATCTCCTCGCCGATCTCTCCTCCGGCGACGTCCTGGTCATGCATCTCGGCATGTCGGGCTCGTTCCGCGTGTTCCGCGACGGCGATGAAAGGACGCCCGGCAAATATCACCACGAGCGCTCGCAGCATCTCGCGCACGACCACGTGGTCTTTCACATGGGGAACGGCGCCATCGTCACGTTCAACGATCCGCGCCGCTTCGGATCGATGAAGATCGTCGCGCGCGCCGCGCTCGAGCAGGAGCCGCTGCTGCGCGCGCTCGGCCCCGAGCCGCTCGGCAATGAATTCGACGCGGCGCTGCTGGCGCGCGCCTGCCGCGGCAAGAAGACGTCGCTCAAGGCCGCGTTGTCCGATCAGCGCATCGTCGCCGGGCTCGGCAACATCTATGTCTGCGAGGCGCTCCATCGTGCCCGCCTCTCGCCCAAGCGGCGCGCGTCAACGATTGCCGCGAAATCGGGGGCGCCGAACGAGCGCGCGGAACGGCTGGTCGACGCGATCAGGGCGGTGCTCGGGGATGCGATCGCGGCCGGCGGATCGTCGTTGCGCGATCACCGCCGCACCGACGGCGAGCTCGGCCGGTTCCAGCACGATTTCCGGGTCTACGACCGCGAAGGCCTGCGCTGCCCGACCCGGGGCTGCCGCGGCACGGTCAAGCGCGTCGTGCAGACCGGCCGGTCGACGTTCTTCTGCCCGGTGTGCCAGAAATAGATCCTTGCGTATCTTGCGCGGCCTGCCGCGCCTTGCGATTCCGGAGCGACGCAACAAGGAGAGCCATGAGCACGCAAACCATCGTCGTCGAGACCCGCGGCCGCGTCGGCCTGATCCGCCTCAACCGGCCGCAGGCCTTGAACGCGCTCAATGCCACGCTCAAGGACGAGCTTCTCGCCGCCGCCGAAGGTTTCGACGCCGACCCCGGCATCGGCTGCATCGTCCTCACCGGCTCGGACAAGGCCTTCGCGGCCGGCGCCGACATCAAGGAGATGGCGGGCAAGGCCTATATCGACGTCTTCAATGCCGATCACGCCGCCGACTACGAGCGGCTCACCCGCGTGCGCAAGCCGATCATCGCGGCGGTTTCCGGCTTCGCGCTCGGCGGCGGCTGCGAGGTCGCGATGATGTGCGATCTCATCATCGCCGCCGACACCGCCAGGTTCGGCCAGCCCGAGATCAAGCTCGGCGTCATCCCGGGCATGGGCGGCACGCAGCGGCTCACCCGCGCGGTCGGCAAGGCCAAGGCCATGGACCTGATCCTGACCGGCCGCATGATGGACGCGGCGGAGGCGGAGCGCGCCGGGCTGGTCGCGCGCGTGGTGCCGGCGGCAAGCCTGATGGAGGAGGCGATGAAGGTCGCCGAGACGATCGCCGCGATGTCGCTGCCGTCGGTGCTCTCCGCGAAAGAGGCCGTCAACCGCGCCTTCGAGTCGCCGCTCGCCGAGGGCCTGCGCTTCGAGCGGCGCGTGTTCCACGCGCTGTTCGCCACGCACGATCAGGCGGAGGGCATGGCGGCGTTCGTCGAGAAGCGCCCGCCGAAATTCAAGAATCGGTAGCACGACTTCCTGATTCGAGCCCAAGGTGGGCGCGCATGCATCCTCAGCTCTTAGTTGGTTAAGTCATCGGTTAATTAGCGATGGTCTTGAGTCGAAGTTGAATTGCATTGAATGACCCAACGGCCCATCATACAGCCACATAATTAGGGTCTCAGCTTGTTCCCGATACTTGCATGAATGCCTTACCGCCATGAAACACGTCGATATCACCATCTGAGCTTACCTTAATTGTGAGGCCATAATTAGAAGCGCCTATAGCGGCCTTTGTTCGGCTGCCTTCAGTTCCTCTTAATTGGTCAGCTTTCTTTGGATTGAGTATTGCTCCGTAAGCGAGGATTTCACCCTTGTTGGACAGCACAATCGCACCGTCCAGCGCTGCCAATTCGACCACGATCATTGGCCGAAGCGTTTGAATTTTCCGCCCCATTAATATGCGGTCAAAATCACGATCGCTGTTGCTTCTTTTCGGATCCCCAATGGCGTCCCCAGACCTCACTATCTGACGCAAATTATGGCGATTGTGGAGTATTACAAAGAGTCCTCCAGAGCGACGGAACGAGACATCAAGTGCTCCGACATACACAGTCCCAACTACATTACTGACGACTTTCGGTGGGACCCGTGGCGCCTTAGCTCTGTCACAGAGCAAATTTACGATGTGATTGTGATTCCAATATTGCCATCTTCCGTTTCGATGCGTGAATCTCAAATTCCCTCCGTCAAAGACCAGAATGTCTCCTTGTCGACTCAAGGCTATGCCGTACCGAGCGCCTCGACTATTTCTAGCAAGAGGCTCCGCCCAATCCGGAAAATTGTTGCGATATGTGAGCTGCCGGGTTTCAGACGTTTCGAGATCAAGAAAATCCAAAATCCGGCCGTTCTTGGAAACATAGTACGCTGTATGATATCCGTCCGAAATCGCTTTATATTTTTTAACGGCCAGGAAATCCCTCGGGAATCGAGCTTCACCCGCTGTATCTTTCTGATCAGAATCAATAACGCAGCCGAACGAAAGTGACCGATTTTCGTACGTTTGCTCCGACAGTGTATGAAGATCAGTAAATAGGGTGGCGACAGACATTTCCAACGAGTGATGATGTTCGAGGTGCTGAGCAACAATATCTTCATCGAACGAGTCGCGAATAGCGCGCATCGTTGCGCCGCTGATGGTTGAAGGCTGACCTTCCACGATCTCAGCAATCCTGATTGCAATGCGCTTGCAAATATCAAATTCTCGTACGTCCAAGGTTCTACTAGCGGCTTGAGCCGCGACTGCAATTCGGCGTCTCTTGACTGTGGTCGTCAATGAACCAGAATCTGCAATTTCTGATTCCCCTACCGGGATTGTTACACGGATTTCTCTTCTTCTTGCATCAACCCAGACCGACTCGCGCCTCTTCCATTCCACCTGCTTCCACCCTGTTAATTCAACGTGGGGCAGTATACGTTGAAATGCCCCAACAGCATGTTCCATAAACTCGACACCGTACTGGCCTAGGGCTCTGCGCAAGCGGCTATTAGTGCGGAGCATACCGAGCACCCCTCAGCGCGTATTCAGCGCTATCGCGCGATTCACGCTGCTACAGGACATACTTTCAGGCATCACGCTGATTGCAAAGGACGAAAGCGAGCCGACCTGAGAGGCGGATGCGCATACATCGATTGTCCGGCGACGGGAGCTCTCACGGATTCTTTTTTCGGGAATTCCTAACTGGAGGCAGGAAAATCAATGACTTGTTCAGACCGCGAATCTGGGGGTTGGAGTTCGAATCTCCGCCACTTCGCGACTAGCCGCGAAAGCCGAGCCAAGGAGTCCGCAGCGATCCCGGGATAGCCGCTGCGCGGCAGCGGCGGTTACTTGCGCACGCAGATCACCCGCACCACCGAGGTCTTGGCCGGATCGACGCCGGCGCGCGCGGGCGGGCTCGGAAGCTTTTGCCCGTCGAGGAACGCGCGCACGGCCGGTGCCGGCACCAGGGTCGCCTGCGGCGGCGCGCTCGCGGCGCCGATCGTGGCGACGACGGCGGCCCT
>WNFF01003356.1_pt1 | contig 26396 bp, 20 predicted proteins | sample 5400441 | NCBI WGS metagenome assembly WNFF01 (sample SAMN13153345, study PRJNA577476) | soil metagenome | isolation source: 120 cm saprolite under Douglas fir tree site 2 hole 3 replicate 1 | place: USA:California | collected 2015-04-18
GCTATTGCTGGCCGTCGGCCGGAACTTTCCCTGACAAGTACAGTGTCAGGATCCGGTCGCTATCCTGCCGGCGAAGAACCTTGAATACCACATCCTCGCCCTTCTTCAGTTTTGACACCGTCTTGCGGTAATCGGCCACGGAACTCACTGTTTCGCCGTTTACCTGCGCAATTACGTCGCCGCGCCCGAATCCCAAATCATCGGCGAATGACGCGGGCTCGACTTCGACGACCAGCACGCCCTTCTGCCCTTCCAAGCCTACCCGGTGCCCGCGGTCCGGCGTCAATTCTTCTACGTGCAGGCCGAACTCCGGCGGCGCTGTTTCTCCGGGTTGATCGCCCAAGCGCCCCGCCGAATTCGGGAACACCCGCGTGCGGTCTCCCACCTCTGCGGTCGCTTCTTTCTGCGCGCGGTCGCGAATATAAGTCAGTTTCACCTTGCTCCCGATTGGTGCTTGCGCAATCGGGTTCACCAGGTCATTCCCGTTCTTCACCGGTTGACCGTTCACGCTGGTGATCACGTCCCCGCCCTTCAACCCCGCCTTCTCCGCCGGACTTCCCGGCTCCACGCCTTCAATCACCACGCCGTAAGGAGCGCCCAGCGATTTCAGCGTGATCGCGTTTGTGCTCAACTCTTCCTGGAAGCTCACGCCAATGGACCCGCGCGTCACGCGCCCCTGCTTGATAATCTGGTCGTACACGTTGATCGCCGTGGTCGAAGGCAGGGCAAAGCCCACGCCTTCATACCCCCGGCTGCCGGTGATGATCGCGGTATTTATCCCAATCACTTCGCCCGCCAAATCCACCAGCGGCCCGCCCGAATTTCCCGGGTTGATGGCCGCATCGGTCTGCAAAAATCTCTGGAACTGCTGCCCGATTCCACCGCGGTCCTTGGCGCTGATGATTCCCGCCGTCACCGTGGCTTGCAACCCGAAGGGGCTGCCGATGGCCAGCACCCAGTCGCCCACCTGAACGCCGTCGGAATTCCCCAGCTTCGCGATGGGCAGGTCTTTCCCCGCATCAATCTTGATCACCGCCAGGTCCGTAGGCTCGTCCACGCCCACGACCTTGGCCGTGTAGCGCGTCGCATCCCCGTTCAATTGCACCTGGATTTTCGTCGCCTGCTCAACAACGTGGTTGTTCGTCAGGATGTACCCGCGCTTGTCCACAATCACGCCCGAACCCAGGCTGCGCTCCGCCTGCGGAGGCCCGTCCTGCCGGCCATCAAAGAAGCGGTCGAAGAAATCCTGCATCGGATCTTCCTGATCGTACGGCTGCGCTCGGCGCCTCTTCGAACTCTGCTTGCGCTCCAGCACTTGCGTGGTGGCGATGTTCACCACCGCCGGTTCCACGCGATTGACTATCGACGCAAACGAGCTGGACGACGGTATCACTTCCGGCACCGACAGCGGCGTCGCCGTGGTGCCCGCAAACCCGAAGCTCTTCATCGCCGAGACCCGCCCGGAAACCACCGACCCGATCAAAATCCCAACCACCAGCGTCAACGCTACAAAAACGCTCGCGAGAATCTTGCGGCGCCGCGCCCAATCCATAAGCTCTTTCACTTGCTCTCCCATATCTACTTCTCCTCTATCTTGGCCCCCATAGCCCCGTCTTCGCCAGCGGCCGAATTCGGCCTGGTGTCAAAGTATAACACCGCTAATTTCTTGAAGTTGCCGCCGAATTTCGATGCGCCGGAGCGATCACTGCCCGAAAGGCCGGGGGGCCTTGCGATTTTTGTTCTCCATGTTATTGGACGCAGGAACTGGTAAATTTGTTGTCAAGGGAGGCTAAGTTTTTTCCGCCGCCGCGTAACCGCTTGGGATCGCAGGGCTAAGCGGCGGCCCGGCGGCTCTACGCCCTCCAGCTTGCGTGTTAACATTTGCCCGCCTCCCCCGTCTTGCACTACGACCCGACCTTGGCACTTGATGGCTCAATCGTGGGATACAGCATTGACTTTCGGACCTCCACCATGGAGCGTCAGGCTGTGACTGTCTGGCCTGTCGCCGAACCGCGCCCGCAACCGCGCGAAGAAGACTCGCTCGTCAGCGCCGCTCGCGGCGGTGATCGCGCCGCTTTCGGGCGGCTGTACCACCGCTATGCGCGCATGGTCCACGGCATCCTGCTCGCACGCGTTCCCCCGCGCGAAGTGGATGACCTGGTCCAGGAAGTTTTTCTCTCGGCGCTCCGCCAATTGCACGCTTTGCGCGAGATTTCTCGCTTTGGAGCCTGGCTCGCCACCATCGCCCGCAATCGCGCCAACGACTACTTTCGCCGCGCCATTCCCGACGAAAAAGTCACCGAGCCGATGGACGAAGACCAGCCCGAGAGCCGCTCCACGGACCACGCCGCCGAGCAGGAGGCAGCGATCATTCTGGCCGTAGTACGCGCGCTTCCGGAACCGTACCGCGAGCCGTTAATCCTCCGCCTAGTCGAAGGAATGACCGGCCCGGAAATTGCCGCTCGCACGGGACTGACGCACGGCTCCGTCCGCGTCAATCTGTACCGCGGCATGGAATTGCTGCGTGAGAAGTTAGGAGAATCCGCCAAAGGCGCATCATGAGTCCAAGGAAAAGTTTGTGAATGGCGATTACACGCGCAATGGCTCTCGTAGTGGCGCAGCATCGCTGTGCCCCACCCATCGACGAGTCAGCCGCACAAGAACCACCCGCGACGAACAGTTCGCCGCGAAGAACAGGACAAAGCCATGAAAGACGATTATTTGTGGGACGGCTCCGGCGAGCCCGACGTCGAAGTCCAAAAACTAGAATCGACCTTGGCGCGCTACCGCCACCATCAACCCACCCCAGCCTTCGATGAAGTCGCCGAAACTCTGCCCAAGAAGCACCGCAACCGATTTTTCACTCTCCCTTTTTCGTTCCAACTAGCGGCAGTGGCCGCAACCCTGCTAATTGCCGCGACGGCGTTTTATTTCCTGCGCCGCCCGAATCCCCAGGTCGACTCGGGGCCATCCTGGGAAGTGGCTCGTTTGGAAGGCGCACCTCGCGTTGGATGGCATTCCCTGAGTGAAAAGTCGGGTCCAGGAAAGTTGGGAATCGGTCAAACCCTTGTGACTGACAGCTCTTCACGAGCCAGCATCACCCTCGATGAAACCGGCCGTGTCGAAGTCGACGCCGGCTCCCGTCTTCGCCTCATTAGCAACGGCCCTGGCCGCAAGCGCCTCTCCCTCGAGCACGGTACCATTCACGCCACCATCTGGGCCCCGCCCGGCGAATTTGTCGTCGATACGCCCTCCGCCGTCGCCGTCGATCTCGGCTGCGTCTACACCCTGCACGTCGACGATTCCGGCGCGGGCCTCCTGCGCACCACCATGGGCTGGGTCGGCTTCAAGCTCAACGGCCACGAATCTTTCATCCCCGCAGGCGCCGTCTGCAAGACCCGCCCCAAAATCGGCCCAGGTACACCGTACATGGAAGATGCTTCCGCGTCCTTCCAAGACGCCTTGTCTCGCTTCGACTTTGAATCGCACACGTCCGAACGCAACGCCCTGTTAGGCATCCTCCTCGTTGACGCCCGCAAGGAGGACGCCCTCACTCTCTGGCATTTGCTCTCCCGTGTCGGCGACGCCGATCGCCCCGGGGTCTACGACCGACTCGCCTCGCTCGCTCCGCCTCCCGTAGGCGTAACACGCGAGGGCATCCTCCGGCTCGACCGCCAGATGCTCGATTCCTGGTGGAACTCCTTCGGCTTCGGCGACATCTACCTCTGGCGCACCTACGAACACGACTGGTCGCAGCCTTCCGCTCCTGCCAAGTGAATTGTTAACAGTCGTCTCGTTGTCGCCGTCTTGTGTCCTGAAGCTCGAAACACTTTGGAAGGAGGCAGTAAAATCCATGACACGACAGCAGATTCATTCTCCCCGGTTCATCATCGCGCTGATGGCATCGTCGCTGTGCTTGGCGACCGTGGCGCAGGCCGGCCCCCCGCTTATTTGTCACACCATCGAAGTTGGACACGCAAAATCCCTGCCGTGGGTCAGTCACAACTGGAACCTTAGCGGTGGCGAAAATTACGACACAAAAAGCCTCGTCCGGGACACGCTGGAAATTCTCGCTCCAGACACCCCAGTCCTCGTGCGAATGGAAACTCTACGCCGTGCCACGCTTTACGCTCGCAAAGATCGGCTCGCGGCGAAAGAGCTTCTTGCCCGGCTTCAGGCCCGCGCAACTTCTGCGGAATCCTCCGGCCATCCGGACGCGCTCGCATGGTTCGACGTTGGCTACCTCGCGGAGACTTACAAACAGTGGATCGGACAGAATCTGCCGCACATGACGGACGGCATGCGCCTGGATCCCAATCCAGCGGCGGGCGTCGACGGCTATGCCCTGGTGAAAAAGGCGCTCGTCTTGCGCGGCTCGGACCCACAAATGGAATTTGCCGCCGCGTTGATCACTCTCTCGGGTCCACAAGAGCAACACCGCCAGCATGCCCTGAAGGCCATCGTGGGCGCAAAAACCGATGCACTGCTGGCCCAAAACCTCGCAACGCATTTCATTGGACCGCAGAGCCAGATCATGTCGGAAACGCTCGCCAAAAACGCGGTGCCAAACTAAGGGCGAGTCCCGTCGAGCGCAACACGTACATTGAGGGACGCAGCATGCTGAGCCCTTACCGGCAAGGATCAAACCTCAAACTCCGTTTGGGTCGAAAATGCCGCTCCATTTGCACACGGTTGCAGGAGTGCTAGAATTCGATTGGAAACGTCATGACACCTAAAACCCTCTATCAAAAAATCTGGGACTCCCACGTCGTTCGCGAAGAGCCCGGCCAACCCTCCATCATTTACATTGACCGCCACCTGGTCCATGAAGGCACCTCGCCCCAGGCTTTCGCCGGCCTGCGTGCGGAAGGCCGCAAGGTCCGCCGCCCCGATCTTACATTCGCGGTGATGGACCATTCCGTTTCCACCACGGACCGCACCCTGCCCATCCTCGATAACGACGCCAAGCTCCAGTTCGATGCCCTCGAGAAAAACTGCCGGGAAACCGGCGTCCGCCTCTTCGACATGAACAGCAGGAATCAGGGCATCGTACACATCATCGGCCCGGAACTGGGCATCACCCAGCCCGGCCAGACCCTTGTTTGCGGCGACAGCCACACCTCCACACACGGCGCGTTCGGAACACTGGCTTTCGGCATCGGCACCAGCGAAGTCGAACACGTCCTCGCGACGCAATGTCTCGTCCAGTCGCGCTCCAAGACGCTGCACATTCTGGTGCATGGAAAGCGGCCCAAAGGCGTTACGGCGAAGGACTTGATTCTGGCCATTATCGGAAAAACGGGCATCGCCGGCGGCAACGGCCACGTCACCGAATACGGCGGCGAAGCCATTCGCTCTCTTTCCATGGACGGGCGCATGACCGTCTGCAACATGACCATCGAAGGAGGCGCGCGCGCCGGCATGGTCGCACCGGATGAAACGACCTTCGCGTATCTCGAAGGCCGGCCGTTTGTCCCGCGCGGCAAAGCGTTTCAGGAAGCCGTCGACCGCTGGAAACAATTGCGCAGCGATGACGGGGCGAAATTCGATATGACCATCGAGCTTCACGCCGAGCAGATCGCTCCGCAGGTCACCTGGGGCACGAATCCCGGCATGGTCACCAGCGTCACCGCGCGCGTCCCTGATCCGCATGACTTCAAGGATCTCAACGATCAGAAGGCGACAGAAAGCGCGCTCAAATACATGGGCCTCAAAGCCGGCACGCCCATCGTGGATATTTCCGTGGACCGCGTCTTCATCGGCTCGTGCACGAATTCGCGCCTCGATGATCTGCGCGCCGCTGCACATTTCGTCGAAGGCAGGCACGTGGCAAAAAGCATCAAGCAGGCGTTGATTGTCCCCGGCTCCCGCGGCATCAAGACGCAAGCCGAAAAAGAAGGTCTCGACAAAATTTTCCGCGACGCCGGTTTCGAGTGGCGCGACGCCGGCTGCAGCATGTGCATCGGCATGAACGCCGACGTCCTCCCGCCGCACGAGCGCAGCGCCAGTACCAGCAATCGCAATTTCGAAGGCCGCCAGGGCAAAGACAGCCGCACGCACCTCGTCAGCCCAGTCATGGCCGCAGCCGCGGCTATAGCCGGCCATTTCGTAGACGTACGTTCACTCGACGGCGTTGCGTCCGTCGAATGATCGTGATTTGTTATGACCATAATCAAGAACCTGCTAGGCGGCGAGCATCAGGACAAACGTTTGCGTGTCGAATTCTCGGATGGCGAAATCGCCGAGATCAAACTTGTCGCGGTTTGTGATTGTGATCAACATCAGGAATGCAACGGAATCGTTTACGACCTGATCTCAACGAATCGTCAGGACCGAGTCAAAAAGGGCGCCACTTGTTGGGCTGATTCTGTAGATGTGAGAACTTTCGAGATCCTCGGAGACTAGGATAAATGCAACCGTTCAGCACACATACCGGCATGGATATCCCAGTCGACACGCGAGGACTGAATCATGGGCACGTAGGAAAACGAATGCGTGTCGAGCTCGCGGGCGGAGAATTGCTGGAAATTCGACTGCATGAGCTGACCGTTTGCGCCAAGCCCGAGCCATGCTGCGGCATTACGTACGTCTTGCTTTCCACGAATCGTTCTGATGGAAAGCGAGACCAGGGCGCCGCCTATTGGACGGCGTTTGGCGAGATTGAAAAATTTCAAGTTTTGGGAGACTGAATCGTATGCAACCGTTCTCGACTCATACCGGCATGGTGATGCCACTCGACCGCGTCAACGTCGACACTGATCAGATGGTGCCGAAACAATTCCTCAAGGCTCTGACGCGCGAAGGCTTCGGTCGGATCCTTTTTTATGATTGGCGCTACCTGCCCGGCGAAAAACCGAACCCGGAATTTGTGCTGAATTTTCCGCGCTACAAAGGCGCATCCGTCTTGCTGGCGCGCGCGAATTTCGGCTGCGGCTCCAGCCGCGAGCACGCCCCGTGGGGCGTGAAGGACTACGGCTTCCGCGTAGTCATCGCCCCCAGCTACGCCGACATTTTCTACAACAATTGCTTCAAGAACGGCATCCTGCCCGCGACGCTTTCCGAGGCGGAAGTCGATGAACTTTTCAACCGCACGGAAAAAGAAGAAGGGTACTCGCTCACGGTGAATTTGCCGAACCAGACCATCGCCGACAAACACGGCCTGATGTTCAAATTCGAAATTGCCCCGTCCCGCAAAGAAGTTTTGCTCAAAGGCCTCGACGACATCGGCACGACTATGCAGCATGAGCCCGATATAACGGCCTACGAAAAAATCCACGCCGCCACCGCCACGATGTATGACACCGTCGATGTGAAGTACTACTCTAACGGCCGCTGAACCAGTTTTCTATCGCGTACTAGAGACTTTACAGAGCCGCCGTACTGGTGTACATGGTGGATACCATGGTTCGCAGAATACTTCCCTCTCGCCGCATCTCTCTTGCGTTCGTTCTTCTCCTGCTTCCGATTTCCGCCGCCGCCGCAGACAACTGGATTGAAGTGCAGAGTCCGCACTTCAAGGTCCAAAGTAACGCCGGGGAGAAGGAGGCGCGGAAGGTCGCGGACCAGTTTGAGCAGATTCGCAATATGTTCCACAGCGCTTTCTCCGCACTGCGCGTGGATCCTCCGCAACCTATCGTCATCGTGGCGGCGAAAAATGAAAACACGATAAAAATGTTTCTACCGGAAGAATGGGAAGTGAAAGGCCATCTTCATCACGCAGGCATGTACCAGCCAGCGCAGGACAAGGACTACGTGGTCTTGCGCCTGGACACACAGGGCGACAATCCCTTCCATACGCTCTACCATGAATATACTCACGCTCTCTTGCGCCTGAATTTCAGCAACCTGCCGCTTTGGCTCAACGAAGGACTTGCGGAATTCTTTGGGAACACCACGCTTGGAGACAAGGAAATTAAAACCGGGACGATTGATCCCGGTCACTTGTACCTCTTGAATCAAAGCAAACTGATCCCGATTGAAACGCTGCTGGAGGTCGATCACCGCTCGCCGTACTACAACGAAACGAACCGCGCTTCCGTATTCTACGCTGAATCCTGGGCGCTGGTTCATTTCCTGATGATGGATGAGGAAGCACGGCAAAAGCAGTTGCTGAAGAACTTCCTTGGCGCCTGGGCAAAGTCCGGCAGCCAGGTCGATGCCGCTCGAGAGGCTTTTGGCGACCTGAAACAATTTGGGAAAAGGATTGAGGCTTACTCGAGACAAGGAAATTTCCGAATTGGCATCGTGAAAGGAGGGCAAGGGGCGGCGGAGAAGACGTATGCAGTTCGCGGCGTTTCGGCGGGAGAAGCGCTGGCAACACGCGGCGATTTTTTTGCACACCACAACCGCGTGGAGCAGGCGCAACCCGTCCTCGAAGAGGCCCTCAAGACTGAACCCAATCTGCCTTTCGTGCACGAAGCTCTCGGGTACTACCACTACCGGCGGCATGAGACCGAGGAAGCGGACAACGAAATGGAGGAAGCGATCAAGCTGGGAGCGGCTGGATTCGCTTCACAATATTTTCACGGATTCTTCCTGATGCAAAAAAGCGGCTACGGGGGAGAAAGCGCGAAGGAGGCCGCCTGCGTTCTGGAAAAGGCGGTGCAACTCAATCCCGGATTCGCGCCAGCTTTCGAGGCGCTCTCGCAGGCATATTCACATTCGCCGGAAACGCAGAAGCAAGCGGTGAACGCTGGGATCAAGGCAGTGCAACTTGACCCCGGACAGCTCGCCTATTCCATCAATTTGGCTTATCTGCTGTTAAACAACAAGCGGTTTTCGGAAGCGCGCATCATGGCGCAGAGAATTGACGCGGCAGCAACCAATGCGGGAGAGAAAGAGATGGCCGCTAATATACTGCAACTAGTGCAGCAACAGGAAGAATGGGCCGCTAAGAAGGCGGATGCGCCTTCGTCAGCGCCAGCAGCCAAGGATGCTCCAAACGTCGCGGTGATGACGAGACCAGTTGGAGTTGCGGGACCGGAAACGTCCGCGGACGCGCCAGTTCATCTCAATAGGCGGGAGTACGGGGTGGATGGAAAGATCAGCGCAGTGGAATGCGCCAATAAGCCGGAAGTGGTGATTAACCTGGACCTCCAGAGCGGGCCAGTCAGCTTCCACGCTCCTGATTTTGCCAAGGTGAAGTTGAGCTGGGCGGACGATGTGCCCGAACCCAAGCTGAGCAGTTGTGAGAGCTGGAAGGGCCGCCACGTGAAAATGTGGTTTTCCCCAACGCCAAAAGAAGACTACGCCGGCGAAATTTCAAAGATTCACTTTTTTTGATTCACGCAGCGCCCTTCCTTGAGTTGACGGCCGTTACTGCGCAGCTTGATAAACCGTGCGGCCGCCTACAACGGTGAGGAGGACGCGGGTTTTTGTGAACTGCGCGGGCGGGACTTTCGTAAGGTCGTTCGAGAGCACGATGAAATCGGCGTACTCGCCGGGCTTCAGTTCACCTTTCTTCCCTTCTTCGAATTGCGCATAAGCGGAGCCTGAGGTATACGCGCGGATGCAATCCTCGAGCGAGATTTTTTCCTGGGGCTCCCAACCGTTTTTCGGGCCGCCGTCCGGCCGCTCGCGCGTGACGCAGGCGTACAAACCGCGAAAGGGGCTGATGGGCTCGACGTCGTAATCCGTGCCAAATGCCAGCGGCACTTTGTTTTTCAGCATGCTGGCCCAGGCGTAGGCGCCCACGATGCGCTCGCGTCCAAGGCGATCCTCGGCCCAGCGCATGTCGGTGGTTTGGTGCGAAGGCTGCATGGAAGCGATAACGTGGACTTGCGCGAAGCGGACGAAATCCATGGGCGCGACGACCTGCGCGTGCTCGATGCGGCCGCGGCGGTCGCGCGGGCCATTGGCTTTGCCGACGGCTTCAAAAACGTCCAGGGCAATGCGATTTGCGCGATCGCCGATGGCGTGGAAGGCGAGTTGGAAGCCAGCTTTGTCGCGCTGAATGGCCATGGCGGTGAGTTTTTCCGGATCGCTGGTAAGGATTCCGCTCGTAGATGGATCGTCGGAGTAGGGCTCGAGCATCGCGGCGGTGTGGGAACCCAGGGCGCCATCCAAGTAAGCTTTCAGCGCGCCGGTCCTCAGCCACGGATCTCGGTAGCCAGCTTGCGCGCGCCGATTCTGCAATTCGTTGAGCGGCAGATTGAAGGGGAGCCACTCGGTGATTCGAACGGTGAGTTTGCCTTCTTCTTTTAGTTGCTCGTACACCTGATAATCGGCCCAATCGGAATAGTCCTGCACGGAAGTGACGCCGTTCCTGGCGACGTTTTGCAGCACCAGTTCAATGCCTTTGCGGCGCTGCTCCGCGGTGGGATCGGGAATCCGCACTTTCACCAGCAACATCGCGGCGTCTTCTTTCAAAATACCCGTTGGCTGGCCGAGTCCATCATGTTCGATTTCGCCGCCCGGCGGATTGGGCGTGTTCTTGTCGATCTCCGCGCTCTTGAGCGCGAGAGAATTCGCGACGGCGACGTGGCCGGAAACGTGTATGAGGATGACCGGATTCTTCGGAGCAACGGCGTCGAGCTGCTGACGATTGGGAAATCTTTTCTCGGGCCAGAGCGTGTGGTCCCAGCCTTTGCCGGTGATCCATTCGCCTTCTTTATGCTGGGCAACAGCGGCGGCGATACGCTTCTGCATTTCCTCCGGGGAAGGTACGTCGTTCAGTGGAACGCCGAGTTCGTCCGCGCCGGCGCCACCGAGATGCACGTGGGCATCATTGAAGCCGGGTATCACAAACTGGCCTTGGAGCTGGACGGTCTCCGCACCTTCCTTGCTGGCACCGCAATCGAGCAGCACGTACCCCACGTTGCCGATGCAAACGATTTTGCCGCCATTGATGGCCATGGCCTCGGCCCAAGGATGCGCGGGGTCATTGGTGTAAATGTGGCCGTGAATATAGAAGACGGTGGCAGCGGCTTTTTGCGCGGCGCTGGTTTTTGCTTGGAATGCGGCAAGAAGGGCGAGGGCCACGAACGGAAGAAAGCCGGCGAGGATTCGAACGCGACGGCGATGCCGCCGGACGTTCACCGGGATTTTTCCTCGGCGATTCCGGAAACACCGAGGAGAGTGAGAAGGGCGCGCTTCAATCCAGCTTCACGGCCGGCGGCATCGTACCATTCCTGCAGGGAGTGCGCGCCACCGCCGCTGCCGCCCGCGCCGATGGAAATGGCTTCGATTCCCAGGGAGAGCGCATATTCGTCGGCGGCGCGAAGAGCGGCGAGGAGCGCCGAATCGGCGGACAATTCCCCGCCCGGACGGCTGCCCAGCAGTTCAACTTTCCATTCCAGCTTGCCTTTCGAGCGGTCGCGAGCGGATTCCATTTCGTCGCGAACGCCGGCCGAGATGCACTCACGAAGCGCGGATTCGAGGCGCGCGAGTTCGTCTTCGCTCTCCGAGCGGATGTCGACTTTCAAGCGGGCTTCATGGGGAATGGAATTTACCGAAGTACCGCCTTCGATCTGACCGATGTTGTACGTAGTGCGCGGACTGGCGGGAACTTTGGTGTTGATGAAGCGGACGGAGCCGCGGACCAGCGCGTTGATGGGATTGGGCATGCCGAAATCGGACCAACTGTGGCCGCCGGGACCGGTGATCAGCGCTTCGAGGCGGCGTGAAGCCAGCGCTTTGGTGGTTACGTGATCGGTGCCGGAACCGTCGAGCACCACCGCGGCTTTGAGTCTCGCGCGGTAGGCTTCGATGATCGCGCGCATGCCGCGAAGGTTGCCTTCGCCTTCTTCGCCAACGTCGGCAACGAAGAGAATGGTGCGCTGGGGCTTGAGCCGCGCGGATTGCACGGCGCGCGCCACCGCCAGAAGCGCCGCGAGGCCGGTGCCATTATCGGAGATTCCCGGCGCGTCCATGCGGGCGCCGTCGCGGCGAACTTTCACGTCCGTGCCGGGAGGAAAAACGGTGTCGAGATGCGCGGCCATAACAACCATTTCTTTTTCATTGACGCCGCGCAGTTCGCCGATGACGTTGCCGGCCTTATCGATCTGGACCGACAGACCGGCTTCAGCCAACAGCTCTTTAACCGCCGCAGCGCGCTGGGCTTCTTGAAAGGGGGGCGCGGGAATTTCCGTAAGGCGCACTTGCTGATCGTTGACCCAGGAAATATTGGGCGCGAACCAATCGAGGGCGGCGCGGACGCGCGCGTTGTCGGAAAGGCGTGAACCCGGGGCCTGGCGCGGGGCGTGCGGAGAGGCGGCGGAACGGACCGGCATACCGAGAAGAATAACGCAAACGAGCGCGCGTTTCACGGCCAGCGTGCTCCATCCTGTACCGCTCAATGACGTGCGGCCTCGGTGCAAAGAGCGAAAACCTCCGCATCGGAGAGGACGCGCGGGGACTGTTTGGCGGCGTCGAGGATGCGCGTGACGGTGGCGTCGTCCGCGGGGACGCCGTTCTTCTCGAGCCAGAAGAGCACGTTGGACTTGCCGCTCATGGGACCGATTTCGATAAACTGCTGGAGGCCGAAGAGATGCGCGGGGACGCCGCTGTAAACGGCGTTGGCGAGCTCGAGGTCGTTTTTCCGAAAGGCTTTGATGAGCGCGGCGGCGTGAACACCGGTGGCGGTGCGAAAGGCGTCATGGCCCACAACCGGATAATTCGGCGGAATCATGGTGTGCGTGGCCTGGGCGACCTTTTCGCAATACTCCTTGAGGCGGGAGAGGTCCTGCTGGATGAGGCCCAGGAGGCGCAGATTGACGAGCATCAATTCCATGGGCGTGTTGCCGACGCGTTCGCCGAGGGCGTTGGCAGCGGCGTGAACCTGGTGAGCGCCGGCAGCGACGGCCGCGAGCGAATTGGCGATGGAGAGGCCGCGATCGTTGTGGCCGTGCCAGTCGACGCGAATTTTTTCGCCGGAAGGCTTCACGACTTCGTCGATTACGAATTTCACGAGATTGAATGCGCCGTTGGGCGTGGCGTGGCCGACGGTGTCGCAGAGCACGATGGCGTGCGCGCCGTTTCGAATGGCGGTGGAATACAAACGCTTCACGGTATCCGGATCGGTGCGAATCGTGTCTTCGGTAACGTACATGCACGGAAGGCCGTTTTCGACGGCAAACTTGACGGCTTTCTCCGTGGTGCGTTCGAGGTGCTCGACGGTCCAGTCTTCCACGAGGCGGCGGATGGGGCTGGAGCCGAGAAAGGTTGCGGCTTCAATGCCGATACCCACGCGCTGCGAAATTTCCATGATGGGGCGAATGTCGTTTTCGTGTGTGCGCGCGGCGCAGTTGGGCTTGATCTTCATCCGCTGCGTGGCGATTTCGCGGGCCAGCGCTTCGGTGTGCGCGTAGACGCGCGGTCCGGCGGCGGGCAGTCCGATATTGACAGCGTCGATTCCGAGTGATTCCATCAGGTGCAGGATTTCGATTTTTTCTTCGATGCTGGGGTCGAAGACTGAGGGATTTTGCAAGCCGTCGCGCAGGGTTTCGTCATTCATCAAGACGCGGGTGCCGGGAGGAATCGCCGGCGGGGTGGCGGCGTTCCAGTCGTAGATCCATTCGTTCTGCGGCAAGGCGGGCCTCGGTTGCTGCGAAATCGCTAACTCTAGTTGCGCAAAGTATAGCTTTGCGGCTGCTGAACGGGATCCGGGCGATACAGCGTCTTGCAAAATTCGCAGCGGTAAATTTCTGCTTTCGAACCGATGATCGCGGCGACTTCCTTGGGGTATTCGTAATAGCGCTTCAAGTGGCCGTTGCAGAGCTTGCCCTTCTCGTCTTTTTCATCGCAGGCACGCTGTTTGGGCTTGCGCGTTTTTATTTTGGGTGAAGCGGCGGTCTCTTCGGGCATGGGGCTCCTCTCTACAAACCGTGGTCGCGGAAGAAAGTTTTCATGGCACTGCGAGCGTAGCGCAACTTCGCGCCGATGCCGCTGGAAAATTCAAATTGGAGAAAAGCGTCGGCGGCGCGCTCCAAATCCGCACCATAGCGGTACCACCAGGGCTTTTCGCTGCGCGGCAAGCCGTCAACATCGATGTATTTCATTTGCACCATCTCGAGGAGCCCGGCCTGCCCATGCGTGCGGCCCCATCCGCTCGCTCCGCAGCCGCCGTGGGGCGCCTCGGCAATGCCGAAATAGGTGATGGCGTCGTTGACCATGACCGCGCCGGCGCGGAGTTCCGCCGCCAGTGCCATTCCGCGGGACTGGTTCTTTGTCCAGATGCTCGCGGCGAGCGCAAACGGGGAATCATTGGCGCGGCTGACCGCTTCGTGCGCATCTTTCACGATTTGAATCGCGAGGATGGGGCCGAAGGTCTCTTCTTGAAAAAGCTTCATCGAGGAATCGACGTCGGCGATGACCGTGGGCTCGAAGAAATTGGGGCCAAGCTCGGGGCGTGCGCCTCCCCCGTACAGAACGCTGGCGCCGCGCGAAACCGCGTCGTCGACCAAATCGATCATGCGCCGCACGTGTTGCGGACGAATCAACGGGCCAACGTCGGTCTGCGGATCGTTCCCGGGACCGAGGCGGAGCTTTCTGGTTTTTTCCACGCAAAGAGCGGTGAATTTTTCGGCGACACTTTGCTCCGCGAACAAGCGTTCCACGGAGAGGCAGACCTGGCCGCAGTTGGTGTAGCTGGCCCAGACAGCGGCGCTGGAGGCCACTTCCAAATCGGCATCGGCAAGGACAATCATCGCGTCTTTACCGCCCAGTTCGAGCACGGAAGGGATCAGCTTTTTTGCGCACGATTCGGCGACGCGCCGGCCGGTGGCCACGCTGCCGGTGAACATGACTTTGTCCGGCGAGGCGTCGATCAAGGCCTGGCCGACTTCCCCGCCACCTTGGACAATTTTGACGAGGTCATTCGGAAAGCCGGCGTCGATGAAAAGTTTCTCGATCAGGGCGCCGCATTGTGGCGTGAAGTCGCTGGTCTTGCACAGCACAGCATTCCCTGCAACGACTGCCGGAATGATCTGGCTAAGCGGAATTGCGAGAGGATAGTTCCATGAAGAAATGATGGCGATAACGCCGAGAGGGTCGTAAGCCAGATAGCCGCGTTTGGCTTTCGCCGCGGTGCTGTGATGTGGGACGCGCCTGGTGCGAAGCGCGGATTCCGCGTTCTTCGACCAGTATTCGGCCGAATCGAGGGCGACGAAAATATCAGCAAAGAGAGCTTCCACGCGCGGTTTGCCGGATTCGCGCACAACAGCGTCCGCCAATTCAGTGCGCGAGGCCATAATCTGTTCGCGAAGGTAGCGCAACTTTGCGCATCGCTCGCGAATGGGTGACTTCGCCCACGCGTTCTGTGCGACTCGGGCACGGGAAACGATGTCCGGCAAGCGCGACGCCGGTGTTCTCTCAAAATGCGCCAGCACTTCCCCCGTGGCCGGGTTGACGGAAGGGAGCGTGTCGATAGGAATGGCCGTTGCCGCCATAAACGGGATTCTAACCGATTTTGAGGCTGGGATGTGGATGTGGAAACGTCGACTGCGTAGTCCTTGCCCGCGGGAACAGCGCACAGCAACTCAGGGCGGGCCGAACAGTGTGGCTTGCTCAGAGGTGCCAGGCTTCCTCGTGCTGGACTTCGACCATGACGAGGCCGTGGGGAGGCACGGTAGGGCCGGATTTGGAGCGGTCGCGCAGTTCGTACAGGCGGTCGATGTCCGCGGGGGTGAGTTTGCCGCGCCCAACGTCGAGCAGCGTGCCGACCATCTTGCGCACCATGTAGCGAAGAAAGGAGCGCCCGCGAACGGTGAAGACCAGCTCTTCGTTGTCCACAGTGCGTGCCAACTCGGCCGAGTAGATTTCGCGCTCGGTGGCGCGCTCCTTATCGTCTTCGGAGCCCGTCGAAGCCGCAAACGAAGCGAAGTCGTGCGTGCCGACAAAGCGGGCTGCGGCGGCGCACATGGCGTCTTCGTCGAGCGGAAAGGGATAGTGGAGAACATAGCGCCAGATCATCGGCGGCACGATTCTGCCGCGATACAAACGATAGCGATAGGTTTTGCCGCGCGCCGACCAGCGCGCATTGAAGTCCGGGCCGACTTCTTCGGCACCCACGATGCGAATGGCAGGCGGGAGCAACGCGTTCAGCGCGCGCTGGAAATCGTTCGCGGAGAGATGCGATTGCGTGCGAAAGCTGCCGACCTGGCCAAGCGCGTGAACGCCGGCGTCGGTGCGGCCGGTGCCGTGCAGAACGACGTTTTCCTGCGTCAAGCGCCGCAGCACGCCGACAATTTCGCCCTGAATGGTGGGCTTGCCGGTCTGAATCTGCCAGCCGTGAAAATCGGTGCCGTCGTACGCGATCGTGAGCTTGAAATAGCGCATGGAAAGAAAGTTATCAGCTTTCAGCTGGCAATTTTCTATTATAAGTTTTCGTGAGAGAGGTGAGTATTTGCAAGTTCTTAGTTAGCGCTCGGGCGCGGTGCGGACAAAGCGGCTTCCCGGCTTCACCGCCACGCTGCCGCCGCGGCAGAGCGGGCAATCTTCTTCCTCGTAGCTGGCGATGGGCAATTGGATGAGCGACTGCGCTTCCACTTCGAAGTCGATCTTCCCGCCGCTGCGATCGATCAGCGCGCCGGCGGCGACGACGCGCGCGCCGGCTTCTTCGACAACCCGAATCGCTTCCTGCGTCGAGCCACCGGTGGTCCACACGTCCTCAACGACGAGCACATGCTGGTCGGGCGCGAGCGAGAATCCGCGCCGAAGCGTCATCATGCCGCTGCCATCGCGCTCCACAAAGAGCGCGGGGGTTCCCCCACCAGGCGAGTTCTTGAGCTCCGGCAGCGCTCGCGCGACTTCCTGCCCGATGATAAGTCCTCCGATAGCCGGTGAGACGACGGCTTCAATCCTGGCGTCCGAAAAGAGCGCCGCCAGGGCTTGCCCGAGTTTCTCCGCAAAGCGCGGAAACTGTAGCACCAGCGCGCACTGGACGTACGTGCCGCTGTGCAGCCCGCTGGACAGCTCAAAGTGCCCATGGCGGATGGCGCCCACCGCCTCGAACAGCTTCAGCAACTCTTCGCGTTTCAGCATGTGGCTCGGCTAACGGCTGCCGGCTCCTAAGCGTGGAAATGTCAGGAGATTAGACGCCGCTCATTGCGTTGTCAAGGATGCAGGCCCCTGCTAGACTGCTTTCTTCGCGCGGTCAGCGCGGCGCAGCCCTCAGGATGGCACCTGGACCATCCCCGGCGGGAGGCCGCCAAGCTGTCAGATTTCGGCCGTGACCTCAAAACGGCCATTTCTTGAAACAAATTCCATTCTGCGAACGTTTTACAGAGTTGAGTACATATAAATCAAGCCCCTTAGGGCACGAATCTTGAGGGTAAGGAGCACTATGAAGACGCTGTACGCTCGACCGCTGTTGGCCGCCATTCTGGCCGGAACGCTCGTAGCAGGACCCATATCTCCCGCTTTCGGGCAGGATGCGCCGCAAACTCCGCAAGCAGCGCCAGCCAAGACGGCCGCGCCCATCGTGCCGGTTTCGCTGGGCTCGGCAAAGCACAACTACAGCCGCTCGCCCAGGATTTTTCCGAACCTCCTTGCTCCCTACAGTCCCATCAAGATCGAAGCTCCCGGCCTCACCAATTCGCCGCGCATCGACCAGCTTATCCACGACGGAAAGCTGGAGTTGAGCCTGCAGGAAGCCGTCGAGTTGGCCCTAGAAAACAGCTTGGACATCGTGGTGCAGCGATATAATCCCTGGTTTGCGGATACAGGAATTCTGAAGGCGAATGCCGGAGGGTTCGGCGGCGTCACTCCTGGAGCAGTGTTTGGCGGATCGACGTCAAATAACCCGCTGCTGAACTTCGATCCGCTGATCACCAGTACGCTCAGCTACGATGACCGCAAGTCTCCTATCAACAACCCCCTGACATCCGGTACGGGCACAGGGGTCTCTTCGCTTGGAACCCTGAGCACGCACACTTCAGTCTATAATTTTCAATACACCCAAGGGTTTTCAACGGGTACCAGTTTCTTCACTGCGTGGGACAACTCACGCAACTCCGCGTCTCTGACTGCCAACCTATTCAACCCCTCGGTGACATCTCAGATTTTCGTCGGCTTCCAGCAACAGTTGCTGAACGGTTTTGGGCGTTCCGTCAATACGCGCAACATACGCATCGCCAAGAACAACCGCAAAATCGCGGACTGGGCCTTTACTCAGCAAGCTATCACGACGGTCACGAACACCATCACCGACTACTGGGAGCTGGTCTTCGCACGGGAAAACGTCAAAGTTCAACAGCAAGCCGTGACTGTCGCCCAAAAGCTGTATAACGACAACAAGAAGCAGTTGGAAATCGGCACGATGGCGCCGCTCGACGTGACGCGCGCTGAATCCGAACTGGCCACCGACCGCCAGAATTTAATCGTGGCGCAAACCGTGTATCTTCAGAATCAGCAGATCTTGAAGAATGCTATAAGCAAAGACCCTCTCGCGCCCAATCTCGTCAATGTCGAGATTATTCCGACGGAACTACCATCACGGCCGGAAGCCGTTGAAGCCTCCTCGTTTGAAGAGGCCGCGAAGGAAGCCTTTGCGAAACGGCCGGAGTTGCAGGAAGAAGCGCTCAACCTGTTGAACGGAGAGATCGACCTCAAAGCGACGCGCAACGCGCTACTGCCGACCGCTACGCTCAGCGCACAATATGGCAGCGTCGGCCTCGCGGGCAATCAGACAAAGTTCCTCACCACCACCATCGCAGGGGCACCGGTGGTGAACGCAAATGGGGTTGCGGTTCCGGGCGATTTTCTTCCCGCGACGCTATTCACACCAAACGGCACCGCAAAGGCCGGCTTCGGCGACGCCATGAGCTCGGTTTTTCACAATAATTTCCCTGACTATCTAGTGTCGCTGAACTTACAGATCCCCATTCGCAACCGTTCGGCGCAAGCGGACAACCAGCGCGCTATCCTAACGCAGCGCCAACTCGAAGCGATGTTGCAGCAATTGAAAAACGCCGCGCTTCTCGACGTGCGCAACACCTACATTGCGCTCACCCAGGACCGCGCGCAGGTCGATGCCGCCAGCAAGGCGCGCGAACTGCAGCAGCAGACGTTTGACGCGGAACAGAAAAAGTATCAGCTCGGCGCATCGACCGTTTACCTCGTCATTCAGACGCAACGCGACCTCATCTCCGCTCAGGGCACGGAGTTGCGCGCTTTGGCCAATCTGGAGGAAGCCAAAGCCAACTATGAGCGAGCCGTCGGGCGCACGCTCGAAGTCAATCGCGTCACCATCGCCGATGCCAAGACCGGCGAAGTCGAGCGTGATACCCTCATTCCCGGCACTTTGCACGGACAGGTTGTTGGCACCGAGAAACTATCCTTCAACGCGGGCCAAAAGTAGTTCTCGCGTGTAACTCTTCTTGATGGCCCGGCGCTCTCGTCCGGGCCGTTTTTGTTTTCGCCGGCGTCAGCCGCACTTCCCTCTTCTCCGCACCGAATCCACGGCACGCTTGCCCCTTCCGCGCCTTTCGCATAGCATTAATCTTGGTTATGTTGCGATTTGTTTTTTCGAATCTCCACCGGGGGCACTGCGCATGAGCGAACCATCCAAAGGCACCACCCAGGCCGCCCCTCCGTTGGAAGCATCTTCGAACGATCGAACCCCTTCCACCAAAGAGCAAGCCTGGGAGAAAAACACTCTCCAGCCGGCGCTGGAAAAAAGTCCCGAGAGACAGTCCGAATTCACCACCATATCCGCGCATCCGATTCGCCGGTTGTACACCAAAGCGGATCTGCCCCATTGGGACCCCGATCGCGACCTCGGCTTCCCTGGCGAGCCGCCGTATACGCGCGGCATTCATCCGTCGATGCACCGCAGCCGTCTTTGGACCATGCGCCAGTTCGCGGGATTCGGGACCGCCGAAGACACCAACCAGCGATTCCGCTATCTCCTCGCGCAGGGCCAGACCGGTCTTTCTACCGCGTTCGATTTGCCGACGTTGATGGGTTACGACTCCGATCACCCGCTCTCTGAAGGAGAAGTCGGCAAGTGCGGCGTGGCCATCAGTTCGCTCGCAGACATGGAAGTGCTTTTCGACAAGATTCCCCTCGCCAATGTCACCACTTCGATGACCATCAACTCTCCCGCCGCGGTCATCTGGGCGATGTATTTGGCGGTCGCCGAAAAGCAGGGCGCGGACTGGAAAACAATTTCTGGCACGCTCCAGAACGACATCTTGAAGGAATACATCGCGCAAAAGGAATACATCTACCCGCCGGAACCTTCGATGCGGCTAGTGATCGACACGTTCGAGTTCGCCGTCAAGAACACCCCGAAGTTCAATCCCATCTCCATCAGCGGCTACCACATCCGAGAGGCCGGCTCGACCGCCATTCAAGAACTGGCGTTTACGCTGCGCGATGGCATGGAATACGTCGAATGGGGAATGCGCCGCGGTCTCGACGTAGACCAGTTTGTGCCGCAACTTTCCTTTTTCTTTAACGCCCACAATGATTTCTTTGAGGAAATTGCCAAGTATCGCGCTGCCCGCCGAATTTGGCACAAAGCCATGGTCGAGCGCTACAAGTCCAAGAATCCGCGCTCCTGGGCGCTGCGTTTTCATACGCAGACCGCCGGCTGCTCTTTGACGGCGCAACAGCCGTACAACAACGTAGTCCGCACCGCGATTCAAGCTCTCGCCGCGGTGCTCGGCGGCACGCAGTCGTTGCACACCAATTCGCTGGACGAAGCCTGGGCGCTGCCGACGGAGTTCGCCGCCACCATCGCCCTGCGCACGCAGCAGATCATCGCCCACGAAACCGGCGTCACCAACACGGTGGACCCGCTCGGCGGCTCTTATTTTGTCGAAACGCTCACCAACGAAGTCGAGCGTGGCGCATGGGAATACATCGATCGCATCGACGCCATGGGCGGCATGGTTGCCGCCATCGAGCGCAGCTACCCGCAGCGCGAAATCGCCGAAGCCTCCTATCGTTACCAAGTAGCCGTCGATAAAAAAGAAAAAATTATTGTCGGCGTGAACGATTTTGTGGCTGAGGAAAAGCCTTTGGAGATTCTTCAAATTGACGAGGCGGTGGCGCAACGCCAAGCCGTTCGCTTGAAAAGGCTCCGCGCCGATCGCTCCCAGGCCGAAGTCGACCGCCGCCTCCACTCCCTCCGCGCCGCCGCCAAGGGTAAAGACAACCTCATGCCCTTCCTCTACGACGCCGTGAAATCCTACGCCACCCTCGGCGAAATCTGCGACGCCCTCCGCGACGTCTTCGGCATCTACGAAGAAGTCGCCATCACCTAACCTATGCCGGAAAAGAAAATCCGAGTGCTGATTGCCAAGCCGGGGCTGGATGGCCACGACCGCGGCGCAAAAATTATCGCCCGCGCCCTCCGTGACGCTGGCATGGAAGTCGTCTACACCGGCTTGCGCCAGACCCCGGAGATGATCGCCTCCGCCGCCGTCCAGGAAGACGTCGACGTCATCGGCCTCTCCATCCTCTCCGGGGCCCACAACACCATCTGCCCCCAGCTTATGAAACTCCTCCACGAAAAGGGCATGAACGACGTCACCGTGCTAGTCGGCGGCATCATCCCCGAAGCCGACATCCCCGCCCTCAAGCAATCCGGTATCGCCGAAATCTTTCTCCCTGGAACGTCGACCCAGGACATCGTGGAGTTCATCCACAAACGCGTCGCGCTCTCCTAACGCGGATTTTTCGTCCTCTAACTCCCACTCCCAAAGTTGCGCATTGCCATTGTCATCCTGAGCGAAGCGAAGGATCCCGCCTGATCCACTTCCCGGCGTAAATATCAGGTTGCTTTTTGTTGCCGCAGCACTTTGTCAGTGAACGATCTTCCCGTCCGTATCCCGAATCTCGACCTTGCCCAAATTCAGCTTCTTCATATCCTCTTCGATCTTCGCGCGGTCGCCCACCGCAAGCACGATCATCTTGTCCGGCTGAATATATTTCTGCGCCACCGCTTGCGCCTGCTCGACCGTCACCGCATTGATGCGCTCCGGCAGCGTCGAAAAATAATCCAGCGGCAGATCGTACGTGAAGAGCTCGGCGAAGCTCGCCGCCGCCTCCGTTCCGCGCTCGAACCGTCCCGGCAGCGATCTCGCGATGGAATCCTTCGAAAGGGTCAGTTCCGCTGGAGTCATCTGCGTGTCGCGCATGCGCCGCAGTTCGCTAAACAGCTCGGCTGTCGCGGGAGCGGTTGCGTCCGTTCGCACATCGGCGCCGGCGATGAACGGCCCCGGGGCACGGTGTAACCTGAAAAACGAAAAGGCCCCGTAAGTGTAGCCATGCGCTTCCCGCAAGTTCATGTTGATGCGGCTCGAGAAAAGTCCGCCAAGGTCCGCGTTCATCACTTCCACCGGCACATAGTCCGGCGTCGATCGCGCCAACCCCAACGAAAAGCACATCAGCGTAGTCTGTGGCGCTCCCGGCCGATCGACAAAAATCACCTTCGCGCCGGTGGTCTCCGGCGAGCCCACCGGTGCCGCGGCCGGCCTTCCCTGCTTCCACGCACCAAACTGTTTTTCGAGCAGCGGCTTCAATGCCGCGAACGTGATGTTTCCCGTCACCACCAGCGCCGCATCGTCCGGAAAATAATTCTGTTTCCAGAAATGTTCCAGGTCGTCGCGCGAAATCGCCTTTATGGATTCCGTAGTGCCGCTGTCCGGATAGCCGTACGTGTGCCGCGGTCCATAGAGCGCTGCCTCCAGCACGCGCGTCGCCAGAGAAAATGGCTCGTCTTTTTCCTGCACGATCCCGGTCAACCGCTCGGAGCGCACGCGCTCAATCTCCGCCTGCGGGAAGCTCGGATGCAATGCAACGTCCGCCAGCAGTTCCAGCGCATCGGGAAAATTCCGGGAGAGTGAGCGCGTGGAGATTCCCGTCGTATCCGTTCCCGCGCCCGAATTCAGCGTCGCCCCAAGGTCCGCGGCCCGATCCGCAATCTGCGGCGCCGAACGCGTTGTCGTTCCCTGCTGCAGCATCCGCGCCGTCATGCTCGCCAGCCCCGGCCGATCGACGGGATTCGCGCCGCTTCCGGCGCGCAGCACCAGGTTTGCCGCAACCAGTGGCAAGCCCGGCCTCTCGCTGTACAGCACCGTCAATCCATTCAGCAGCTTGAATTTTTCCGGTACCGGCAGGTGCAATGCGCTGGCAGGCCCCGGCTTGGGCGCTTCTTTCCGCCATTCTGCTTCGGCGTTCACCGGCTCCCCATTGTTCTTGGAAGGATCCTTCTCCGGCGCTTTCGGAGTCGCCACTTCTGGCCCCAGATCCTGTTTCCCCGGCACGCCATAAACCACCGAGCGCTGATTCCCATTCAGCTGCCCTTGTGCAAACGCTGCAATCGATTCTGTCGTGGCATTCTCGTAGCGCCCAATGTCCGCCGCCAGAAAATCCGGCGTGCCCAGATAGTGGTTGTAGCGGTTCAAGCGGTCGGCGACCCCTCCAAATCCTCCGAGCGTCTCCAGCCCCGCGATTATTCTCGATTCGATCACGTTTCTCGCTCGCGCCAGTTCGGCGGCTGTCGGTCCCTCCTTGCGAAATGCCTCCAACTCCAGGTTGATCGCTTTCTCCAAATCTTCCGGTTTAACGCCGGCCTTGGCCGTCGCCTGCACTTCAAACACCGACCCGAGAATCAGCGACTGCTGGTTCACGTCCACGTCCTGCGCGATCTGCTTTTCGTAAACCAGTTTCTTGTACAACCGGCTGGACTTCCCGCCCCCAAGAATGGCCGCCGCCAGTTCCGCCTCCGCGTCACCCGGCTTGTAAATCGGCGAAGTCAGCCAGCCCATGTAAACGCGGGGAAGCTGGACGTTGTCTTGAATCACCGCGTGACGCTCCGACGTAATCGGCGGCGTGTGCGCCTTGATCTTCGGTACGTCTTCTCCGCGCTTCAGCGGCCCAAAATATTTTTCCACCAGTTCACGAGCCTTCTCGGGATTGAAATCGCCGACGATCGCCAGGCTCGCGTTGTTCGGGGCGTAATACAGCTTGAAAAAATTCCGCACGTCCTCGAGCTTCGCCGACTGAATATCCAGGTGCGATCCGATCACTTCACCGTAGTACGGGTGCGCTTTCGGAAAAAGCTGATGAAACAGCCCCTCCTCCACGATGCCATACGGAGCGTTTTCCACGCTCTGGCGTCGCTCGTTGCGCACCACGTCCTGCTGGTTCGAAAGGTTGGCCTGGTCCAGCTTGTCCGGCAGATAACCCATGCGATCGGATTCAAGCCATAGCGCCAGCTCCAGCTGATTCGAAGGCAGCGTCTCGAAATAATTCGTACGGTCAAAATCGGTCGTGCCGTTGATGTCCGAGGCTCCCGCGGCTTCCAGATGATGAAAATGCGAGCTGCCCGGCACGTGCCGCGAGCCCTCGAACATCATGTGTTCGAACGCGACCATCGGCAGCCGGTGATCCTCGGAGAGAATCACCTCCAGCCCGTTTTCCAATTTGTACTTTTCAAATTTTAGTTCCGGCACTTCGAGCGGCTCGGGCTTGGCCGCCGCCGGCTTCGCGGCTATTTGCACGGGCGCTTTTCCGGGTGTCTTCGCCGGCGGTGTCTGCCCGACGGCCGCGCTTGCGAAGAAAAGAAATGTACTCCAGCCAATCGTGTAAACAATCTTGTACAGATGCATCATCATCATGTCCTTTCGAATTGGCGCAATTTGGCGTTCAGCCAACGGACAGCACTCGCAGGCGTCCTCAAAAACCCCGCTGTTAGCTTACCTTGCTTCTGAATGAGTGCAAGTACTTTACGCTTCCCGGACGACCATCACGACTCGCGGTTCGCACAATCGTGCTCAAAACTCGTATACTGTCAAACTTGGTTTGCCGGGCTGCACATTTGCCTGTACTTTCTCAAAGATCGCTTGTGCGTGAGGGCTTCGCGTGTCTTCTTCGATTTTGAAAACCAGTGCGAATCTGAAATCACCCGAATTCGAAAAGAACGCCCGCCGCATCGTCGATTTGCTGACCACCATCAAGAACCAGGAAGAACAAATCCGCCAGGGCGGCGGCCCGAAGGCCATCGAATCGCAGCACAAAAAGGGCCGGCTCACCGCCCGCGAGCGTGTCGCCAGGCTGATTGATCCGGGCTCCCAGTTTTTTGAATTGGGGATTTACGCGGCGCACGAAATGTACGAGGAATGGGGAGGCGCACCCGGCGCGGGAACGGTTACAGGGTTAGCGAAAGTTTGTGGGCGCACTTTCATGATCATCGCCAATGACGCGACCGTAAAAGCCGGTGCGTTTTTTCCCATGACCGCGAAGAAAGTCATTCGCGCGCAAAACATCGCCATCGAGAATCGCGTTCCCACGATCTACCTTGTCGATTCCGCGGGCGTATTTTTGCCGCTCCAGGAAGATGTTTTCCCGGACACCGATGATTTTGGCCGCGTCTTCCGCAACAACGCCGTGATGTCCGCAATGGGAATTCCGCAGATCACCGCGATTATGGGAATGTGCGTCGCCGGCGGGGCGTATCTTCCGGTGATGTGCGACCACATTTTAATGACGGAAGGCTCTGGATTATTTCTGGCGGGACCCGCGTTGGTTCAAGCCGCGATTGGCCAGAAAACCTCCGCCGAAGATTTAGGCGGAGCGAAAATGCACGCGCAGATTAGCGGCACGGTGGATTTCCGCGAGCCGGACGATGATGCGTGCATCACGCGGATTCGCGCGCTGGTCGACAAAATTGGCGCGCCAAATGCCTCGCCCTTCAGCCATGTGAAATCGCGCGAGCCGCTTTTTTCCGCTGAAGATATCTACGGGATTTTTTCGAGCGATCCGGGCAAACAGTACGACATGCGCGAAATCATCGCCCGCGTGGCGGACGCAAGCGAGTTCGAAGAATACCGCGCCGAATACGGCGAGACGCTCCTGTGCGGATACGCGCGCATCGGCGGCTGGGCCGTCGGAATCGTCGCCAACCAGAAAAAGCATGTGCAGACGCTGGCGCGCGGCTCGGACCAGAAGCGTATCGAATTTGGCGGCGTGATTTACACCGAGTCCGCCGAAAAAGCCGCCCGCTTCATCCTCGACTGCAATCAGAATCGCATTCCGCTTGTTTTTCTCCACGACGTAAACGGTTTCATGGTCGGCAAAGACGCCGAGTGGAGCGGCATCATCCGCGCCGGCGCGAAAATGGTGAACGCTGTGGCAAACAGCGTGGTGCCAAAAATAACCGTAATTTGTGGCGGCAGTTTCGGCGCTGGAAATTATGCCATGTGCGGCAAAGCCTACGACCCCCGTTTCATGTTCGCGTGGCCCACGGCGCGTTTCGCAGTGATGAGCGGCGACGCCGCGGCCAGTACGCTCGCCGAAATAAAATTGAAACAACTCGAGCGCGAAGGCAAAAAAGTAGACGAAAAACAAAAAAAAGAATTGGTCGAATCCGTCCGCGCCACTTACGAACACCAGACCGATCCGCGCTACGCCGCCGCCCGCCTCTGGGTCGACGCCATCATCGACCC
>WNFF01003327.1_pt1 | contig 26392 bp, 25 predicted proteins | sample 5400441 | NCBI WGS metagenome assembly WNFF01 (sample SAMN13153345, study PRJNA577476) | soil metagenome | isolation source: 120 cm saprolite under Douglas fir tree site 2 hole 3 replicate 1 | place: USA:California | collected 2015-04-18
TCATTCGGTTCGGGCAGGCTTTCGCCTCCTTCTTCACTTCTTCAATCTAACTTCTGACTTCTGCAATCCCTGAGTCCTATTCCGCTAAACTGCTAGACATGCCCCTTCCCGTTTCCCGGCTGCGTCGCTGGTTCGCTGCGGGCGCGGTCCTGATGGTCGTGGTGGTCGCGGGTATGTATCTGTATGCTCGCTGGCGCGTGCGCAATGCTTTGCACGATATCCCCAAGAAAATCGGCATCGAGATCCAGCAGACTGCGGAGGGTTTTTCCATCTCCAAGTCCGATGAAGGCCACACCCTGTTTACGGTCAGCGCTTCGAAAGCGGTGCAATTCAAGAAAGGCGGACGGGCCGAACTGCACGACGTCAAGATCATTGTCTATGGCAAAGATGCCAGCCGCTTCGATAGCATCACCGGCGCTGACTTCGAGTACGACCCAGCTTCCGGCGATGTGACAGCTAAGGGTTCAGTTGCGATTGATCTGGAAGCGAATCCGGAGGGCCTGCATGCTGCCGATCAGGCGGCCCCCCGGGAGACGAAGAATCCGATTCATATCGAAGCGAGCGGACTGGTGTTCAATCGCAACACTGGCAACGCTTCAGTCAATGGGCGTGTCATATTCCAGACGCCGCAGGCGTCGGGTTCGGCGGTGGGGATTCGGTATGTTGCCAAAAGCGGCGCTCTGAGCCTTCTGTCGGACATCTCGCTTGACGTCGCCAGTCCGCAGCAGGCCCACATTACTGCGGCACAGGCGGAAATAACGAAGCAGCCGCGCCAGGTCGTGCTCAGCCATCCGCGAATGTTGCGAGAGCAACAACAACTCTGGTCCGACACGGCTACATTTTTCCTGCGGCCCGACAATACTGTTGACCGCGTACTGGCCGAGGGCGACGTCGAAACCGAACTGCACGGCGCGTCCGATGCACGCACACGAGCCGACCGCGCGGAACTCCTGCTGACGGGCACGCGCAATCTCCTGCAGACGGCCATTCTCAGCGGCAACGTGCAATTGCACTCCCAGGGGGCGCAACCGGCGGAGGCCTCGGCGGGACGCGTCACCCTACGCTTCGCCGGGAAGCAGATTCTTCAGGCCGTTCATGCTGAAGGGGGCGTAAGACTCGCGCAGCAGAAGGGCGCGACCGGAACCGTTACAGCGTCCGCGACGTCGACCTCAAAGACCGGCGCACTCGACACACAGGATCTCGAACTGACCGCTCCCGCAATGGACTTCGCCGTGAAGAGTGGCCGTCATCTTGAGAGGGCCGAGACCAGCGGACCTCCGCAGATCGTCATTGCCCAGGCCAGTGTCCATCAGAAAACAGTGGTCACCGCCGGCAAATTTACTTTTGGTTTCACCGAGCAGAACCGTCTGGCCAGCCTGCACGGCGCGCCCGACGCCAGGATTGTCACCAGCACTACGGGCCAACCTGACCGGCTCTCGACCAGCCAGACCCTCGATGTGGCCTTTCGTCCGACCGGCGGCATTGCATCCATCACGCAGGATGGCGGCGTCGCCTACGTTGATGGAACCCGTAAGGCTTGGGGGCAGCGCGCAATCTACACCACCGCGGATCAACTCCTGGTGCTAAGCGGATCGCCGCGGGTCGCCGACAGCGGTATGACAACCACTGCGCAGGTCATTCGCCTGGACCGCGCAACCGGCGATGCCATAGCCGAGGGCGACGTGAAGAGCACTTATTCGGAATTGAAAGCGCAGCCCGACGGCGCGCTGCTTGCCTCCGCCGACCCGATCCACGTGACCAGCCGCAGCGTGACCGCTCGTCGCGCGCCCCCGGTCGCAATTTACTCCGGGAATGCGCGGCTGTGGCAAAACGCGAATGTGGTGCAGTCTCCCACGATTCAATTCGACCGCGAGCATCGTTCGCTAGTGGCGCGGGGTACGCCCGCACATCCGGTTTCGACTGTGCTCGTCCAGATCGATAAGAACGGGAAGGCGACTCCAGTCACCATCACGTCGCCGCGCCTGGCCTACAACGATGCCGAGCGAAAAATCATCCTGGACGGCGGCGTAACCGCAAAAGGTGCCGACGTCGCCATGACCGCCCGGCAGATGAACGTACTCTTGCGGTCCCGAGCCCAGTCTTCAGCAGGTAGCGACAGCGCGGCCCCAGGTCAAGTCGACCGGATTGTGGCAGATGGCAATGTCGTGATCACGCAGCCGTCCCGGCGAGCGACCGGAGAGCGGTTGGAGTACCTTGCTGCCGACGACAAGTTCGTTCTAACAGGCGGTTCCCCCAGCATTTTTGATGCCGAACATGGCAAGATTACCGGCGATTCGTTGACTTTCTTTAGACACGATGATAGGGTGCTCGTGGAAGGCAGAGAGACGTCCCCGACAACAACCAGGACGCAAGTGGCACGATAAATGCACACCCTGGCCACCGACGAAATCGGCAAATCTTATCGTGGCCGGCGGGTAGTAAACGGAGTCAGCCTTCAGGTACAGCAGGGTGAGGTGGTCGGCCTGCTGGGCCCGAACGGCGCCGGAAAGACTACCTCCTTCTATGCGATTGTTGGCCTGATTCCTCCTGATACCGGTAGGGTGCTGTACGACGAACAAGATATCACCGGCGTTCCCATGTATTTACGGGCGCGCCAGTACGGCATCAGCTACCTCCCTCAAGAAGCTTCGGTATTTCGCAAACTGACGGTCGAGGAGAACATTCTCGCTGTCCTGGAAGCCCAGCCTATCTCATGGCACGAGCGCCGAGAGAAGGCCGAGAAGCTGATGGACCAGCTCGGGCTGGAGCACATCCGCCAGAACCGGGGATATGCATTGTCGGGTGGCGAACGAAGGCGAGTCGAAATCGCACGGTCGCTCTGCATTAATCCGACCTTCATTCTGCTGGATGAGCCGTTTTCGGGGATTGACCCGATTGCAGTTTTGGACTTGCAAAAGATCATTTCAGACCTGCGAGCGGGCGGAATCGGAATCTTAATAACGGACCATAACGTCCGGGAGACGCTGTCGGTGACGGATCGGGCCTACATCATCAACGAAGGACGTATTTTTCGCGCAGGAACACCGGAGCAGTTGGGAAGTGACCCGGAGGTACGTCGGGTCTATCTGGGAGAGAGTTTTTCCCTGGTTTAAGCAAGTTACCGAGGCGTGGCCGGATGGGCCTTTCGTGTCGGGTCGGTAGACTTTGGTGCATGAGAAGTTAATAGCGAGGGTCAGAAGCAAGAGGTCAGAGGTAAGTAAGAGGTCGGATTGCAGAGGTGAAAAACTCTCGAATTGAGAGCTTTTGCCTCTGCAATCTGACCTCTGACCTCTGACCTTGTATGGCGGTGCACGAGACCAGAGTCAGAAAACATGGTTCTTCTTCAGCCCAGACTGAACGTCAAGCTGTCCCAGCGGCAGATACTGACGCCGGGCCTCGTGCAGATGGTCTCGGTCCTTGCGCTCAACAAGCTCGAACTCAAGGACATGATCAACGCCGAGATGGTCGAGAACCCGGTTCTCGAAGAGCTGGAAGACGCCGTCCCGCTGCTCGATGATGTCGGGCGCCAGGAAGAAGAACGCGATCGCATCGCCGCACAGGCTACCGCCGAAGAAAAACCAGTCGCGGATGAGAAAAAAGACCCCTTCGAAGAAATCGATTTCGGCTCCTTCTTCCAGGACTATCTGGACCCGGGCTACCGCAGCCGGGGGGAGATGGAAGAGATTGAGAAGCCTTCCTTCGAGAACTTCCTCTCCAAGCCCGGGAATCTGACTGACCACCTGCGCTGGCAACTGGGGGCGATTTCGGTGAGTCCGCAGGTGCATGACGCAGCCGAAGTGATCATCGGCAACCTCAGCGAAGACGGGTACCTGATTGCCAGTGATGAGGAGTTGTTGGGGATCACGCCGCCAGCTGCGCCCGACGCCGACGTCCAAAAGCAAGCCAAGATTGTCATCGAAGCGCAAGCGATCGGGATTGACGCCGAGATGCCCGCTGAACCCGAAGCCGCTGGGGCCGCGCCGGAATTCGCCGCCGCCGCGGATCTGCTGGAAGAGACGGTGGACGATGCTGCGCTCGTTGAAGCAGATAAAGTCGCTTTCCAAGCCGAGGTACCCACTCCAGAGCACAAAGAGCCTGCGCCACCTCCGCCTTCTGTTCCGGTTCTGCCCCCTACTCCCGCCAGTTTCACCCGAGAGGACTTACACGAGGCTCTGGAAATCGTTCGCCAGTTCGATCCACCTGGGGTAGGCTGCCGCGACCTGCGTGAGTGCCTGCTCTATCAGCTGCGCTACCACCTGGCGCAGTTGCAGCAGCACAGAAACGGCAGCGGCACCACCGAGCAGGTCGTGAAAGACGCGATGGCGGTGGTGGACCAACATTTGCGCGCCGTGACACTAAAGCAATTCAAAGAGATTGGCCGGGCGATCGGGCGGCCGGTGGAGGCTGTCCTGGCCGCGCTCGACTACGTTCGCACCCTCGATCCTCGTCCCGGGTTGCAGTACAACAAGGTTCCCGCTCGTCTGATCGAACCCGATGTCGCTTTCATCAAGCATGGCGACGAGTGGCTGGTCATCATGAACGACGAGGACATGCCCCAGTTGCGCCTGAACCCCGCCTACAAGCGGTTGCTCACCCGCGACGGCAACGATCGTGACACGCGCAATTACGTGAAAGAGCGCTACAAATCGGCCATTCAGTTGATCAAGAACATCGAGCAGCGCAAGCAGACGATCATGAAAGTGTGCTATTCGATTGTCGCGCGACAGCAGGAGTTCCTCGAACGGGGCATTGACCAGCTCAAGCCCATGATGATCAAAGAAGTCGCCGAAGAAATCGGCGTACACCCCTCCACCGTCAGCCGCGCGGTGGCCAGTAAGTATGCGCACACTCCGCAAGGCGTGTTTGAATTGCGCTACTTCTTCTCGGAAAGCGTGCAGGGCCCCGAGGGCGGCAACACTTCGCTTCTCATTCTCAAGCGGCGAGTCAAGAAGCTGATCGAGGAAGAAGATCCCAGCCGGCCGCTGACCGACGAGCAGATCACTCGCATCCTGCAGTCTCAGGGCATCCAGGTCACTCGCCGCACGGTTGCGAAATATAGGGAAGACATGAAAATCCCGAGCACGCACCAGAGAAGAGTGAAGAAATGATATTGCAGAGGTTAGAGGTCAGATTGCAGAGGTAAAAGCAGCCGGGTGGTTGTGTTTTTACATCTGCAATCTGGCCTCTAACCTCTGACCTGGTTCCATAGCAGTGCCCGATTTACGATCGAACGATTGAGGAGGGTGCGCTCCATGAACGTGGAATACACTGGCCGGCAGTACGAAATCACTCCCATCATCCGAAAAGAAGTCGAAACGGGACTCAACAAAATCCGCAAGATTCTGGGCGACAAGTTCGAAACCAAAGTAGTTCTGGCCGTCGAGAAGCACAGGCACAAGGCCGAGATTACAATCAGCCCGCGCAATGGGCCCATTGTCGGACTCGCGCAGGCTACCGACATGCTATCGGCGGTGCATGAAGCTCTGGATCACCTGCAGAAGCAGGCCCTCAAATACAAGACCAAGTGGCTGAGCAAGAAGCGCAAGGCAGGCAAGAAATTCAACGGCCAGAGTGAGCAGGAAACCGCTGAAGCTGCCGTCGGACTCACCGAGAGCACATCCGTTTCGGTAACGGTGCACAAATTTCCAGCGGTCGCTCGAACCACCGAAGTCCATCTGGTGCACTCCAAGGACTCCGTCGCCCTGCGGCCCATGACCCTGGAAGAAGCGATCAAAGAGGCTCATTTCCGCGACCGCGATGTTTTCGTCTTCCGCGATCCGAAAGGCAAACTGATGGTGCTCCATCGTACGCGCGAAGGAAAGATGGAGCTGATCGAAGCCCCGTAGGACAGTTGTCAGCCATCGTTTCTCGAAGTTCGTCCCATGCCTCGTATGAACTTGGTCTTGCGATTTCTTTTGTGCTCGTGGCTGGTTAGCACTAGTTTGGCCAGTGACACTTGGATAGTCCGTTTTGACGGGATCGGGCCAGTCAAAATTGGCATGAAGTTGTCTCAGCTGGACTTGGTTTTCCAGGAGAAGTCTTCGATGCCGACCGCCGAGGACGAGCAAGGATGCTTTTACGTGGAGTCTAGCAAGCATCCTCATATCGGTTTCATGATCATCGACGGGCGTTTGGCCCGCATCGACGTGGATAGCAGTGTCGTAGCTACGTCATCGGGGATTCGGGTTGGCGACCTGGAGTCGCGCGCACTGAAAGTTTACGGCTCTAAGTTGAAGGTTCAGTCACACCAATACATCGACAACGGTCACTACCTGACGATTCGGTCAAGCAGCGGCAGGTACGGCATCCGATTCGAGACCGATCAGGGAAAGATTACGACGTTTTATGCCGGCCTCTACGACGCAATCCAATATGTAGAAGGCTGCCAATAGTTCGGACGGACGGCAGGCAGTGTTAGGGTTTCACTTTTGCAATCTGACCTCTGACCTCTGCAATCCGCTACACGCCGTTCGTCACGTTCTGCGCCCATTGCATGGCCTGCCACCACTTCTCGGAGACCTCTTCGTCGTCGAGTTGCATTTGCTTCGCCAGTTGGCTTGATTGCTCCCATTCCCCGGATTCCTGCGCCAGCATAAGCTGGTAGAGCGGACGCAGTTTGCTGGTCTGGCCTAGAAGCGCGGCTTTGATTTCCTTTTCTACCGGCACCTGCGCCAGCAGAACCTCCATCTGCACTTCCATGATGGCGTCCATGACCGAGAGCAGCCCCATCAGGAACAAATCGCCGTCTGACCGCAGCTTAGCGGACAGCAATTCGCAGAATCGCGCCCGTCCCAAGCCATTGAGTATCAGTTCGCTGCATTTTTGTTCGGCTGCACTTACGGTGACGACCAGCCTGATCCAGCGCCGCACTTCGCGTTCGCCCAGAATCGCCATGGCGTGGCGTATGGATTTGATTTCAAGCGAGAATCCAAAGAGCGGCGAGTTCAAATAGCGCAGCAGACGATAGCAGATCGAGGTCTCCTGCTTGATCATCCGCTCCAGTTCGCGCAAGTCCAGTTCGGCCCGGCAGACCATTTCAAGCAGCCGCAGGTGGTGCAGTTTGCTGGCGGGCACCTCACGCGCCATCAGGATTTCCGGACGGCGGAAAAAGTAGCCTTGGAAGAGCGTAAAGCCCATGTCACGGGCCTGCCGGAATTCCTGGGGAGTCTCCAGCTTTTCAGCCAGCATCTGGCGCTTGCCCGTTCCAAAGCGCCGCATCAATCCAGCTCGCTCCTCGATTTTGGTCGCCCGGAAGTCGATCTTAATGATGTCGGCAAAATCGCACAGTGAAATGCGCGGGTCGTTGGGAGCGAAGTCATCGAGTGCGATCAGGTAGCCGGCATCCTTCAGCCGCTTGCACGCGGCGATGACCCGGTCCCCGGGTTCCACGGTCTCGAGAATCTCGGCCACGGTCTGATCCGGCGGCAGCAAAGTCAACAGATCCTTGAGCAGCACGTCGCGGGTGCAATTCACAAAGGCCCGGCGGCCATCGCAGAGCGTGTTCATGCCGAGCAGGAGCGTAGTGTCCAGGGTACTGCGCGACGCAACTTCCGGGTCCGCACGAAAGCAGTTTTCCAGCCCGTCGCGGAACAGAAGTTCGTATCCGAATACTTTCTGCATGCGATCGAGAATGGGCTGACGCGCGACATATCGCTGTCCCGGAACGGCGATAGAACTCTCGCCAGGGATCGCGCCTTCGGCAGACACTGGATTCACTCTTTCTACATCGGCGCGGCCACTGCCGAACTTCAGGGGGTGGCCGGTTACATCTCCATCTTCTGCAAGGGACGCACTTACCGTGAAGGGAACTCCGTGGTCTTCACGGGGTTTCTGAGTATTCGAGTTGCCTCCGTGTACAGAATGGACCGGATGGCCGTACCTCGCGAGGTCCCCTAGACTCGTTTCCGCCCGGCTCACACGCGGGCGAGGAGAGGATCTCCATGCTCTGGACCATTTTTGTGATCTTGCTGATTATGTGGCTGCTGGGCTTTAGCTTCCACATCGCGGGCAGCCTGGTTCATCTTTTGTTGGTGGTCGCCTTGATTGTGCTGATCGTCAACCTGATCTCGGGCCGCCGCGGCGTAATCTGAGGTTGATTGGTTTGCGCGCCGGTCTCCGCCGGCGCGTTGCTCTTCTCGGTCAGAGCCGCTATGATCCGCCAACTATGATTCGGCGGGCATGACCGAACTCCTACGAACCCTTCGCTTACGCGACCTCGCCCTGCTGATTGTGGGCGCTGTTATCGGTTCTGGTATTTTCCTGGTGCCGGCGCAAGTGCTGCGGCAGGTCCACGGTTCGACCGGGCTCGCCACGCTGGTATGGCTGGGAGGCGGTGTACTGGTGCTTCTCGGCGCATTGACCTATGGCGAACTGGCTACCATGAAGCCCTCCGCCGGCGGTATTTACGTTTACGTCCGCGACGGCTTCGGACGATTTCCCGCCTTCCTTTACGGCTGGAGCATGTTCCTCGCAATCTCGAGCGGCGCCGTCTCGGCCCTCGCGGTCGCTTTCAGCACCTATCTGGGAGCGGTCATTCGGCTGGGACCGGTGGCGTCGAAGCTGGTCGCGCTGGCCTCCATTGCTGCCGTCACTCTAGTCAACGTGCTCGGAACCCGCAAGAGTTCTGACCTGCAGAACTGGACAACGTTGATCAAAGTCTTGCTCCTGGTGGGGATCACGGCTGTGCTGCTGATTCTGGGCCGACACAGCGCTGAGGTTGCTTCGTCCCTGTGGCCGCCGCGCGAACGGGGGGGCGTTGTCTCCGGATTCGGCCTCGCAATGGTTACGGCGCTTTGGGCTTACGAGGGATGGCAATTCGTCACCTACAGCGCCGGCGAAGCCATCGACCCGCGTCGCGATTTCCCGCGCGCGCTGTTCTGGGGAGCGTTGTTCCTGACCGTCCTCTACGTAGTTGCGGACTTTGGATACCTGGTCGCGCTTGGCCCGCAAGCTGCCGCCAGTTCGGAAGTCATCGCGGCCGCGGCCATGCAAGCGACCGTCGGGCCTTGGGCTGCAAAATTGGTGGCGCTGACGATTTTGATCTCGGTCTTTAGCGGAATGAACAGCGTCGTGCTGACCGCGCCCCGGGTCTTCTATGCGATGGCCTGCGATGGCCTCTTCTTCAAGAAACTGGCCGAGGTGCATCCCCGATTTCGCACACCGGCCACGGCGGTCATCGCCTTAGGAGTTTGGTCGGCGGCGCTGGCGATGATGGGAAGCTTCCAGAAACTCATCGGCTACGCCATGTTCGTGGCATGGATCTTCTACGGGCTGGGCGGCGCCAGCGTGTTTCCCCTGCGTAGCCGTGAACCCGACGTCGAACGGCCCTTCCGCGTGCCCGGGTATCCCTGGACCCCGATGGTATTTGTGGGGTCGGCGTTCGCACTGGTTGTCAACGTGATTGTCGCCACGCCCTGGGATGCGGCCAAAGGCTTAGCCATCGTCGCGCTGGGTTGTCCAGTGTACTGGCTGCTGTTCCGCCACAGGGCGAAAGCGCCCGCTCTCGAGGGGCCGGCCCCTGCTTCGGACCGTGAGAAGACCTTGCCCGAAAAAGTCTAGGTTGATGGATCACTCTGGTAATGCCGGAGTGTGCAAAACTATGGACATTACCCCCTTGCGCAGCCGATGCTTTCATGGGTAACATCAAGATGTTCCCTACGGCCACGCTTCTAGGCTGGCCCTTCGCGCACAATCCAAGGCGCCAAGACGGTTTGAATACGTTCTCGATAGCAATTCAGTGGTTTGATGTGCTCTGCCGTTAGTCAAGGCGTAGCCGCCTACACCAACAGCGTGCCGCAACCGCGGGGAAGACAAACAATCAGGCCTGGTAACCAGGTCAGGATAAACAAAAATATGAATGCAGGACCGCGACATCCCTCCGGAGGCGGAGGGAAGAACAAACGGCGCCGTGGACGGCGTCCGCCCAAACGAGGTGCCGCCGGAGGCCCCATGGGCCGCGACCGCCAACTGGGACAGGGCATCTACACCGCACCCATGGATCACAGCTACCGCGCCAAGATGGGCGGTGACAATGGCAGCCGGGGAGGAGCGCGCCGCGCCGGCTTCGGCCCGTCTTATGCCCCGCTGGAACCCGAGCCGCTGCCGGCCCAGCACGAGGACGCAGCGTCTCGCATCTTCGCTTTTGTCGAAGATCTTTTCTTCCTCGCCAAGATTCAGGAGACCGGCCGCAAGATGAACGTGAAAGTCGAATTCGTGAAGAACGAAAAAGACCTCACCGACCGTCTCAGCAACAATGGCGACGGGAAGCCTTCCCTCATCATCTTTGACCTGAACAACGCCAACGCGAAACCGCTGACCCTGATCCCGAAGTTGAAGAGCAAGCTGAAAAAGGGAACGTCCATCATCGGCTTTCTCTCCCACGTCCAGGGCGATCTGAAGCAGAAGGCGCACGAAGTAGGCTGTGACATGGTGTTGCCGCGCTCCGCGTTCTCGCAGAACCTGCCGCAGCTGTTGCGGCGGCATGGAGCGATTGAGCCAGAATCAGCCTCGCAGGAATAGGCGCAACCTTTTATGAAATTGTCATCTCTGTGAAATTGTCGTCTTTATGAGATTGTCATCCTGAGCGAAGCGAAGGACCTGCTTTCTCGTGCAGCGGAGGAAAGCGGTCCTTCGCTTCGCTCAGGATGACAATCTCTGGTGCGCACTTCTGCAATCTGACTTCTCACTTCTGCCTTCAACCGCCTGATACAATTTCGCCGTGTTCCCTCAAAAGCTCTTGCTATTGGCGAGCCTCTCAGCCGTCGCGTCCTCATTCGCCCAGCAGCCTCCGGTGAAAGTGAATGTGATCAACGTGTGTACCCCGTCCGCTGACGAGCAGAAGGAATTGTCGTCAGCGCTGGCCAAGGTGCCTGTGAAGTTGGCCTTCGCCAGCGACTACGAAGTGGCTCGCGGACATTCCACCCTTGACCAGAGCACGGCGATTCCGGGCATGCAGCCGCTGCCGGCGGGCGCGACGTCGAGCGCCGATTGGGTGCGCGTCCGCCGCGAGTTCCCCGATACCGCGCCCTTTACCAATGCCCAGTATTCGTTCAGCGTGGACTCGAAGAATATGGTCGAGACCCTGGTGTTGCGGGTCCGAGAGCCGAAAGACCTGATGCAGATCTCGATTGAGGACAGCGCCTCCGCCGTTGCTTCGCCCGCGGCTATGCTGTCTTCCAACACGCCTGTCTCGCGCATCAAGCTTGAGCGCTTCGGAAAGCCTTCGGTCGTGCTGGCCCGCTGCTCCGGCGCCGAAGGCCCTGCGACCGATCAGACCGCCTATGGACCCTTCTTCCGGGATGCTTCCTCCATCATGAGCAGCTATCGTGACGGACTGGGCGTGCGCCGGATGGTACCGCAGGAGTTAGCTCGCTTGGGTTGGGGGACGGCAGCCAAAGCGGATGCCGCCACCAAGAAGAGCCCGTAGCACGGGTCGTAGAATTCTGCTGGTTGCATCGAAATTGCGTCTGCCGAATCTATCAGATTGACCACTATGGATATTCGTGACGTTGTAGTCATAGGCTCCGGGTGCGCTGGCCACACGGCCGCGCTCTACACTGCGCGGGCCAACCTCAAGCCTCTAGTGCTCGAGGGGCATCAGCCGGGTGGGCAGCTCTCGCTTACTACGCTGGTCGAAAATTTCCCCGGTTTTCCGGATGGCATCCAGGGGCCCGAACTGATTGAGAACATGCGTAAGCAGGCCGCGCGCTTCGGCGCCGAATACCGCATGGGACACGTGGTGAAAGCCGACCTGAGCAAGCGTCCTTTCGAGCTGAGTCTCGGAAAAGAAACGATCTACACACGCACGCTCATCATTGCCAGCGGGGCTTCGGCGCGTTGGCTGGGATTGCCGAACGAGCAGGCGTTGATCGGCCGCGGAGTTTCCTCCTGCGCCACTTGCGACGGCTTCTTTTTCAGCGGCAAAGAAATTGCTGTAATCGGCGGCGGCGACTCGGCCATGGAAGAGGCCACCTTCCTGACCCGCTTCGCCAGTAAGGTCACGCTCATCCATCGCCGCGATGAGTTCCGCGCATCCAAGATCATGCTCGACCGGGCGCGCAGTAATTCCAAGATAGCGTTCATGACCGATACGGTCGTGGATGACGTGCTGGATGTCAGCAAGCAGGAGGTCACGTCTTTGCGCCTGCGCAATACGAAAAGCGGCGAGAGTTGGGATTTCCCTACCAGCGCGATGTTTCTTGGCATTGGTCATATTCCGAACGCCAAGATTTTCGAAAGCCAGCTCGAAACCGACGCCGACGGATACCTAGTCACGCACAAGAACGTACTTACGAAAGTGCCCGGAGTGTACGCTTGCGGTGACGTCCAGGACCGGCGCTATCGCCAGGCCATCACCGCTGCCGGTACTGGCTGCATGGCCGCGTTAGAAGCGGAGAAGTATCTGGAAGAAAAGGGACACTGAGCCCGCAACTCTTGAATCAGCAGGAGCGAGAACCATGGCCGCACAATGCACACACCTCGGCGAAATTCGTAAAGTCACGCCCAGCGGAAAGGGCTGCAAAGAGTGCCTGGAAATGGGCGACCGCTGGGTCCACCTGCGGCTCTGTCTTTCCTGTGGACACGTAGGATGTTGCGACTCGTCCAAAAACAAGCATGCCACCGCGCACTACCGTCACGCAAAACATCCGATTGTCCAGTCTTTTGAGCCGGGTGAGGATTGGCGCTGGTGCTATGCGGACGAAGTGTTCCTGGATTGAACAGTTGAGAGCTGAACGCTAAGCGCTAAGTGCCGGTCCTTACGACCCTGTCATAGATCCACAGCAGCGCCGCCGTTACCAAGCCCACGGCGGTGACGCTCCACCAGATGAGCGCCGGCCGATGGGCGACTTCCCCGAAGCGGTGGACGAGCGTCCCGCCAAACCAACCTCCAATCAGCGAACCAATTCCGATCGGCAAGAACGCAAAGCCCATGTACGTCCCTTGCTGGCCCGCGGGAGCGAGCCGCGAAATGTATTCGTAGTAGCGCGGTGCCTGGATGATCTCGCCCAGCGCCAGGACGAACAGAGAAATGATCGCGCCCCATACCGTCGGCCGGAAGGCGAGGATCAGCCACGAAAGCGAAGTGATTACCGTGCCCAGAATGACGGCTGGAAACGCCGGGACCTTGCGCGTTAGATAATTCATCGCGAGCGTGAGACAGATCACCGTGAGGCCGTCGGTCACGAGGCTGATGTATTGCTGCCAGAACACGATCCAGTAGCCGGTAAAAAGCACGAGAAACCACATGAACCGGCTGATCCCGGCGAGCACCAACAGCAGGAGCGCAACCCAGACCCACCAAGGCACGGTGAAGGGATACAGCAGCGTGCCGGTGCGCAGCAGCAGTGCGACCAACAATACCGGCAACACCAGGCGGTAATTGCCCACGACCACGCAGAAATTCCGCGCGACCTCAGCGATCGAAGGCGGAGGAGCATCGCCAGCCTTGCGTGGTTCGCGGAAGAAAAACAGGACCACAAAGAACATCGCGAACACGCTGAGCGCGGCCACACGGTAAACATTCTCGACGCCCAGGTTGCGATGCGCCCAGGAAGCGAAATAGGGGCCGAGGGCGCCGCCGATGTTGACCATCGTGTAATAAATCGAGTAACCGATCGAGCGCACGTTCTCTTTTGAAGCTCGGGCTGTAGTGCCGACCACGCAAGGCTTCACGAGCGAAACGCCGAGCGCCGGCAGGATGAGAATGAAGGCGACAAACAAACCAAGCGGCACCGCATTGCGTAACGGGGCCAGCCAGGACGCTCCAATGGAACCGATCAGGAAATAAGCGACGGCGAGAATGAGATAAGCAATCGACAGAGCGCGGCGAAACCCCAGACGGTCGGCGGCTGCCCCGCCGAAAATCGCGAGAAACCAGACCATGCCGCCGAAAATTCCAGTCAGGGTTCCGGTTTGCTCGGTGGAAAAATTCAGTTTCTCCTGCAAGTAGAGTGCAAGAGAAGCGAACGCCCCATAGTAAGAAAGTCGCTCAAAAATCTCGGTGATGTTCGCCACCCAGAAGGGACGCTCGAACCCAGTGCGAATTTCCTGCAACCGTTCGGAAAAGGTCAAAATCCAGCCCTCCTGGACCAACGCCACAACACAATAAGTTCACCGACCACGAACAAGACACCAAAGATTTGCTTGTTGTAGCGCGCCAGCCACAACGGAAGATAGATATCAAAATTGTCGGCGCGGTCGTTCGTATAGCGCGCGGCTATGTCAGTCAGAGGACAGCGTCCCCGGTTGAGTCCCAAGACGAGGCATTCAACTAGGATCAAGAGCGTCAGCCCTGATTTGCCTGAGTTTGCGCTCTTGGATCTCCGATGATGGATGGGCAGCACTCATGCGGCACTCTGAGGCAGGGCGTTCAGGCCATGGCTTGTGGACCGAAAAGATCCAGGCAAGGTCAGATCTCCAGGCGTTTCTTGATCTCCTCCGCAGACAGCCCCGCCACCCGGATAACCTTATTCCGGCTGGTCTGGCCGGCAGCAATAGTAACGGACGAACGCGGCACATTCAAAAGTTTCGCAAAGAATTCGATGCAGGCGGTGTTGGCCTTGCCGTCCACGGGAGGAGCAGTCAGCGCGATCTTGAGTGCGTCGCCAACGTGGCCGGTGATTGCGTTCTTCTTCGCGCGCGGATGGACTTTGACCGCGAAGCTCACTCCGGTGGGCGAGTTTCTTATAACTACCATCGAAAGGCTCTACCACAGAGGTCACGGAGGACACGGAGGAAACCCTGCGAACAAATCTATCCGGGTTTCCTCTGTGTTCTCTGTGACCTCTGTGGTTATGCTTTTGCTCTCTCCCCGAAAATCGCCGTTCCCACGCGCACGCACGTCGATCCTTCTTCAATCGCCACTTCGAAGTCATGCGACATGCCAATCGAAAGCACATCCATTTCGACCGCCGGCAAACGCCGCGATGCGATCCGATCACGAATTTCCCGCAGTTGCCGGAAGAAACGCCGAGCCCTCTCCGGATCTTCCGAATACGGAGGGATGGTCATTAGCCCGCGAATACTCAGGCTCCCCCACTGTGGTGCGCCCAAGAGAATTTGGTCTAATTCCTGCGAAGTCGGTGCCACGCCGCTCTTCGCATCCTCACCGCCGACGTTGATCTCGATCAGAATCGGCAGCGTCTTGCCCCCCTTCTCCGCCGCACCATTCAGTTTCTCAGCGAGCCGCACGGAGTCGACCGAGTCCACCGCGCCGAACAACTCTGCCGCCCTCGCTGCCTTGTTACTCTGAAGATGCCCAATCAAATGCCACTCCGCATCCGCCAAATCATGCAACGATCCAGCTTTGTCGGCAAATTCCTGCACGCGATTCTCGCCAAATACACGCAATCCGGCGGCATGTGCCTCTCGGATACGTTCCACGGGAAATGTCTTGCTCACTCCCATCAGCGCAATTTCTTTGGGATCGCGCCCGGCCCGACCGGCGGCTGAAGTAATGCGTTCGCGCACTCGGGCGACGTTTTCAACGATGGACACGGGAATGATTTAACCACAGGAGCGGGGGGGAGGAGTCCCGAGCTGGCCTAGTGAATAGTCAGATTTCAGAAGAGAACCAGGCACAGATACGCCTAGGTCTTCACCTCTGCAATCTGACCTCTAACCTCTGACCTATTCTGCCCTCACATCATCGCCACCGGCGGGGCCGGTTCTTTTGGATCGCCCGCACTCGAGAGTGGGAGCCGGATCATCAGGGCTGCCAAGGCAACCATCACGGCCATTCCTGCAAAGTACGACGGATTGCTGAAGATTTGTGGTCTGGCCCATGCGGGAGCAAATTGCAGACCGGCCCAGAGCAACCCAAGTACAGCTTCACCGGCGATGAGTCCGGATGCCGTGAGCACTCCAGCATTTTCCACTCGCGCCATCTGCGCCGAGTTAAACCCGCGGCGTTTGGCCAGCCAATCTCCCATCGAGCGGAAGACGCCGCCAAGGAAAATTGCAAACGTGGTTTCAAATGGCAAGTACATGCCGACGGCGACCAGCATGGGGCTGCGCACCTGCATCATGATCATGGCAATTCCCATGAGGATGCCGACTACCACCAGCGGCCAGGGCATATCGCCGCCCACGATGCCTACCGCCAATGTGGCCATCAGCCCAGCCTGTGGCGCTGACAGTTGGCGGTCGCCAAAACCGATTCCTCCGGCCTTGATGTTGGCTTCGTGCAATAGCATCAGCGGGAAGTACATCACGAGACTCGCCACAACCACTGCAATCAGTTCCGCCAACTGGATGGTTCGAGGCGTGCCACCCAGGATGTATCCCACCTTGAAGTCCTGTAGTAACTCGCCTGCAACTGCCGCTGAAACGCAAACTACCGCGGCCACTCCCAGGACTGCCGCCACTCCCGAGATTCCCGAAACTCCCAGCGACACCATGAGAAGCGCAGCGATGATCAAGGTCGACAGCGTTAATCCGGAGATCGGATTATTGGAGGACCCGATCATTCCCACCAGGCTGCCCGAGACCGTCGCAAAGAAGAATCCAACGATGAGCATCACCACGGCCGCCAGGACTGCCGGCCATATCAGCCCTGTCAAACGAATGTAGAGGAAGCACATCAGCACAAACATCACGCCAATCAGGCCGAACACGGCCTTCGAACTCATGTAGCGCTCGGTGCGCGACATCTGCGCTCGCTGGTCGGCCGTCTGTCGAAGTTCGCTGAATGCTCTCCCCAGTCCTGCCGTCAGGCTGGCTCGCATCTTGAACAAGGTATAGGCGGCGCCTACAAGCATTCCTCCGACGGCGATCGGCCGCACAATGAATCGCCACACCGCGACCGACATCGTCGCCCAATCGCCCGATGTATCCGCCGGCAGATATTGTTTGAGCTGAGGCCCCAGGAAAAACATCAGGAGCGGAACCATCATTCCCCACGCCAGCACGCCGCCTGCAAATTGGATCGACGCCAGCCGAAGCCCGATGATGTAGCCCACTCCTAAATATGCCGGACTCACGCTGGGCGCCGCGAATGTGCTAGCCCCTCCTGCCGCCACAATGTTCGTGGTTCCCGCCGGACCAAGCCGGACCTGACTGCGGCCCAAGCTGCCGACCGCAAAGTGAAAGTCCTGATCGGCGGCAAACAATCCGAAGCGACCGAGCATATACACCACACCGCCGACGCCGATATTCCAGAAGAGGTATTTCGCAGCTGCAGCGCCGCGTTGGCCAGCCTTGTGAATTTCCGAGGCTGCCACCGACTCCGGAAACGGCAATTCCGGATCCTCCACCATGACCCTCCGAACCAACGAAACGAACAGCACCCCGAGAACGCTGCCCACTAACATCAATGCCGTTGCTTTCCAGTAGGCGTCGGCTGGACGGAAGGAAGGCCAAGCGCGCGCAATCAAGAATGCAGGAATCGTGAAAATGGCGCCGGCTGCGACCGACTCACCAATTGACCCCGCTGTACGCGCAATGTTCTCCTCGAGCAGCGATCCCTTCCATGCCCGCAAAACCGCCATCGCAATCACGGCAGCCGGATACGTTGCCGCAATGGTGATGCCGGCACGCAATCCCAGGTACGCGTTGGCCGCACCCAAAACAACCGTCAAGACCAGCCCCAGCAATATGGCGCGGAGCGTGAACTCCTTCATTTCCATGGTTTCCGGAACGTAGGGGCGGTGCTTGCGTGTTTCTTGGGAGACGGTATTAGCAGGAGTGTTCATTCAGGTGTCCTCGCTGCAATCAGGAGTTCATTTCCGATTCACACTAACAGAACGGCGCACCTTAGCATGCCAAAAGGCCGCTTTACAAGTGCGGATACCCGTCGCAAACAGGCTGGAGACCGTCTGTGCGACGACCGCAACATGGCCCGCTCCTCGGGGTTTACAATAGACCTCTGGCCCGGAGGTATGCCGTGTCTCCCCTGGGATTGCCCTCCTCGTGGTCTCGTTCCTTTCAGGAATTCCATTGCTCGAGCTGTGGTGGGCACGAAGCCTACCGGTCGCGGCCTCGTGGCTTCTTCGAAAAGGGATTTCTGCCTATTCTGATGCTGAGACCAGTCCGTTGCGAGCGGTGCTACCACCGCAGATACATCTTTCGAACCGTTCCGGTGCTGGAGCGGGTTGCGCCCACCAGCAGGATCGAGAATCAATCCGCTGGTGACTCAAGTGCTGGTACTCGCGTTGCATAACGCCCCGAGCCCCGTCTATACTGGCGACAGCTAGCCAGGCGGGGGCCCTCAACCGCTCGCCAGGTTGCGGGAGGCCGTCTTCAGCAGTACTGGCTTTCGAATACGAACTAGCCGAGGTCATGCCTCTTTTTCCCGCCGATTGCCGCATCTGCAACGCCCCTCTGATTCGGATTTCCAGGCTCCCAGTTTGTGAAACATGTCTGGAAGCGCTGCGTCCGCTGGCGGGGTCGCTCTGCAGCGTCTGCGGGGAAGCATTGCTTTCCCCCGCCTTCATGGACCAAACAGAGCCCCGGTGCGGACTCTGTCAACGCCTGCATCCTCCGTTTGAAAGAGCAGTGGCGTATGGCAGTTACGACGGCGGACTGCGCGACCTGATCCACTTGCTTAAGTACCAGCAAGTTCGTCCGGCAGCCGCTGTGCTGGGTCGCATGCTGGCCGAGACGATCACAGGTGTTGAAACTACCCTGCTCCCCGGACTGATCGCAGTAGTTTCGGTTCCGCTGCACGTGCGAAAACGTGCCCAGCGCGGCTTCAACCAGTCCGAACTGATTGCGCGGGCCGCCCTGAAACAATTAGGGCGGCCGGAACGCTTTCAGATGTTGATCGGCGTGCTGGTACGGCGCCGCGAAACCGCATCACAGATCGGTCTGACGCGGCATCAAAGACGGGAGAATCTGCGCGGCGCCTTTGCGGTTGCCGATCCCCAGCGGCTTGCGAAACGCAATGTCCTGCTGGTGGACGACGTCTTTACCACCGGTACCACCGTTTCCGAATGTGCTCGCGTGCTGCGGCGCGCCGGCGCAAACCGCGTTTGGGTTGCGACCGTGGCGCGGACCTTGAAGGTTTCCGAAATATTCGCCGTTCCGGAGCAAGAGCTGGAAGAAAGAAATGTGGACCGTCTGGCAGCGGCGGCGAACGGTTAGGCAGTATGTCTTTGAGAAGCTACAACTCGGCGATGGCTGGCGGACACGGACACATGCCCGGCGCGCTGCTGGCCTCGGGAATGCACCACCATAGCGACGGCCATGCGCTGCATCAGCCGGTGCTGGTGCTCAACGCGTCCTACGAGCCCATCAACGTTTGTGCGGCGCGACGGGCCATCGTGTTGGTGCTCAAAGGTGTCGCCATGACCGAGGAAGAGAACGGACATTTTCTGCACGCAGCGCGATTCGCGGTGCGCGTGCCGTCGGTCATCCGCCTGCTGGAGTATCGCCGCATTCCTCACCAGTCGCGCGCTCTCTCGCGAAAGAACATCCTGCTGCGCGACCGCAACACCTGCCAGTATTGCAGTACGACTCTGGCTTCGGGCGAACTCACCCTCGACCACGTGATCCCGCGTTCTCGGGGCGGCCTCTCCACCTGGGAGAACCTCGTCGCCTGCTGCCATCCCTGCAACCGCCGCAAAGGCAACCAGCTTCCCCACGAAGCCAATATGAAGCCCACGCGCGAGCCGCGGTCGTTTAATCTCCACACCAGCCGCCACATCATGCGGCTGATGGGGCACTCCGACGACAAGTGGCGCAAGTACCTCTTTTACTGAGAAAAGCAGCGTTTTCCCGCCTGGATTACAATAGAAGAGAAGCAACACGAGGAGCGCAATGAAGAATCTCTACGTTGGAAATCTGCCCCATAGCACTACCGAGTCTGAGTTGCGCACAGTTTTCGAGGCGCACGGTGCGGTAGAAAAAATCAGCATCGTGACCGACCGCGAAACCGGCCGCTCGCGGGGTTTCGCATTTGTGGAAATGACGAACGCCGGCGAAGCCGACAAGGCTATCGCAGCGTTGGACGGCAAGGAATTGGGAGGGCGCGCCTTGAAGATCAACGAGGCCAAGCCCAAGACCGACCGGCCTAAGAGCGGCGGCGGCCAGCGGTTTGGCGGTGGTGGCGGACGCGATGACTATCAGGGCCACGCACGTCAGCCCCGCGAGCCCCGCTGGTAGCTCCAGCGATTCACCCGCAGCCTGTTTAGCACTGCCGGGCCGGTACCGACATTACAGAAATGGGGGGTTTGTAAATGCCAAGAGGACGATCGACGTTTACAAAGCGTCAAAAAGAACAAGCGCGGCAGCAGAAAGCTCGCGACAAAGCGGAACGCAAGAGCCAGAGCAAGCAGGATAAACCGGAAGGCAGCCTGGACGAATTTGACGAACAGCGTGAGATGCGTGAGGCCGCGGAAGCACAGGCAGCGTTATTCCGCATCGGCTCCGATGAAGCGGACGATTTCTCTACGCCCCAGGATAGTAAGGTCGATTCTTAAGCGCCAGTCGAGACTTGCCGGGGCACTATGCCCCGGCGCCTTCGGTCCCTAGTTTCTAGACAAAAACCTCACCCGGCAAAGCAGACAATGTCCGTGTTGGGAGCGTGTTCTGGACGATGCGCTTCGGCAGGCCACCGCCGGACGGATCCACCTGCTTCCGCTCTATGCGCAACTGCAACGTCCGCTCAATCTGTCGCAGTTCCATCACTTCTACGCCTGCGACCAATGAAGAAGCCCGGCCTTGCAGACCCGCGCGCCCGGTTCGACCGACTCGATGAATGAAGTCCTCAGCCATTTTGGGCAAGTCGTAGTTGATCACGTGGGCCACATCGTCGACATGCAAGCCTCGCGAAGCGATATCAGTGGCAACCAATACCTGGTAGCGGCCTTCCTGAAATCCGCTGAGCGCCCCGTTACGCTGTGATTGCGTGCGGTCGCCGTGAATCTCCGCGGCGGTGAAGCCATCCCGCGTCAACTCCTTGGCCAGTCGCTGGGCGCCGCGCTTGGTGCGCGTGAAGATCAGAGTCTGTCCCTTCTCCGCATAAAGCAACTGCCGCAGCAGATCCAGCTTTTCGCCGGGGCGCACCTCGAAGGCTTGCAACTGTACGCTCTCCGCCGGCTTCAAGACCGAGCCCAGAGCCACTCGCACCGGATCGCGCATGTAGTCATTTACCAGTCCCGCAACCGATTGCTCCAGAGTAGCTGAGTAGCATAGCGTCTGGCGGCGGATAGGCAGCACCGACACGATGCGCCGGATGGCGGGGAGAAAACCCATGTCCAGCATGCGGTCAGCTTCGTCTAGGACGAGCATCTTTACGTTACGCAGGTCAACCAGTCTACGGTCGATGAAGTCTTGCAGCCGTCCTGGCGTCGCAATCACCAACGGGGAGCCCGCGCGCAAGCCCGTGATCTGGGACTTTTCCGATACGCCGCCGATTACCAGTGCGGCTTTCGGCATGTTTTTGTTGCGCAATTGTTCGTACTGCTCGTGAACTTGCATGGCCAGTTCGCGCGTGGGCAACAGAACCAGCGCCAGTGCCTGGCGCGAAGGCTCGCGATCCAGCATCTCGATAATCGGAATCAGGAACGCCAGCGTCTTGCCGGTGCCGGTCTGGGCTGTGCCGATCACGTCTTTGCCTTCCAGTGCGGGCGGGATCGCCTTTTCCTGGACAGGGGTTAGGGTTAGAAATTGAGCTGCCGCCAGCTTCTGCTGCAAGGCAGCGGAGAGGGGCAGTTGCGAAAATACGGTCATTCGGTTGTTTCTTTCTTGGAGGGGCCCGTGATTACACACTCAGACACACATCAGGCGTTTCCGCGCCGCTCACATTTTTAGATTTACGCTGAAATAAACGGCGGGCAGGAAATGCGGAGATGAATCTGGTCCCACCAGGGACCACCGCGTGACGAGCAAACCGTGGAAATAGCGTCACAAACAGTATAGCAGAACTGGCTTTCGGGGGGAGTTACGTCAGTCACTCCGAGGGCCTCGGATGGGGCCGGGCCTAAATGGCAACGACTCCCTCATCCGGTAACCAGAAGGTGGGGTATGATTGGTTCATGGACCTCGTCGACGTCACACACCGACTCGTTGGCTTAAGGCAGGAAATACGCGATTTGCAAGACATGAACTCCCAGTATCAGGATCGCGACTCTCATACTCAGACGGACAAATCTGCGCTCGAGCAACGCCGCTTGAGGCTGGTACAGATCAAAGACGAACTGGCGGACATGAAACGGCGCCAGGCAAGACACTGGAAGGGTTGAAGCGTCCAAACTGATTGCTGAATCCTGATTGCTGACTGCCCTTACTGCGGTTTCTCCTGCGGCTTATCTGGTTGCTGATCCGGCACCTTCTTCACTTCTTGCCCCTGATAAGTAATCGTCACCTTCGATCCGAATCTCTTGTAATTCGAGTACTTCACGATCTCGCGGATCTTCACGTCGCCAATCGCAAACTTGAGCGTATCCTCGGCGCGGGTGTAGGTCGGGAACCAGTACTTGCCGTCAATCTGTTCGCGCCAGGTGGTGAATTTGGGGAACAGGTTCTCCTGGTTTTTCTTCTTCTTGATGTCGGGCACGGTCTTTCCGTAAGTCTTCACGATCTGGAAATCATGGTCGTCGACCCAGAGCCGGCCTTGGAAATAGCGCTTCTTGCCGAGGATTTGTTTGGGAGCAATATCAAAGACGTAGGTGCTCAACTCATCCTGTTTTTGCTGACCGACGTACAGGATGTCGTACTCCCCAATCTCGTCCGAAGTGAGCACAAACGGCAGGCGGTTCTCGATGTCGTCAAAATCTTCCGTGGTCATTCCGACGCGAACCAGGGTGGACTGCGGAGCGAAAACGACATTCCTTACCCTGCGTCCCTTGTCGTCGAAACTCACGTCGAAGACCTGTTTGTACTCGCCGCCGTCGGGCGTGTCGCCTTCGAGAGTTTGTACCTTAACGTCCTGCCGGTAGGTGTACTGATCGCGCGCTTCCTTGAACTCTTTCTCCTTCGCGGAAAAACGCTTAATGACCTCCTCGACCGTGATCCCTTTGGGCTCGGACTTATCGAGTGTGCCCTCCTGCGCGCGGACCACAGGCAACAAAACAAACACCAAAACCAACGTCAGCATCAGCCGGACATAACGAAAGGGGAATGTCATAACAATAGTGTAGCGAAAAAGAGGATGTCGAAGAATTTAACGGCAGCCTCCACCCCCAAGGGCTGCCGTGCAAACAGCCCAGAGAAGGAGGTGGAAGACTGCAGTTCTGCCTGTTTCTTTAGATGCGCGAGATGTGCAAACGGTAGCCGTTTTTACGCTTCTTTACAGGCGCGGTTGACTTGAATGATGGCAGTGTCTAGTCCGCCGTTCCAGCCTCCGGCTGCGGCATTACCTTCATCATCCCCCATTCGACGAGGCTGGGAAATAACTGATACAGCTTCACCACCGGATGCATCGTCCATGGCACGATCACTTCTCTCTTTTTCTTGCGATATCCGTCATAGACCGCGCGGGCCACTCGCTCTGCTGTGATACCGCGCACCGCTTTGGGACGCGTACTGCCACGCCGGACGGCAATCATGTTCTGCCCGAAATCCGTTGCTACATATCCAGGACACACCGTGAGAACGTGGATGTTATCGTTCAGAAGTTCCAGCCGCGCAGCCTTTCCAATCGCATTCAGCGCGAACTTGCTAGCGGAATAGGGAGCGCCGAATACCAATGGGATATGTCCGGCCACGCTTGAAATGTTGATAATGGTCCCGCCGCCCGCTCCTCGCATCGCGGGAACGACGGCCTGCATGGACGCGATCGCCGCGAACAAGTTGGTTTCAAACAGTTCGCGGCACGCCGACATCTCCATCTCGACGACCGTGTCTCGCATCCCCACTCCCGCATTGTTGACCCACACATCGACACGGTCGAAATGATGCAGTGTGAGCCCCAGCACGCGGTCGATCTCCTCCCGATGCCGCACATCGCAAGCCATAGCCACCGTACGTTCGGTATGCCCGACTCGATGGCGGGCGGCCTCCGCGCGGCTTGCATCGCGCGAAAGCATCACTACGCCCGCTCCCTGGTCGGCGAAGATTTTGGCAATCGCTTCCCCAATACCCATGGAAGCGCCCGTAACGACCACCACTTTCCCATCCATTTCCATGGCGACCCTTGTATCGCCTGGAGTGCAGCCGAGTCAACCGCTGGCGTAAAATCGACACGCGTCACAGGAGACATCGTGAGTTTGCTGTTGCCTCTGTTTCCGCTCGATCTGGTGCTGTTGCCCGGTGTTCCTCTGCCCTTGCATGTCTTCGAGCCCCGCTACAAAGAAATGATCGCCGAGTGCCTGGATGAGAAAAAGCCCTTCGGCGTGGTGCGCGCTTCCTCGAATGGCGTCGCCGAGATCGGCTGCACAGCGGAGATCGTAGAGGTTACCAAGCGCTATGACGATGGCCGCATGGACATCCTGACCCGCGGCGTCGAGCGCTTTGAAGTGCTCCAGCTGCACGAAGAACGTCCGTTCCTGGAGGCGGAGTTTACGGTGATCGAAGACGAACCGGGCACGCCCAACTCCGAACTAGTGCAACAAGCCGTCCGCCTGCACGGGGAAATCGTGAAGCTGGCCGGAGCCGACGCGGATGGGCCAGAAGAGGGCGCAGAGCATCTGTCGTTCCTGTTGGCCGGCTCGCTCCCCCTTGATCTCGACTTCAAGCAGAAGCTGCTCACGACTCTGTCGGAGCCGAAACGTCTGCAGGCAGTCATTTCCTACCTGGAAGCCGTCCTGCCCGGCCTACGCCGCGCCTCCAAGGCGCGCTGGAATTGAAATTGAGGGAAGTTGCCTCAGAAGCTGCTGCGCTTGGCCCGAAAGGGAATCATAACGACTGCTTCGATGGCGACCGGTTGCCCATCTCTCGTGGCTGGACGGAATTTCCAGCGCGCCAGAGCGCTTTTGGCGAATGCGTCTAGGCGATCGTCCGGACTGGCCAGGACGCGAATGTCTGCGACCGTGCCGTCGGAGTGGATGACTGCGTAGAGCGTGACCGTGCCCTGCACATTCGCCCGCATCAATTCGATCGGATATCCCGGGTCGGTTTTCTGCTGCGCATCAGGCGTGGTCAGCGCACCCGGTTTCTGATTTGGTTTGAGTTCGGCATAACGAATGACCCAACTCCCCGTTGAAGAATTCAGATTCGGCATGTTCGCGGTCATGGAGTAGAACTGCTTCCCGCCGAACACCTGCCGATCCACATCGGTGATCTTATCCTCCGAAACCGGAGCAGCCGTCTTCCCGCTGCCGCCCACGGGCGGCCGAGTCGCGCTAGCCATCTCACGGGTATTCCCGTTCGAAGACGCTACCGAGGCAGACTCGGCTGCGCCCACATGCAGTCCGCTGGGAACGGAGTTGTCGGTGCGACCGTGGGTGCCGCTGTTGTTGCCATTGACTCCAGTCCCGGATGCTTTCGTGCTCAACCCCTGCGCTGAACCAGCCGTTCCCGCAGCGCCAGGCTTTCCTGTTGGATTCGCCGCAAACGTTCCACGACGATTGCCCCCTGGAGTTGCAACCGGTCCAGTGGGCGCGACCGGATGAATCCCCAGTGCAATCAGCCGGCCTGACGATCCGCTTCCGCCTGCACCGCCCATGCTCGGTGGAGGCGCTACCGGCTGGACACCACCGCTGGGCAGGCCGCCGGTCCCGCGGCCGGACAACGTACGCTGCTGGGCAACGGTAAGCTGGGGGGCGGGCGCCACAGCTTGGCTCGGCCCGATATTGAGAGCGCCCGCACGTCCGACAGTCGATCTGGTCACATCAGGCGGAGGCTCGACGACGGATGCGTCTGGACCAGCCATGCCGCGCGTGCGAGTGGATGTCACCTCGGGAGGTGGGGCGATGACCAGCGACGTGAGCGCGCTGCGAACCACGCGGCTCTGTGCAGTGTCGAGTTCGGGCGCGGGAGCGACGACTTGCGTTTCCGGCGCCGCGAGACGGTTTAGCGGAGCCCGTGTCGCCTCGATCGGAACGACCGGAGCCGGAGTCGACATCGCAATAATGTTCGGCAAGGCCACGTCGTGGTTGAGCCGGACGTCAGGGGGCGCGACAATGGTTTGTCTGCGGTTATCGGCTTCCGGAGGCACAGACAAGATCCGCTGCCTGGCATACTCCGGATCGCCTTTGGCGGGCGGCGCTGGGTCTGCCACGCCTGTATCCAGAGGCGGCAGGTATTCTTCCGGCGAATACGTGATGACGGACGAACGGTCGAATGTTGGACTCACCGCGATGTTCGGCTGATTGAGCCAAGCCGGCGAAAGCATCCAGATGAGCGCGAACGCCCCCGAATGCAGAACCACCGACTGAAGAAAGCGACCCCAGGGCATTCCTCGCCGGACAAAGACGTCGCGCCATAGCCCGAGTTCGCTTTCACGGACCGGACGGACCGGGCGCAAAGCGGCCGCGACGCTGCTCCAAAACGCGCGACCGCGCGGCTCCAGTTC
>WNFF01002173.1_pt1 | contig 26347 bp, 27 predicted proteins | sample 5400441 | NCBI WGS metagenome assembly WNFF01 (sample SAMN13153345, study PRJNA577476) | soil metagenome | isolation source: 120 cm saprolite under Douglas fir tree site 2 hole 3 replicate 1 | place: USA:California | collected 2015-04-18
AGCGCGGTCGACGGGCCGCGCGCCGGGGCGGGCGCGGGCCCTTCCCTCGTCTTCTACGACGGCACGTGCGGGCTCTGCCATCGGGCGGTGCGCTTCGCCCTCGCCCGGGACGGAGACGGCTCTCGCTTCCGCTTCGCCCCGCTCGACAGCGAGGCCTTCCGACAGCGGGTGCCCGATGCCGCGGGTCTGCCCGACAGCTTGGTGGTGCGCACGCCCGAGGGCTCGGTGCTCGTGCGAAGCGCGGGCGTCATCCACATCCTGGAGCGCGCGGGCGGCGCGTGGGGGCTGCTGGCGAGAGCGTTGCGCGTGCTTCCGTCACGGATGCGCGACGCGATCTACGACGAGGTGGCTCGGGTGAGGTACCGGCTCTTCCGGAGGCCCGCCGAGGCGTGCCCCGTCACGCCTCCGGAGCTGCGGAGTCGCTTCGAGGTCTGAGGCGGGCTAGCTCGTGCCGAGGAGCGCCTTGTAAAGCTCGGCCCCCACCGGAGACATGTCCGTCCGGGTCTCGATGGGCAGGCCGGCGTTGGTCCAGGCTCCGAGCCCGCCCTTGAGGATCTTGACGTCCTTGAATCCCAGCTTCCTCAGGTCGCGCGCCACACTGGCGCTCGTGTGCTCATCCTGTCAGGTGCAGTAGGCGACCACCGGACGCGCCGTGTCGAGGGCGAGGCCGGCCGCCCCTCCGTTCTTGAGATCCTCCGGCGCGAGCCGGATGGAGCCGGGGATCTTGATGGGCATCTTGTCGTAGGCATCCTGCTGTCGCGTGTCGAGAACGATGGGCTGCTTGCCTGCCTCGATGAGCTTGAAGATCTCCGAGGGCCCGACGCGATAGCGGTTCTTCTGCCAGCGAATGAGGAGCTGGCCGCCGTAGCCGCCGGCCGAGACCAGCGTCACGCCGATGGTGACCCAGAACCACGGGAAGGGCTTGGGGGGCGGGTTCTTGACCTTCTCGATCGCCTCCCCGAGCATGCGCTTCACGTCGGTGAGCCCGGGCTGGATCTTGTCGGCGTCCTCGAACTTCCGCTTGGCGGTGTGCCAGTCGTCGGAGAAGAACGCGCGCAGGCCGGCGAACCAGACCGGGTTGAACGTGCCCTGCTCGTTGATCTTGACGGGCGTGTCCTTGACGAAATCCCTCACGGCCTGGGACGGGATGATGAAGTTGAAGCCCTGCACGATGCTGCCCTCGGGCCCCGGGGTCAGCGAGACGAAGGTGAGCACCCCGATGAGCTCCGCCTTGGAGTTGACGGCGGGTCCGCCCGAATTCCCCCAGGCCGCGGGCGCGTCCGTCTGGATCACCGGATGATTGGCCTTGTCCTGCTTGAACCCGGACACGGCGCCGTTGGTAACCGAGGCCTCCACGCTCGCCGACTGGTTCAGGAGCTCGTGAGAGAGGACGACGCCCGGGAAGCCCAGGATGCGCAGCGGATCGCCGATCTGCGCCTGGGTCGAATCGGCCAGCCGGAGCACCGGATAGTTGCCGTCGGGCATCTTCAGCAACGCCAGGTCTCGTCCCGACATGGTGCCGGGCTCGGCACTGACCGGTGGGCTGTACTTCTTGACCTCGCCCTTGAGGCGCAATCCGCTCGAGAGCACGACCGAGATCTGCGGCGTGATGTTGACCTTGACCGTCGGCAGCACCTTGTCGAGGAGGCGCCGCTTGATGGCGTCCTCCTGCTCGGGGTGCTCGCCGGGCTGCACCTTGGCCGCCTGGAGGGCCGCACCGAGGCAGGCCGCGCTGACGGCGCGCTGCGCCTGCTGATTGACGAGCCAGCGTGGCACCTCGTGGGCGGGCTGGACGACGTGGCCATTGGTGACGACCCAGCCCGCCGGGTCGATGAACCAGCCCGTGCCCGTCTCGCGGAAGACGGGTGGCGTCACCGTCTGGGGGCCGCCGCCGCAGTTGAGCGTGACCTCCGCGGAGACCTCGGAGATGACGAGCACGGTCGCCGGCTTGGCCCGCAGCACGGTCTCCTGGACGGAGAGCGGCTGCTGGGCGTGGGCGTGAAGCGTCCAGACTGCCCCCGCCATGAGCCCCAGGGCCAGCGGAATCACGAATCGGCGTATCATAGGGAGAGTGTTGACCATTCTATACCACAAGGGGAGCGCATGAGCCGTCAGATCGGGGACGTACCGACCCGGACATTCAACCCTGGCGACGTGATCTTCAAGGAGGGTGACGACGCCAAGAGCGAAGCGTTCCTCGTCCACCTGGGCAAGGTGGAGATCCGCAAAAACATGGGAGGCGAAGACAAGCTCCTCCGAGTGCTGAACAAGGGGGAGATCCTGGGCGAGCTGGCCCTCTTCCAGAACGCGCCGCGCTCGGCCACGGCCATCGCCGCCGAGGCCGTGACCCTCATGATCATCCCCGCCAACCGCCTCGACGCCATGGTGCGCACCAATCCGGCACTCGCCATGGCCCTCATCAAGGATCTCTCGAGCCGCATGCTCGCGGCCGAGGAGCGCGCGCGCGAGGCGGAAGAACGCACGCGCAAGGCCGAGGAGAGGGCCCGCGAGGCCGAAGCGCGCGCGCGTAAGGCCGAGGGCGGCGGAGCCGCCACGGGCAGCGCCTAGTAGCTCTCCAGCTCCTTTCGCACCCGCTCGAGGATGCCGTGCGGGGCACGCGCAACCTCGAAGCCTCCCGCGTCCTCCCGGTCGCCGGACTGCCGGGTCGCCACGATCCCCACCTTGGTCACCGTCAGGTCGACCTGCTGCGGCTCGCAGCGGTCGGCCTTGAGGCCCGGCATCACGAGGATGTCCCGCTCGCCGCGCATGCGCGTGGCCAGGGCCTGCTCGATCTGCCTCCAGTCCTCGGGATCCACGTCGTCGTCCACGACGATCACGAGCTTGAGGAGGTTGGTGTGGCTCAGCGCGAGCATGGCCGCGCGCTTGCCCTCGCCCGGCCGCGCGGCGGCTATGGTCACGATGGCGTGCAGGCGCCCCATGCCACCCTGGGTCACGAAGACCTGCTGGACGCCGGGCATGACGCTTCGGAGCGCGCGGCACGTGGTGGCCCCGATGGCCGTGGCGCCCAGGAGCTGGTGCTCGGGCTCGGCGCCCGGCGCGATGGCCTGGAAGATCGCGTCGCGACGGCGCGTGAGGGCCTGGATCCTCACGCCCTGGCCAGGGCCGTAGCGCTCGTAGAAACCGTGAAACTCCGAGACCTGGGGCTCCTCGACGCGCTCCTCCGGATGCAGCGTGCCCTCCAGGACGATCTCTGCCTCGGCGGGGACCTCGAGATCGACCGTGCGGCCACGCACGAGCTGGAGCGGCTCGCCCAGGAGCCGGCCCGCGATGTCGCACTCGTCGTGGCCGAGATCCACGTACATCTGCGACGCAATGAGGAGGGCGGGGTGATTGCCGATGGCCACGGCGATGTCGAGGGGGCGCCCGCGCGCCTGCGCGCGCCGGGCCAGCTCGCTCAGATGATGCGTGGGCGCGATGCCCGCCATGAGCCGGTCGCCGCCCAGGACGAGCAGGCGCGCGATCGAGACATTGCGCCGGCCCGTGTCCGGGTCCTTGGCCAGAATCACGCCCGCGGTGATGTACGGACCCGCCTCCTTCTCGAACCACGTGGGCACGGGCAGGAGGGCGGGAATCTCCACGCGGCCCTCGATCACCACCTCGTGGACCGCGCCGTCATTCACGACGCGTGGGGGGAGGCCGTGGTCGAGCGCGTCGAGACAGGCCTGCTGCACGCGGACCGGCTCCACGCCGAGGCCGCGCGCGATCCGGTGACGGCTATTGAGGACATTGCCCACCACGGCCAGCTCGGAGCCGAGCACGCGGCGGAAGAGCTGGGCGGGGCCGCGGCGCCGGAGCGAGAGGACGGCGCCCAGCTCGAAGCGCGGGTCCACCGCGCGCTCCACGACGTGGAGATCGCCGGTGCGCTTGAGGTCGTCGAGAAGAGCGCGGAGGCTCTGATCCACCGCCCGCGTCTCCTAGAGCGCGTCGCCGAAGGTGTCCCCGGCGAGGCCGGCGATGTGGCGGCCGATGGCGAGCGAGGCCGTGGCCGCGGGCGAGGGCGCATTGACCACATGGACGGCGCCCTCGGTGACGCTGATCTTGAAGTCGTCCACGAGCGCGCCCGTGGGCGCCACGGCCTGGGCGCGCACGCCCGCCCCGCCGCGCTCGATGTCGGCAGCACGGATGTCCGGCACCAGCTTCTGCAGGGAGCGCACGAAGGCCGCCTTGCTCGCGGAGCGATACATCTCGTAGGCGCCCATCTTCCAGTAGCGCGCCGCCATCGACCAGAAACCGCGGTAGCCGAGCATGCCGAGCACTTCCCCGGGCCTGATCGTGCCGAGCGTGTAGCCCTCGCGCGCGAAGGCGAGCACGGCGTTCGGCCCCGCCTCCACGTCGCCGTGGACGGTGCGGGTGAAATGCACGCCCAGGAACGGGAACTCGGGATCGGGCACAGGGTAGATGAGATTGCGCACGAGGGAGCGCCGGTCGGGGCGCAGCATGTAGTACTCGCCGCGGAAGGGAATGATGCGGACCTCGGGCTGTATGCCCATGAGCCGCGCCACCTCGTCCGAGTAGAGACCGGCGCAGTTGACGAGGAAGCGGGTCGCGACGGCGCCGCGCGGCGTCTCGAGGACGAGCCCCTGCCCCGCCGGCCGCCGGATGGCGGTGACCCCGGCCCCCGTCATGATCTCGACCCCGCGCTTCTCGAGCAGCTCGCCCATCTTCCCCGCGACCAGGATGTAGTCCACGATGCCGGTCTCGGGCACAGCGATGGCGCGCACCGCCTGGCAGTGGGGCTCGATGCCGCGCACTTCCTCGGCCTCGAGGATCTTCAGCCCCGAGAGGCCGTTGGCCTGGCCACGCTCGTAGATGCTCTGCAGGCGCGGCAGCTCGTTGTCGTTGGTGGCCACGATGAGCTTGCCGCAGGGCTCCCAGTGGATCCCGTGCTCGGTGCAGAAGGCCTTCATGAGCCGGGCGCCCTCCACGCAGAGCTTGGCCTTGAGCGAGCCCGGCTTGTAGTAGATGCCGGAGTGGATGACGCCGCTGTTGTGGCCGGTCTGGTGCGCGGCGATCTTCGGCTCCTTGTCCAGGATGCTGAGTCGCGCGCGAGGGTAGCGCTCGGTCAATGCCATGGCGGTGGCCAGCCCGAGGATGCCGCCGCCGATGATCGTGATGTCCGAGCTCTGGCTCACGGCGGGCAGGATACCAGCCTCGGCCGCCCTTGGCCAGACGATGCTAGACTCGCGGGCCATGGACCTCGAGTTCCTGATGGTGCCGGGCGCCCCGCCGCCGCCGCCCACCGCGCCCTACAGCCATGCCGTCCGCGCGGGTGACTATCTCTTCGTCACGGGGCAGCTCGGCGCTGATCCGAAGACGGGCGACCGGCTCGTGCCCGGCGGCATCGTGGAGCAGACGCACCAGGTGATGCGCAACCTCCAGACCGTGCTGGCCGGAGCAGGCACGAGCCTCGAGCGGGTCGTGTTCGCGCGCGTCTACCTCGTGAACTTCCAGGACTACGCGGCCATGAACGGCGTGTACGTCACCTACTTCACGCCCGGGCGGCTCCCGGGCCGCACGTGTGTCGGTGTCACCGGCCTTGCCCTGGGGGGCCTCGTCGAGATCGACCTTGTCGTCAAGCCCTAGCCTCCTCATTCTCGATACTTCGCGGCTTAGCGCAACGAGTACTTGTAGTGGCTCAAGCTATCTTTGAGTCGATCGCCCAGGTGCCTGCGCCAGTGCCCCCGCAGTGAAGCTGGGCTGACTTCTTCAATAACCTTCCCATCGGCGACGCTCACGATATAGCCGCGAACCTTGCCCATCTCCGGGCAGCTTGAATGCGGTGGCACTTCGGCGACGACCAATATCGCTTCCGAATTCTTGCCCCAGCTGACCGCGCCAACGTTGGGCAGTTCCTCGTCATGGCATCTGTAGGTTCTTGAGAAGCGCCGGACAACTTCTTCCGTCGGACGGGTGCGGACCACCCCGCCATCGCTGATCGTGAAGACGTCTACACTCCAGCTGCCGACGGTGCCTCCGTCGCTCTCCGTGACAAAGAAGGCTTTGGAATCCGGAGCCCAGCTGATCTCGGCAAGCGTCCCAATGGCTGTGTTCTCCAGACCTGGCAGGAGATGGCCATTCTCGACGACTCGCAGTCTCACGCCATCAACTACGATGGTCTTGCTCCCGTCAGGCGACCCCACGCCGCCGCGTCGCGGGTCGCCTAAGGACAAGAGCGTTACCGCGCTTCGCGACCATTCCCCAGCCTCCGCGTTTTTTACTTCGGCCCAACGCGTGTCCCATAAACACATGGAGAGTGCTACCACGCAGAGGAAGAGAAACTGCCGGCTTAGGTGTCGACACGCACGCTTTATAGCTCTCCTCACTGGCCGTGGCCCCTCACCCTGCCCTCTCCCCCAGTGGGGGAGAGGGGTACAGAAGCTTTCTCTCTGAGAAGAGCAACCGATCCCCCTGCCCTTTGGGGAGTGGACAGCGTGAGGGCAAGCTTAATCGAGCTCCAGGGTGATGGGGCAATGGTCGGAACCCTGGATGTGGGGCATGATGGTCGACGCCCTGACCCGGCTCTTGAGGTCGTCGGAAACGAAGAAGTAGTCGATGCGCCAGCCGACGTTCCGGGCCCGCGCGCCCACCCGCATGTCCCACCACGTGTAGTGCCCCGATTCCGCCACGAAGATCCGGAAGGTGTCGTGGTAGCCGTGGGCGATGAGCTTGGACACCCACTCCCGCTCGACGGGCAAGAAGCCCGGGGTCTTCTCGTTTTCCTTGGGCCGCGCGATATCGATCTCGGTGTGCGCCGTGTTCACGTCGCCGCAGGCGATGACGTCCTTGCCCGACTTCCGCAGGCGCTCCGCGAGATCGAGGAACTCGTCATAGAACTTGAGCTTGTGGGCGAGCCGCTCGGGTCCCATGCCGCTGTTCGGGAAGTAGACGTTGAAGAGGTGGAAGTCCGGAAACTCCGTGTGGACGATGCGCCCTTCGGTATCGAGGGCGGGCGAGCCGAAGCTCGTATGGACGGCCTGGGGCTCGGGCTTGGTATACGTCGCCACCCCGCTGTAGCCCTTCTTCTCGGCCATGCTCCAGAAAGAGCGGTAGCCGCCCATGTCCCTCATCTCGGGCGTGAGCTGCTCGTGCTGGATCTTGGTCTCCTGGACGCAGAGTATGTCGGGCTGCTCGGCCGCGACGAAGTCGAGGAAGCCCTTCTTCCACGCGGCCCGTATGCCGTTGATGTTCCACGAGATGAGCTTCATGTCGCACACTCTAACCCGCGGCGCCGCCGCGTCGCCAGCGTGCCTGGCATCTCCGCCAAGACCACACGGCTCGCTTCCTGAGCACGCGCGATCGGTGCCCACGACGCGGGCGCGCGACGGCGCGCTCTTGACAGGCTGCGGCGCGCCGCCTAGTCTCCTGACGTGGAAGCCAGGATGGACGGGATGCTCGGCGCGCCGCCCGTCGCCGTCCGTGACGTGCGACTGGGACGCCAGCTTCGCCGCGTCCTGCGCAATACCCTCGTCGCGCTCGGCGCCGTCACCGCGCTCGTCATCATCGCCTCCGCCGTCTTCGCCCCCGCCCTCGCCCCGCATCCGCCGGACGAGCAGAACTTCGACCTGATCGAATCCGCTCCGGGCGCCAAGGCGCTCTTCGGCACGGATCGATTCGGCCGCGACGTGCTGAGCCGGGTCATCTTCGGCGCCCGCATCTCCCTCTACGTCGCCCTCACCTCCATCACCGCCTCCATGCTCGTGGGCGGCGCCCTCGGGCTCTCCGCGGGCTATCTCGGCGGCGCCTGGGACAATGCCGTCAACCGCGTCATGGACGTGCTCTTCAGCATTCCCGGCCTCCTCCTCGCCGTGGGCGTGGCGGCCATGCGGGGCCCCGGCGTGAACAGCGCCGTCTTCGCCATCGCCATCGTCTACACGCCGATCTTCGCCCGCGTCATGCGCGGCCCCGTGCTTGCGGAGCGCGAGAAGGAATACGTGGAGGCGGTCCGGGCCCTGGGGGCGACGCGACTCGTCGTCGCCGTCAAGCACATCCTGCCCAATGTCATGTCTCCCTTCGTCGTGCAGGGCACGGTCGCCCTGTCGCAGGCCATCCTGATCGAGGCCTCGCTGAGCTACCTCGGCCTCTCCGCGCAGCCCCCCACGCCGTCGTGGGGCAACATGCTCAACGAGGGGCGGACGTATCTCGAGACCGCCCCGTGGATCTCCGTGTTTCCCGGCATCGCCATCATGGTCACCGTGCTCGCCTTCAACCTGATCGGCGACGGCCTCCGCGACATCCTCGATCCCAGTGCCCAGTAGTCACCGGCCACAGGAGGAAGAACGCATGACCACCGCACCCGAGTTCTCGACCCCAGACGGCCTCACCCGGCGCGAGCTTCTCAAGGCGGGCGGCCTCACCCTGGGCGCGCTTGCGCTCGGCACGCCCGCCGCCGCCCAGACGCCCAAGGCCGGGGGCACCCTCGTCTCCGCCCAGACCACCGAGGCGACGGGCCTCGATCCCCAGCTCGTGCCCGCGCTCTCGCGCAGCCGGCGCTCGCCCCTCATGTACAGCCAGCTCGTGCGCTACGACGCCGACATGAACCCGCGGCCGGAGCTGGCCGAATCCTGGCAGATCAGTCCCGACGGGCACACCTGGACCTTCAAGCTCCGGGAGGGCGTCAAGTTCCACGACGGGCAGGAGATGACCTCGGCCGACGTGAAGTTCACCTTCGACCGCCTCTTCGAGAGCTCGCCCGGCAAGTCGGACTTCATCGCCGTGGACAAGGTCGAGCCCGCGGGCAAGTACGGCGTCAAGTTCATCACCAAGGAGCCCTTCGCGGGCCTCCTGGCCGCCCTCGGCGGCTTCTGGGGCTACATCATCAGCGAGGCGGGGATCAAGAAGCACGGCGATCTCAACAAGGCAGCCCTCGGCACCGGCCCCTTCATGCTCGTGGACTGGAAGGTCGAGCAGCAGCTCGTGCTCAAGAAGAATCCCAACTACTTCAAGAAGGGCCAGCCCTACGTGGACGACATGGTCCTGCGGGTCATTCCCGACGAGGCCAACATCGTGGCCGCGCTCCGTACGGGCCAGATCCAGCACGCCTTCATCGAGGACAACAAGAACTACAACCTGCTCAAGGAAGAGAAGACGCTGACGGGCTACCGCAGCTCGCGGCTCGGCTACGACTACCTCAACATCAACGCCACCCGCGGTCCGCTCAAGGACGTGCGCGTGCGCCAGGCCATCTCATGGGCGGTGGACCGGAGCCAGGTCCTGCGCGTGGCCGCGGCCGGCTTCGGCCGGCTCACCGCGCCCGCCACCGCGCCCATGAAGCAGTGGCAGCTACCCGAAGAGCAGTGGATGCGCTACTACAAGCCCGATCTGGACAAGGCGAAGAAGCTGATGGCCGATGCCGGCGTCGCCTCCGGCTTCACCGTCAAGTGCTCCGTCATCCCCACCTTCCCCACCATGGTCGCGGGGGCGCCCGTCGTCGCCGCCCACCTCAAGCGCATCGGCATCACGGTGGAGATCGAGAACGTGGAGTACGCCATCTGGATCAAGCGCTGGCTCGCCCACGACTTCGACATGACCATGAACACCACCCCGGGCTACGCCGATCCGGACACCGCCTTCTTCCGGGCGCTCCACTCGACCAAGGGGCAGAACTGGAACTCCTGGAGCGTGCCCGAGATCGACGCCGCCCTCGAGCAGGGCCGCAAGACGATGGACCAGAAGAAGCGCAAGGAGATCTACGACCGCGTGCAGCTCTTGATCCTCGAGAACGTGCCCCACCTCTGGCTCTTCTCGGCGGATCGGATCGACTTCACCCAGGCCTCGGTCAAGGGCTTCAAGCAGCACCCGACCACCCTCCTCTACAGCTTCGAGGACGTCTGGCTCGACAAGGCGTAGAGAGCAACATGGCAGGCGGGTATGGCGCGCAGCGCGGGCCGGCTGCCCCCTCATTCACTCAGCCCTCGCCTCGTCGCTCAAGGCAGCGTCTCGGCTCGAACTGCGGCCCTCTCCCCCGATGGGGGAGAGGGCCGCAAAGGGCCCTGCCCCTGCCCCCGCATTCCCGGAGGGCTAGACGGCAGGGCGTATTCGCCGTCCACTGGGGTTCTCCTCTTGTATCCCTCTCCCCTGAGGGGAGAGGGCCGCAGTTCGAGCTGAAGGGCGAAGCCCTGAGGCGAGGGCTGAGTAGATCAGGGGTGGTCCTCGAGCGTCAGAGCCAGCGAAGACGAGCAAGCATTGCTGCCTCGGCATGGCGCTGAATGACTCGATACCTCGTCGTCAGGCTGTACTCGATGGCCCTGACGCTCCTGGGGCTGACCCTGCTCGTGTTCCTCATGCTGCGCCTCGTGCCCGGCACCGTCGTCGAGCAGATGATCGGCGCCGACGCCATCGCCAGCCCCGCCATGGTCGCCCAGCTCAAGCGCTTCTTCGGCCTCGACCAGCCGTGGTACGTCCAGTACGGGCGGTGGATGGGTCAGCTCGCCCACGGCGATCTCGGCACCTCGTGGCGCACGGGTCGTCTCCGCGACCCGGCGCGACGGCCCCCTCGACAATGTCACGCGCATCGGCACGCTCCTCGGCCTCTCCGTCCCCGTCTTCTGGCAGGGGACCATGCTCATCCTCTTCTTCTCGCTCTACCTGCGCTGGATGCCGTCGGTGGTCTGGGTCGACTTCGCCACGAGTCCCCGGGCCAACCTGACCATCATGGTCCTGCCCGCCATCTGCCTGGGCACGGCGGCGGCCGCCAACATCGCGCGCACCACGCGCGCCTGCATGCTCGACGTGCTCCGCTCCGAGTACATCCGCACGGCCACCGCCAAGGGGCTCGCCACCGGCGCCGTCATCCTCAAGCACGCCCTGCGCAACGCCCTCATCCCCATCGTCACGGTGGCCGGGCTCCAGGTGGGCATCCTCCTCGGCGGCGCCGTGGTGGTGGAGGAGGTCTTCACGCTTCCCGGCATCGGCCGCCTCGTCCTCTGGTCCATCTATCAGCGCGACTACCCGCTGACCCAGAGCACCATCCTGTTCATCGCGGCGCTCTTCATGATGATCAACCTCGCCGTCGATCTCCTCTACAGCTGGCTCGATCCCCGCATTCGCTACAGTTGATCGGGCGGCCGCTCTCGCCACGGAGGCGTCCATGAAAGCTTCGGTTCTCTTCGAGCAAGGCGCGCCGCTCCGGGTCGAGGAGCTCGACCTCGAGGGGCCGCGCGAGGGCGAAGTGCTCGTGCGGATGGCCGCGAGCGGCGTCTGCCACAGCTGTCTCCACGCCGCCGACGGAAGCTGGAAAGGCGTGCCCGTGCCCATCGTGCTGGGCGACGAGGGCGCGGGCACGGTCGAGAGCGTGGGAGCGGGCGTTCGTGAGCTCAAGGCCGGCGACCACGTCATCCTCTCGTGGGCGCCGACCTGTGGCCGCTGCCACTATTGCGTGATCGGCCGACCCAACCTCTGCGAGAAGAGGCTGCCGGGGCGCGGGCTCCTGCCCGACGGCACCACGCGGATGGCCCTCGGCGGGAAGCCCGTCTACCACTACGGCCACGTCGCCACCTACGCCTCTCGCACCGTCGTCCACGAATCGTCCGCCATCCGCATCGACCCCGCCATGCCGCTGGATCGCGCTGCCCTCGTGGGCTGCTCGGTCATGACGGGGGTCGGCGCCGTGCTCAACACCGCGCGTGTGCCCGCGGGCGCCTCCATGGCCGTTTTCGGCACCGGCGGTGTCGGTCTCAACGTCGTGCAGGGCGGCGCCATGGTCGCCGCGCATCCGATCATCGCGGTGGACGTCAAGCCGGCTCGGCTCGAGCACGCCCTGGCCCTCGGGGCCACACATGCCGTGGATGCCTCGAAGGAGGACCCCGCCGCCGCCATCCGGCGGATCACGGGACGCGGGGCGGATTTCACTTTCGTGGCCGTGGGCAATGCGCCCGCCGTCGGCCAGGCCGCCGACGCTCTCGCCCCCGGCGGCACCTGCGTGGTGATCGGCGTGCCGCCGACCGGGCAGACCTTCCCCCTCGACGTCCGGCCCCTCGTGACGGGGGAGCGCGCCATCGTGGGATCGAGTTATGGGAGCGCCCGCACGCGCGAGGATCTCCCACGCCTGGTCACGCTCTATCAGGCGGGCAAGCTCAAGATCGACGAGCTCATCACCAAGCGCTACGGCCTCGAGGAAGCAAACGAGGCCTTCCGGGCGCTCGCGGCGGGCGAGCTCGGCCGAGGCCTCATCGTCTTCTAGGTGCGATGCTCCGCCTCACCCTGCCCTCTCCCCCAATGGGGGAGAGGGATGAAAAGGAAGAGTACAGCGAGACACAATTACTCCCATCCCTCTCCCCCGCGACGGGGGAGAGGGCCGCACTTCGAGCTGAAGGGCGAAGCCCTGAGGCGAGGGCTGGGTAGACCAGGGGACCGAAAACGGCAATTGCCCGCGAAACGGCAGGCGCTGTAGACTCCGCTGCGGAGGAGACCAATGAAGATCTTCACCGGCTTATTCGCGCTGCTGCTGGCCGCCTCGACGGTGCATGCCCAGCCCGCGCAGCTCGTGATCTCGCAGCCGGCCGAGGCCACCACCATGGACCCGGGCCGCTCGACCCAGGTCCTCACCATCAACTACTTCGTCAATCTCTACGACACCCTGACGCGGTGGGACACGTCGCTCCAGCTCCAGCCGGGGCTCGCCACCTCATGGAAGAACGTCAACGAGACGACGTGGGAGTTCACGCTCAGACAGGGCGTGAAGTTCCACGACGGGGCGCCCCTCACCGCCGAGGACGTCAAGGCCACGCTCGAGCGGAACCTGCAGCCGGGCAAGACGGTGGTGACGCCGGGCTTCACGACCATCGAGGCCGTCCAGATCGCCAGCCCGACCGTGATTCGCATCACGACCAAGAAGCCTGATCCACTCATCGCGGTGCGCATGGCCCAGATGGGCTCGCAGATCCTGCCCGCGCGCCTCACCACCGACGACGGCGTCAAGGAGCTGGCGCGCCGTCCGATCGGCACGGGCGCCTATCGCTTCGTGGAATGGGTGAAGGACGAGCGGCTCGTGATGGAGGCCAATCGGGACTGGTGGGGCTGGGAGGGCAAGGCGCCCACCTTCGAGCGCGTGGTCTGGAAGCCCGTCCCCGATGAGTTCCCGCGCATCGTCGCCCTCGAGAAGGGCGAGGTCGACATCATCACCAACGTCCCGCCTGATCGCATGAAGAGCATCGCGGAGGGGCGGGGCACGCGCATCGTCACCGCGCCGGCCACGCGCTACGTCGTGCTCTCGATGAACACGACCCAGCCCCCCCTCTCCGACAAGCGGGTGCGCCAGGCCATGCACTACGCCCTCGACATCCCGGCCATCATCAAGAATCTCTACGCGGGGATGGGCAAACCCTTCAGCGGCGGCGTGGCGGACACCGACTTCGGCTACAACACGGCCCTCAAGCCCTACCCGTACGATGCGGGCAAGGCCAAGGCCCTCTTGACCCAGGCGGGCTATGGCAGCGGCGTCGACCTCATCGTCCACGCGGGCACGGGCACCATGGTCAACGACAAGGCGCTCATCGAGACCATCGTCGACATGTGGAGCCGGGTGGGCATCCGGGGCCGCATCGAGATGATGGAGATGGGCGCTCGCCAGCGCATGAACAACGAGCGCGCGGTGCCGCCGTCCGGGCTCTTGCTGGGCAATCCGCAATCCACCCTGCTCGACGCCGACGGCAGCCTCTGGCGCATCTTCCATCCGACCGGCTTCAACGGGAAGTACTGGATCGGCAGCCAGCCCGGACAGCGCTTCCACGACCTCATGGAGCAGGCCCGCTACTCGCTCGATCCCAAGAAGCGCAAGGCGCTGTACGCGGAGGCCACCGCCATCATCCACGAGGAAAAGCCGTGGCTCGAGCTCTTCCAGGAAGTCGTGGTCTACGGCACGAGCCGACGGGTGGCCTTCAAGCCGCGCGCCGACTACCGGCTCATCGTCTCCGAGATGCAAATCTCCCGCTAGGAGGAACTGTGGCCGATCGCATGCCCCTACTGGACATCGGAAAGCTCCGGGCCCGTGTCGACGAGCTTCGCGCGCGCAAGGGCCCGCCGCCCTGGTCGGACGCGCTCGTGATGACCGACGACATCCAGGCCTTCATCATCTGTCACCTGCCCGGCCATCTGAACGACACGCACTATCATCTCCACGACGAATGGTGGATCGTGCTCCAGGGCGAGATCGACTGGTATATCGAGGGGGAACCCGGCCCCATCCATGCGCGCGCGGGCGACTTCGTCCTCGGGCCCAAGAATCGCTGGCACCACCTCGAGCCGGTGGGGATGGAGCCGACGATCCGCGTCGCCATCAACGCCCGCGGCGAGTTCCACCGCTACGACCGCCCGGGCTGCAAGCCCCTGCCCTCGGCCGCCTAGCGTTCCCTGCCGCCGTCTCGGCTGGCGACGGCCCGCCTTGACAGTCCCGGCATCCGCGCTATACCAGAACCCGAGGCTGTTCAAATCCGCGGCGTGACGGCCGCTGGCTACGGAGATCTCGACACTCTTGCAGGAGAAGAGAATTGGCCAAAGCACGGATCGCGATCATCGGCGCCTCTCTGGCCGGAGCCAGAGCGGCCGCCGTGCTGCGAGAGGAAGGATTCGACGGGGAAGTCCAGCTCATCGGGGCCGAGAGACAGCCGCCCTACAACAGGCCACCGCTCTCGAAAGGATACCTGCGCGGCCAGGAGCGTTTCGAGGATCAGCTCGTCAATCCCGTTGCCTACTACGCCGAGCACGCCATCGAGCTCAGGCTGGGGACCCGTGCCGCCCGCATCGATCCTTCGCGCAAGGACATCGAGCTCGAGGGCGGCGAGCACGTTGGCTACGATCGGCTCCTCGTGGCCACGGGCGGGCGCAACCGGGCCCTGTCGGTGCCGGGCGCCGATCTCGACGGCATCTTCCAGCTCCGCACCGTGGAGGACTGCGATCGGATCCGTGCCGCCGCGCAACCTGGGCGCCGCGCCGTGGTGATCGGTCTCGGATTCATCGGGTCCGAGGTCACGGCATCGCTCCGACAGCTGGGCGTCGAGGTGACCGCCGTCGAGGGGAACCCGGTGCCCCTGGCTCGGGTCCTCGGCAAGGAAGTGGGAGAGGTGCTCGCGGCGATTCACCGTGACAAGGGCGTGAAGCTCGTCCTGGAGGACTCCGTCGCCGCGTTCGAAGGCACGGGTCGGGTCGAGCGCGTCCGCACCAAGAAGGGCCGCCGCCTCGAGTGCGATCTGATGATCGCCGGCATCGGCATCGTCCCCAACAGCGAGCTCCTGGCGGCCGCGGGGGCCGCCGTCGACAATGGGGTTCTCGTGGACGAGCGGTGCCGGACCTCGCTGCCCGATGTCTACGCCGCGGGCGACGTGGCCAATCACCTCCATCCGATCTTCGGCCGTCTGCGGGTGGAGCACTGGAACAACGCCTTCCAGCAAGGCCGCGCCGCCGCCCGATCGATGCTGGGCCGGGAGGAGCCCTACGACTACCTGCACTCCTTCTGGTCCGATCAGTACGAGCACGTGATCGAGTACGTCGGATTCGCGGCCAGCTGGGACCGTCTCGTCTTTCGCGGCCGCCGGGAGAGCCGGAAGTTCCTCGGCTTCTATCTGAAGGAGGGAATCGTGCACGCGGCGGTCGGCCTCGACCGCGGCGGCGATCCGGAGGATGCGAAGGGGGAGAGCGAGCTCAAGCTGGTCGCCGGGCTCATCCGCGACCGCGTCCCCGTCGAGCCCGCCAAGCTGGCCGACGATGACGTGGACCTCCACCACGTGGCGGCCGACGTGACTCGATGACTGACTCTCACTTTCACGCCCGGATCGGCTAGGATGGTGCCTCGACGGATGCCGCTCACCGATCACCGCACAAGGAGACCGCCGTGCCGAAGGGACTGACCGTGGTACTCAACCAGCCGGGAAAACCGCTCGAGCTCGAGACCCTGCCCACCCCCGAGGTCGAGCCCGGCGGCATCCTCATCAAGAACACCGCCGCCGCCATCTGCGGCTCCGATCTGCACTACTGGCGCAATGACGGCAACTACCAGGGGCCGGATCTCCGGCGGGTGCCCGGCCACGAGTTCACGGGCGTCGTCCACAGTCTGGGCCAGGGCATCAAGACCGATTCGCTCCAGCGGCCCCTCAAGGAAGGCGATCGCGTCGCTTTCCCGTTCTTCAATCCGTGCAACCGCTGCTACTGGTGTGTGCGCGGCGAGCATCACGCCTGTCCTTCTCGACAGCGACGGAGCGTGCAGTTCAACCTCGACCAGTATCCGTATTGCGACGGCGGCTACGCGGAGTACTACTTCCTGCCCCCCGGCCACTACGTCTTCAAGGTCCCCGACGTCCTGCCCGACGAGGCGATCCCGCCCGTGAACTGCGCCCTCTGCCAGGTGCTCCACGGGCTCGAGTACGCGGACATGAAGTTCGGCGATGTCGTGGTCGTCCAGGGCGCGGGTGGCCTCGGGCTCTACACGGCGGCCGTGGCCGCCGAGAAAGGCGCCTCCAAGGTCATCTCGATCGACGGCCAGACCCCGCGCCTGGAGATGGCGCGGAAGTGCGGGGCCACCGACGTCATCGACATGAACGAGCTCACGACCCCCGAGGCCCGGGTGCAGCGCGTGAAGGACTTGACGGACGGGCGCGGGGCCGACGTGGTCGTCGAGGTCGTGGGCATCGCGGCCGCCACCGTCGAGGGGCTCGACATGGTTCGGATCAACGGCAAGTTCGTCGACATCGGCAACATCGTGCCGCAACCCGTCTCCTTCCCGGCGACCAAGGTCATCACCCAGCAGATCCACTGGACGGGGCTCATGCACTACAACCCGTGGATCATGCCCGCCGCCCTCGATTTCCTGGTGCGCACCAAGGACAAGTACCCGCTTTCGAAGATCGTCTCCCACAGCTTCCCGCTCGCCGACGTCAACAAGGCCTTCGCGTTCGCCGAGTGGCAGGGCAAGGGCGCGGGCACGGCGGCCACCCGGGTGATCCTCAAGCCGTAGCGTCAGCCGCCAGCCAGTCGAGGACCCGGGGGTTCTCGTCGCGCGGATAGGTGTGCGAGAGATCCTCGATCTCGCGGTAGACGAGCCGGGCGCCCGCGGCCTCCAGGGCCTGGCGCGCGAGATGCGCGGTGTAGATCGGGAACATCCAGTCGAGCGCTCCGTGGACCAGGTAGACGGGCCGGCCGCGTGCCCGCCCGAGGTCTCCACTGGCGAGCAGCATCGGATGGAGCACGCCGCACATGGGGGCGAGGTGAGTGAAGGGCATTCCCTCGCGGAGTCCACAGAGCAGCGCGTAGGTGGCGCCGTCCGACATCCCCGTCACGAGGACGCGCGCCCGGTCGACCGGGTAGCGCGCGGCCACCGACTCCACCATCTCCCGTAGGGGCGCGGCGTCGACGTCCTCGCTGCCCATGATCGACCACGTGCGATCGCGGGAGGTGGGCGAGAGGACGAGCACCCCGCGCCCCCGCGCCTCCCGCAGCCAGCTCCACAGGAAATCGCGACCGTGGCCATGACCGCCGTGAAGGGCGACCACGAGCGGCATGGGCGCCGGTCCGTCCGACGCCTCGGGGACATAGAGGGAGAACCCGCCACGGACTTCTCGATCGTTCGATGCGTGCAACACGCCCCGCCGCGTCTCGTCGCCACGCAGGGCGGCGGCGCGCAGGCGCTCGACGAGAACGTCGTCGCCGCGTCGCGCCGGCTCGAGGAACCAGCGACTCACCGGCTCGAGCGCCGGGGCGAGCGGATAGAGGGCCTCCTGGATGCGGGCGAAGCGGCGGAGGGCCCGGTAGAGTCCGATCGGCTCGCCCGGCGAGCGGGCCGCCTCGACGAAGTCGGCCACCAGATCCAGAGTCTGCCGCGCCACCTCGACAAGCCGATCCCGCATGAAGCGAAGCTCGTCCTGGCACACGAGAGCTTCCACGGCGCGCAGAGGACCCGCGACGGCGTCCGTGCTGGGAGCGAGCTCCTCGGCCAGCCGCGGGGCCAGGGGCGGATAGAGGTGCCGCTGGACCCACGTGATTCGCTCGAGAGTGCGAAGCAAGGGCGGCAGCAGGCCGCCGATGGCGTCGATCAGATCAGAAGAGGGCAGGTCAGAAGAGGGCGGCATGGTCGGATGCATGGTACACCGGCCGCCCGAGGGGTCAGGAAGCGGAGCTCGGGCTTACTTTCGCGAGGGCCCGGATCTCGGGCGAGAGGGGATCGACGAAGCGCAAGCGCTCGGCGATCGGGTGGTTGGGCAGATACTCGAGGAGTGCCTGCACGCGGCGGTACATGTCCGAGCTGGGGCTGTCCGTCCGGATGGCCCTGGCCCGCCGCCACGAGGACAAATTCCGTCACTCGGAGGGCTGCGTCTCCAGACAAAGTGGCAGAGATCGGAGATCGCGCTTCGCGCGTTAGTCTCGCTCCCGAGCGCGGTCGAGAGCGCGCAGCACCGCCGCTCTCACCGCCTCTACGTGCGTGGACATGAGCTGGTGGCCACCGCGTCACGCGGCGGCCGCGCTCTGGAGCGCCGCCACGAAGCGCTCGGGCTCTGCGGGCGTCAAGAGCAGCGACCGCCCGGCCCGGAGGCGCACGAGCACGAAGCGATCCGTGCGCGAGAATGGCGAAGCTCTCGCGCGAGGTGACGAGGAGCCCGAAGCCTCCCCACAGCCCTCCGGCGCCCACACGATAGCCCCAGCCATAGCGACGGCGAAACTCCGCGCGGGGGACGATCTCCACGGCCGCGATCTGGCGCCCCTCCACGAGACGGGAGCGAAGCGGCCACACCAGCGCCAGACGATGGCCGCCGACTTCGAAGCGCAGAGGCCGCCACCAGAGCGTGACAGACGCGTAGGTCAGCACCACGAAGGCCGTCACGCCCAGGAGGATGAGACGGGTGGGGGGCGGGGCGCCCAGGGCCGCCGTGAAGAGAGCGAGGGGTATGGCGAGAACGATCCAGGTCATGATGCGGATATCGAGGCTCATGGGGGCGAGGGGAAACTGGACGGTCGAGCCGCCGGGAGATGCCCTCAGGCAAGCCCCCAGCTCTTGACGCGCTCCGGGACGATCCTGAACATGACGCGGTTGGCCGGCATGGCGCGGCCGCCCCACAGGCCCGCCAGGCTCGGGTACTTCTCGTGAAAGCGCTCGGCGAGCGCGCGGCGCTCGGGCCCGTCGCTCAGGAACTCTGCGCGCCCGAGCACGGTCACGCCCCGGATATGCGTCGCGTCCTCGCCCGACTCAACCACCACGCAGACGCGCGGGTCACGCCGAAGGTGGCGGACCTTCTTGGTACCCTCCTCGCTGATCATGGTCAGCGTGGCCGCGTCGTGGAGGAACCACATGGGCATGGCCAGGGGCGCTCCGTCGGCCCGCACGGTGGCGAGCAAGGCAATCTGCTTCGTCGCGAGAAACCTCTGGACGGACGCGTCGGTGAGATTCATCGGGCGACGCTGATCTCGTCGATGAGCCCGTACTCGCGCGCTTCCTGTGCGTCGAGGGAGCGGCCGCGGCGCATGTCCTCTGCGATCTCCTCGGCCGGGCGGCCCGTGGCCTGCGCGAGGCGCGCGTGGAATCTCCAGAGCAGCTCCTGCTGCTGCCGGCTGTAGGCGGCGATCTGGTCCGGCGTCCCCGTGAAGCGCGCCGTCGGCTGACGCAAGCGAAAGCGCGTGTGGGCAGCGGCCGAGCGGTGGGCCGCGGCCGCCATCACGCCGAGGGCCGGTCCTCCCACCTGCCCGCGGCCATGGACCCGCACCGCCGCGCGAAGCAGGTCGAGGGCGTCGATGACGATGAAGGCAGACTCGAGTGTGCCGTCGTGACTATCCAGATGCAGCTCGATGGGCGTGTCGCCCGTCCCCTCCAGGGACATGAGGGCGGCGGCGGCCTCGGCGGCGGCATCGTCGTCGAGCCGGCCCATGATCAGCACGATCCGTCGCTCGAAGAGCTTCTCTTGCAGCCAGGCGCTGAGCCGGCGCCGGCCGGGCGGCACCCCGGGGATGTTGCCCGTCACGCTCATGGCCTCAGAATATAGCAAGTGCATGACCCTCGCGGCCGAGCGGACGAGCCGCCTGGCCTTCGGAACCTAGGAGTCTGTCCGAGTGATTCCGTACCCTCGCGAGCACGAATGCTTCGCTTCGAGCGTCGGCTTTGCCGGCGCAATCGGTACCGGGGGGAGGCTTCGGAAGGGGGGCGGAGCCCCCCTCCGAGCTACCTAGTCGAGCTCCCAGTCGAACACCGCGATCGGTGTGACTTCCACGACGACCGAGTCCGACGAGCCCAGCGCCGCATCGGTCCGGTAGTGAGGGTACTTCTCGTAGAGCAGCGCGCGTATCCTTCGAAACCGCGGACCGCGCGAGAAGAGCCTGGCCGTGCCTTGCACCATGACCCCCTTGATGTGCGCCCAGTCATCGCTGTAGAGATCCACGGTCACGGCGGTGTGCGGGTTCCTCTCGATGTTCTTCACCTTGCGCCCGTCGTTGCCGGAGGCGAAACAGATCTTCCCATTCGCGAGCACGTGACAGACGGGAACGAGGTGCGGCACGCCGTGCTCGTTCACGGTGGCGACCCGGCAGATGCGTTCGCGCGCGATGAGCTGAGCAACCTTCTTCTTCAAACGCACGAAGTCTCCTCCCTAGGAAAGAGTAAGAACTCGCAGGCGGCTCAAAAAGGTCCAGATGCGAGGCGGCGACTGCGGCGGCACCCCGAGGCGTACTCGCTGTACGTTGAGCGGGTGCCGCCGCAGTCGCCAACGAAGCAGATGGGCCTTTTTCAGCCGCCTGCCTACACGGCGAGCCAGCCGCCGTCGACGACCAGCTCCGTCCCCGTGATGTACGAGGCCTCGTCAGAGGCGAGGAAGAGCACGGCGTAGGCGACCTCCTCCACGCGACCCTCGCGCCGCATGGGCACGCCCTGGAGCATCTTCTCCCGGAAGGCGGGATCGGCGGTGGCCTTGGAGGTGCTCATGGCCGGCATGACGCCCGGATGCACGGAGTTCACCCGGATGCCGCTCCGGGCGTACTGCACGGCCGCCGACTTGGTCATGAGCCGTACCGCGCCCTTGGAGGCGTTGTAGGCCATGTGGATCCCCTTCTGGCCCACGAAGCCCGAGACCGACGAGATGTTCACGATGGCCCCGCGCCCCGCCTTTTCCATGAGCGGAATGGCGTGCTTCATCCCGAGGAAGACGCCCTTGGCGTTGACATCCATGAGCCGGTCCCACGCCGACACGCTCAAGGTGTCGGGATCGAAGGTGCCGCTGATGCCCGCGTTGTTCACGAGGATGTCCAGCTTGCCGAAGCTCGACAGGGTGGCCGCGATCGCCTCCTGCCAGGCCGCCTCGCTCGTCACGTCGAGGCGCACGAACCGTCCGGCGTCGCCCAGACCGTCCGCCACCTTCCGGCCTTCCGCTTCGAGCACGTCGGCCACCACCACCTTGGCGCCTTCCTTGGCGAAGATGCTCACCTCGCTCTGTCCCATGCCCCGCGCCCCGCCCGTGACCAGCGCCACCTTGCCGTCCAGTCTCATCTGTCTCTCCCTTCAGAATCGGTTTTACCGATGCGTCGCGGAAACATGCTCGCCCCCGGCCCACGTTCTACGGCTCGGCAGCGGGGATAGCCAGAAAAAACACGCTGCCTTTCCCGATCTCCGACTGGGCCCAGGCCCGGCCGCCGTGGCGCTCCGCCACCTTGCGCACGATGGCCAGACCGACTCCCGTGCCCGGATACTCCTCCTGGAGGTGCAGGCGCTCGAAGATGCCGAAGATCCGGTCGTGATACTGCATGTCGAAGCCCACGCCCCGATCGGCCACCGCGATCACGACGTCGTCTCCCTCTCGCGACGAGCGAACGGTGATGCTCCCCCCGCGCTTCGGGCTGAACTTGACGGCATTGGAAAGGAGGTTGGCCAGCGCCTCCCGGAGCCCGTCCCGCTCTCCCATGACCTCGGCGACCGCGAGATCCTCCGTCACCGTGAATTGACGCTCCTGAAGCTCGGCCGCGTGAGCCTCGAGGAGCTGATCCACGAGCGGCTTCAGGAGGACTGGTCTTCGTTCGGGCGCGCGGTGCTCGATCCGAGCATAGCGGAGGAGGTCGTCGATGAGCTGCCCCATCTGGCCGGCCGAGCTCCGGATCGTCGCGAGATATCGCCGCCCCGTGTCATCGAGGCGATCCCCGTACTCCTCCTCCACCGTGTGCGCATATCCCGCCACGGCGCGCAGCGGGGTCTTGAGATCGTGCGACACCATGGAGGCAAAGGCGTCGAGCTCGCGATTGGCCGCTTCGAGCTCACGGGTGCGTTCCTGCACCCGTTGCTCGAGCTCGGCGGCCTGCCGCGCGACCTGCTCGTGGAGCCGCGCCTGCGTGATCGCGATGGCAAGCTGCGTGGCAACTTCCTGCGCGATCGTGACTTGTTCGGGGGGAAAGTCCGCCCGCTCCCCGCCAATGCTGACCGACCCGATGAGCTTACCGCCCGCCATCATGGGGACGACCATGTACGCGTGTACGCCCGAGGCAAGGAGGGCTTCGGCATGGGGGCTTGGAGGCAGCGCATGCACGTCGATCATCTGTGGCTCGCCCCTCCGCAGGGCCTCGGTGTCCCCCGCGAACGACAAGGGATAGCGGACGCCCGGACCGAGACGCATGCGATGGCTGCCGACCGCGGCCAGCCACTCGACTTCCCCCGCCTCGAAGTCGAACATGTTCACGATGGCCCGAGGCACCCCCAGCAGATCCCTCAGCCCCGCGAGCACCGCCTCCGCGATGGCCACCGGCGCCTGCTCGGTGATGACGGCGCGGTCGATCTCGTGGAGGATTCGCAAGCGCTCAGCCTGCTTGGCGAGCGTCTCCCGGGCCATGGCGTTGTGTATGGCGATGGCGGCCTGATCCGCGAAGGTCTGCAGGAGCGCGATGTCCTCCGCGGTGAAGACCCGGGGCGTGGGGCTGCCCACGGAGAGCACGCCGATGACCTCGCCTCCCGCCCGCAGGGGTACCGCGAGGCCGGCGATGATGCCGACCGCGGCGTTCCGCTCGCGAATCTCGGCGGTGAGCTGGAAGCGGTCGTCGCTCCGGATGTCGCTGGTCCAGATGGGACGCCCCTCGACGGCCGCCCGCCCGACGAGCCCGATACCCGCGGGCACGACTTCACCCACTCCCCCGTATTCCTTGGCGCGACCGCCCAGGGCGATGGCCCCCAGCGTGCCGTCAGGCCGAGAGAGCCGGATGGCCGAGCTGTGCACGGCCAGCAGCCCGAGAACGCCCTCCGAGATCCGATCACTCACGGTGGCCAGATCCAGGGTCTCGCTGATGAGTCGGCCGACCCGAGCCAGCTCGAAGGCCTCGTGCTGCTGCCGCACCAGCTCGGCGCGGCTTCGCGCGTTTTCGAAGAGGAGAACGGCTTGGTCGCCGAAGACGGATAGAAGGCCCAGCTCCTGATCCGTATAGCGCCGCCCCGTCCGGTCGGCGAGCACGAGAGTTCCCACCACCTGCTCGCCCACCCGGAGAGGCACGGCGGCCAGCGCGGCCACGCCCTCGCTTGCGGTCAGCGCGCGCACCGACGGCGCGAGGGAGAGGTCGGGCTCGGCGAGGACGTCGGGCGTACAGATCACCCGGCTCTCGCGAGCCGCGCGGCCACTGATCGCGATGTCGGCGCTGATGGAGCGGCCGAGCGACGCCTTCGCATCCTCCTCGCCGGCCGCGGCCACGCGCGTGAAGGTTTCCCCGTCAGGGTCGAGCCGGTACAGATGGGCGCGGCGACCGCCGAGGAGCCGGAGCGCCGTGGCGAGCATCAGCGAAGCGGCCCGGACGAAGTCGAGAGCGCCCGACGGCTCGCCCCGCGGAGCGGTGCTGGAGGGGGGCTCCATGCATCGAGGTTAGAGGAGCGCTCTTGAGGATGTCAACGAAAGGAAACGCCCCGGCCAGAATATGGCCGGGGCGTTCAGGAAACCCTATGGGCGCTTGTTCCTCCGCCACCGCGCGCCGGCGAGGCCGGCGAGGCCCAGAGCAAGAAGTGTGAGGCTTGCGGGTGCCGGGATCGGATTGCCCGCCAGTGAGAACGCTGCGTTGAACGTCGGTGGCGTCGCGCCTCCCACAATGTCCATGCCCACGCGGAGCCAGTCAGGATCAAGGTTGGCATCACGGGTCCATGCCTGCAGGTCAGTCACGCCGGGGGGAAATGGAGTCGTCCCGGCTCCGCTGATGGGCCTCGAAGCCGAGAGCCAGTAGAATTGCCCTCCGTTGCTCAGCAAGACCTGGGGGACGAAGAAGTAGTGGTCGGGCGGCAGGTCGAAGGGGCTGGAGAAGGTGACGTTCAACTGAACTTCCTGACCGGTCAGCGGTCCGTTACCCCCGGTTGTCTGGAGGGGGCTGGGGTGGATCCCGCCGGGCTGCACGCTGTTGAGGACCGTAAACGTCGGGGCCAATATGCTTGTGCTGAACGCCGACGTAACGTCCCGGGAATCGAAGGCCACATCGGATGGGGAATTTGTCCGAGTCGGTACCTTCGGGGTTCGAACGGTGTCCGAATCCTTGGGAAAGACACGGTAAATTTCCACGATTACCTGGGACACGCTGGGGGTGCCGCTCGTCGACCCCGGGACGAACAGGCCGGTGAAGGATGCCCCAGTGATGGACGTACGCGATCCCAGAACAAAGTCGTCACCCGCCTCGATCTCGAAGGGGGCAGTGTCCGGGCGAGTCGCGATTGCCATGAGGTTGTTGGGGGTGAGGTTGTTGTAAACGACGGCTGCCGTGGCCGGTCCGGCAACCAGGACGGTCAGACCGAACGCTGAGACCCACGACAACCCGTGCCGGACCAGCTTCCTCATGATTTGGACTCCTCCTAGAGTTGGGAGCGACGTGCAGACACCGAGCAAGGCCGCCGCACTCGGAGCAAGCGGTCTGCCATGTTTGAAAGTATCTGGAATCGTGCCTCTTCTCCGTCTCGAGTGACGTCGTCGTGCTCGAGGTCTCAGATTCCGGAAACTCCGCCGACTACAATCGGATGCCGACCATGTGACTTTCGGACGGGCTGCTGAATCGAAGAGCGAGAAGAGGCTGCCGATATTGAATCTCGGAACTATCTTCCGTGCGGCGGTTGTCTGATTTTGCGACACCGGTCGGAGGCTGGGCCAGTCGCGCGTTCTTCGATGCGTTCTTAAATGAAACGTCCCGGCCGAAAATTTCGGCCGGGACGCTCGCTCCTGAGAAGGAGGGGTGGCTAGGCCTGCTGGATGGCGCTGAGCCTCCAGGCATTGGGCCCCACCGGCCGGGTGAAGGTCCAATACTCCTCGAACTTGACGGGCTCGCTGCGGCTGCCATCCACCACCTGGCCCGAGCTCTCCTCGACGGTGTAGTCGAGCAGGCTCGCCAGGAAGCACACGGTGAGGAAGTCCTGGCCACCTTCCTGCCAGGCCTCCGTCGGCGTCACCGAGCGCACGGCGATGTTCTCCAGCCGGTTGATCCGCCCCTGCGCGCGCAGACGGTCGCAGTCCTTCTGCATGGTATCGGCCATGTCCGGCGTGAGCACGGCGGAGGCGCTGCGCATGTCACGCTGCATCCACGCCGCCTGCACCTTGAAGAAGACATCCGAGGCCTGATCCGAGAAGCGGGCGGGATCGAAGCCGCCGTCCATCTGACGGATATAGGAGAGACCACGGTCGAGATCGCCCGACGTCGCCGACGCCATGGGCGCGGTGGGGGCGGGCTCGTAGGCCTGCGGCTGGCTCTGCCACGAAGGACCCCCCGCGCTCTGGCCATAGGCGGGCGCCTGCTGCGCTTGCCGATTTCTGAACATGCGCCACAAGAAAAAGGCGCCGCCAGCGATGAGCAAGATCTCGAGGAACCCGATGCCGCCGCCCATGCCATGCCCGAAGAGCATGCTGCCGAGCAGGCCGCCCAGCGCGAAGCCGGCGAGCCCGCCCATGATGCCGGCGCCCCAGCCCGACCGTTGCGGCTGCGGAGCAGGCGCGACCGGCGAGGCTGGCTGACTCGGCGACGTCGAGGGTTTGGCGGGCGAGGAGTAGCTGCGCGATCCTCGGCTGCCGCTCGAGCTTCCGCCACCGGCGCGGGCCCATGCATCCGTGACGATCAAAACTGGAGCGAGCGCCATCACGAGCAGACAGATCAACGCGAGCGATCGCTTCATGGAGGTCTCCTTCTAAGGGGGTGTCTCTGCCAGGCCCCGCACCACTCACGGTGCCTTGACTCAAGTATAGACGATAGACGGGGTGTGTGCGTCAAGAGGCCGCGGCGGCCCGCCTCAGCCTGTCCATGATGGTCCGGCCGAGGCCGGTTTCGGGTACGGCCTCCACGACGATGACCTCGACCCCCACGGAGTCGAGCTCGCGGAGAAGCGCAAAGAGATCACGCGCATAAGCTTCGAGATCAGTGGGCATGACCCGTACCGTGA
>WNFF01000671.1_pt1 | contig 26319 bp, 19 predicted proteins | sample 5400441 | NCBI WGS metagenome assembly WNFF01 (sample SAMN13153345, study PRJNA577476) | soil metagenome | isolation source: 120 cm saprolite under Douglas fir tree site 2 hole 3 replicate 1 | place: USA:California | collected 2015-04-18
TGCTGTCTCACCTTGATTGTCGCGCCGCACAAGGAAAGCGTACGCAACACGGGAAGCCCCAAAGCGTGGTCAAATCAATGACCAACCGGAAGCCCGTGAGGGACAGGCCGGGCGCCCTGGGGTGGCGGAGAGGTTCGTAGTACCGCTGAAGCTGGGTAATGCCGGTGGAGGGAAGGGACCTCAGTTCAAGACAGACGCAATACGTGGTGAAGGACCTGGAGATTGGGCAACCTATCAACTCCGCGAGTGTTCAGAAACTGCAGAAGGCGTTGCACGCGAAAGCAAAGGCGTGAAGTCTTGTCCGAGAGCCGGATGCGGGAGATCTGCATGTCCGGTTCGATGAGCGGGATGTGGAAACGGAGCCATGGCTGAACCACTAAGGCACCGCCAGACGAAAGAGGCGGCAACAGATATGTTCTACCTAAAGCCACCGCGCCACATCTCGACTCTACCAATCGCTACCGAAACGCGATGTCCGCGCTATGTCCGTTCTTCCCCTGATAGCGACCGAAGAGCGGACATCGCAGGATGTCTCAAACGTGCCACTAGCTGACATCGCACGTTTGGTTTGGAAATAAAGAGCCGCGTTTCTAGCTCCAGCGGCTCTTAGGGTCGGTTAGCCAGCATCATCCCTGTCGATAGGCGTCGGCGGAATAGGCGGTGGATGAGCAGCACTGGTTGGCGACGACGATTACGCCCCAACCGGTTCGAATTAATGAAGATTGCTGCCCGTAAAACTGGCGCTAAGTGCAGCAATCCCAAGGCCGCTTTGGGTCAGGGGGGGCCCGCACTCTCGATCATATCCGGTATGAGTCAAGGGCGGCGGTGTGGCGATGTCGGCCGTATGGCGGCTCTTCATTCGATTGCGGAAGAGTTCCCGAACTCGCGACGGGCACGAACACTCGTATCGACGGCGTCTTACACCAACTCATCGAGCAGCGTCTTGGCCCGTGTCAGGTCCGGCGTGTCGAAGCCTTCGGTGAACCAGCCGTGGATCGGGGCGAGAAGATCGCGGGCATTGGTGCGCTTGCCTTGGTCGCGCCAGAAGCGGGCGCGCCAGGTGGAGGCGCGCAACTCGAATAACCTGGCCCCTTGGCTGCTCGCGAGCGCAAGGCCCGTTTTCAGGGCGGTCTCAATCTTTTCATCGGGGGCACCTTGCGCATGAAGCAACACCGCCTTCACACGGTGCAGTTCTGCAGCCGCGTACATTTCTCCGTGGGTCTTGACGTGCGTGAACCCCGCGACAAGGTGCGAGTTCGCTTGGTCTAGCTCGCCACAACGGAAATAACTCTCGGCTAACTGCAAGTGAAAGCGGCTAGTGTGAAGCACCGAGCCTGTCCCGTGCAGGCTCCGAAATGCTTCTTTTTGTAATTCAATTCCTGCGCGTAGATCGCCATCCAAGCACATTGCGTAACCGAGCGATTGTTCGGCGAACGCCCTCCATTGCGGCAACCGATGTTCGCGCGACAAGTCGATTGCTTCCAGAGCAACACGCCTGGCAGCAGACGTTTTGCGGCACCACGCGTAAGCGCCGGCGGCGCTGATAAGTGCCCAGGCCAAGCTGACTGGATTGTTGCGGATGCGAGCGTGTTGAATGGCGGCTTCCGAGAGCCGAGAGCCGTTATCGAGAAAACCCATGAGACAGCGGGTGTAGCCACGATAGGCACGGCAGACCATGCCAGGATGCTCGCCATAGATGGCAAACTCAGCGTCCAGGGCACGGTCGGCGAGCAATGCTCCTTCCGCGAGGAGCTCATCTGCTTGCGCCGGAGCACCTGCGACCTGCATCGAATAGCCGAGCGCACGATGAGCAATCGCAAGTCGAGCGGTGTCGTTAGTCTCACGTGCAAAGGTCATTAGGTTTTGCGCCAAGTCCACGGATTGAGGTACGGGACGACGCAGCAGACAAGAGTTCCACACAACTCGGTACACTGCGAACCGGCTTTCATGTTCACCGAGCCCATCACTGAGCTTTCTAGCGCGTGTTGCGCAGTCCTCAACAGGTGCTGAGCCGTATCCATGCATCGCAATCAGCGGGACGGCGAGCGCAAGTTGACAGTTGATCTCTTGTTCGTCGCGCGCGCTATTCTTCGGGAGCGTCGCGAGCAATTCTATGCCTTTGGTGAGATGTGTCGCCGCTTCCCGCATGGCGAAGCGTGCGCTCGCCTGCCGACCCGCGCTATACCAATAGGCAATCGCCCTCTCTATGCGATCTGCCTCTGTACAATGAAGTGCTAACAGCTCAGGCCGCGCTTGCGCCACCTCTGGAAATCTCTCTTCGATGGCCGAAGCAATGAGCCTATGCAATTCTTGCCGTCGGCTGCGGAGCAGTGTTCCATAAGCCGCGTCCCTCACTAGCGCGTGCTTGAACAGGAACGTCGCCTGGGGCGGAGTGCCGCGCCAAAACACGAGCCCTGCATCGCGGAGCTGTCCGAGCGCCTGCTGCAGCTCGGCATCGGTCTTGCCCGCTACAAGAGCTAGCAACTCGTATGTAAATTCTCGGCCAACCGCAGCGCCGACTTGGGCTACTTCTCTTGCGACCGGCCGGAGGGCATCCAGACGTGCCAACAACGAAGCGTGAAGCGTAGAAGGGACCATAAGTCGCCCGAGGGGTGTCGCTAAGACGGCCCTCGTAGGCTCGTCGCCGCGAGCACGAGCTTCCACGACCGCCTTCGTCAACTCCTCAACAAAGAGCGGAACACCATCTGTACGTTCAATGATCTCGCCGACGATCTCTTCAGGAAGCTCGTCACTTTGAGCCACCGAACCAACAAGAGCTATCCCCGACCAAGACGACTGAGACTAAGCATGGATACGTGCGTTTGACCCGTCCAGGGTGGCTGGAACTCGGGTCGGAAGGTGATGACGAGCAGCACCGGCAGGCGTACCACTCTCTCGACCGCCATGTCCAACAGCTCGCGCGCGCTGGGATCGATCCAGTGTACGTCTTCGTAGATCACGAACACCGGGAGTTGCCGACTTAATACCTCAAGCTGCCGCAGCAGCGCCTCCAGAGTCTTCTCCTTTTGCCGCCGAGGATTCCAGTTTAGAGGCGCGTGGCGATCTCCCGCTGGGATCGACAGCAGTTCCGCCAGCAATAGAACGTCTTCGTCATGAATGCCGGGTAGGCCAACCAGCGACGACAGCTTGTCGAACTTCGCGTCCGGCGTATCGTGCCGTGCGAACGCCATCGCCCGTTCGAGCTGCGCGATGACGGGATAGAAAGCGCTGTCTGTGTGCTGCGGCGAGCAGAAGTATCGCAGCCTCGTGTGCGGCACCGCTTGAAGTCGCTCTTGGAGTGCCACCATCAGTCGCGACTTGCCGATCCCAGGCTCTCCTGACAGCAGAACGACGCGGCCTTCCCCGCTCACTGCCTGCCGCCATCGGCGCATCAACAGCTCCAATTCCTCGTCGCGACCCACCAACGGCGTGAGGTTAGTCTCATGCTGCGCTTCGAAGCGGCTCTCCACCGGGCTCGCACCCGTCACCTGCCAAGTTTGTACCGGCTCGTCCAACCCCTTGAGCGCTATCCTTCCGAGATCGTGGTACTCGAACAGACCTCCGGTCAGACGCCGCGTGCTCTGCGAGATCACCACCTGCTGTGGTTCTGCCAATGCTTGCAGTCGCGCCGCCAAGTTCGGTGTGTCGCCGACGACGCCTTGTTCCCGAGCAGCGCCTTCTCCAATGAGATCGCCAACTACGACCACGCCCGTTGCGATGCCGACGCGAACTTGGAGCACCGCGTCCTGTCTCGAGCTCCGCTTCGGGATCGTCTCGAGCAGCGAAAGCGCGCTTCGCACCGCTCGTTCTGCGTCGTCCTCATGCGCCTGCGGGTAACCGAAGTAGGCAAGGACGCCGTCCCCCATGTATTTCGCAACGAACCCACCGCCCTTGGTGATCTGCTCGGTGCAGCAGCCGTGGTACGCGCCGATGACCTCTCGCATGTCCTCGGGGTCGAGGCGCGCCGACAGAGCGGTGGATCCGACGAGATCGCAGAACATGACCGTAAGTTGGCGGCGCTCCGCAGATGCCACGGGTTGAAGCGGCTCATGAGAGATAGTGGCGGTCACGGGCCTTGTCGTGGTCTCGGCCTGAACTGTCGAGAGCTTTTGCCCGCACTCTAAGCAGAACCTCGCACCCGAAGGATTCGCTCTACCGCACGACGGACAGCGCCCAGGCAGAGTTGCGCCGCAAGCGACACAGAACTTGCCGACATCGGGTGTCTCCGCATGGCAGCTCGGACATTCCACCGGGAGTGCTCCCCTTGAGGCGACGAGCCGTGACTACTGTTCCTTAGGTACGGTAGCACGGCAAGTGGCGCTGGCCGGTGGAGAAGCCGTCCACAGCATCATGAACGGACTCTTGCACCGCAGCAAAAAGCTTGGTTATCCGATCACCTCGTCAGCGCGTGCGAGCAACACGGTGGCACCGTCAGGCCGAGCGCCTTCGTATATGACTGTAATTTCTAAACTATAGCAGCCTCGAACTATCCAACGAGTGACAAATGGCCGCTAAAAATCCTAGGTGCACATAAGGTCCAATGTCCGAAACGGGTCATTTGCGTCGTTTGACCCTCTGCCGGCCACTTCCGGTCTACCCCAATCAACGGACGTCGACAGACCGACTCGGTTCGTCCGTTTAGTGCCACAACCAGACTCATGCACCGCGGCAAACATCATTCGATCACCTCGTCGGCTCGGACAAGCATCGATGGTGGGATTGCGAGGCCTAGCACCTTCGCAGTCTTCAGATTAAGAACGAATTCGAACCTGGCCGATTGCACGACCGGCAGGTCTGCCGGCTTGGCACCTTTGAGAATTTGGCCAGTATAGACGCCGATCTGATGATACGAATCCGTAATGCGGGTTCCATAGCTCATCAACCCCCCGGATACGGCGGCTTCCCGAAACTGATAAATCGCGGGCACCCCATGGCGCGCTGCCAGCGCGATGAGCTGGTCACGCCGGCTGAACAGAAACGGATCCGAGGCGACGAGGAGTAAGCCGGCCCGCCGTTGGATGATGGTTGCGAACACCGTGTCGAAGTCACCTTCGCTACTGGCCTTCAGGACGAGCAATTGTAGCCCGAGAGTGCGCGCGGCCTCGTCCACCTCTCTTAGCTGGCTCTCTGCATCCGGATAGTTCGGATTCACGAGCACGGCGACGGTGGTGGCGTTGGGAGCAAGTTCATGCAGCAGCCCAAGCCGCTTCGCTTCCAGGCCGCTCGATAACTGGTAGATACCCGTTACATTGCCGCCTGGCCGATTGAGGCTGGCGACGAGACCGATTTTGACCGGGTCGTCGTCGCTCATAAAGACGATCGGAACTGTCGCGGTTGCCCGCTTGGCTGCAAGTGCCGCCACCGAGCCGCCGCCCGCGGAGATCACCGCAACCCGACGCCGGACCAGATCAGCCGCCAACCCGGGCAGTCGATCATAGTGACCCTCTGCCCAGCGATCTTCGATCGCAACATTTTGTCCCTCGACAAATCCAGCTTCGCGCAATCCTTGGTGAAAGGCAGCGACCATGCTAGCGGCCCCGCCAGCCGAGCGGCTGTTTAGAAATCCGACTACCGGCATTGCGGACTGTTGCGCGCGCGCAGCAGGCGGCCAAGCCACCGCCGCTCCGCCGAGAAGCGTTATGAAATCGCGGCGGAACATGTCCGACCCCAAGCTCAGGAGACGACATCTTAGCAACTAAAGAGAGTACTTTGGTAGGGCTCGAAAGCTCCATTCGCGACGTTGCCGCCGGGCGCAGCCGATGTCCGAGATGGGTCAAAACCGGAAAAGCTCAATACGAGCACATGTTTTCCGCTGTTCATCCAAGAACGGACATTGACGGGTTCTCGCGCGCTTGCGATGGACAACAAAAAAATGTCCGTGCGTATTACGCGGCCTTGCCGCGTCCTACCGTCTGGCGAACCTCAAAACCCTCGAACTGGGGGTGATCCAGATACAGCGGCTTGTTATCCCCTGCCCGACTATGCGCAGCACGGAACGCCTCTGATTTGGTCCACGCTTCAAACACGGCACGGTTTTCCCAGACGGTGTGAGAAGCATAAAGCGTGTGATCCTCAGCTTCGGGACCTTTGAGAAGGTGAAACTCTACGAAGCCCGGGACTTTTTCGAGATGACTGTCGCGCGACACCCAGACCTGCTCGAAGGCTGCTTCAGAACCTTTGGCAACGCGGAAACGGTTCATTGCGATAAACATCGTGATCTCCCACTCTCGATGGCTGCTATGGACACATAGTACGAAGCAAGCGCGAGATTGCGATCCGCTAGGAGTCCGCGCAGCGTTGACGTGAAAAGGTAGAACCCTCTCCCCGCGCGAAGCTTGGATTTGTCCACTTAGACAATTGTAAACGGGGACAAGGTTGAGGGGCGCCAGTTTGTGCCCTGCTCAATCGTGGGCCAGAGCTCAAGGGCGCCTCGTGACCCACGTTTGGCAGCGATCGTTTTGCCCACAGCAGCGAATTCAAGGATCGCTCCCCGAACGGCCGCTTATGGCCACAAGCAGCCATTCCATTACCGTTCATTCCGCGAATCGACGCAATTGTGGGAACTGACACGCACGCAATTGATTGGCGAAAGTCCGCCTTGCCGTAAGTAGCGGCTTCATCCTAAGCAAACGGCACGTCCGCTATCTGCCCATGAGCGGAAATCCCGCCAATCGTGGCGGGTCCGGAAAGTGAAGATGGTCGACCATGAGCCTTCGATTGCACGTCTTGCCTCCTGACACTCTGTCTCGGCAGACGCCGTGCGCGCCGACTTGCGCGCGCTCCGCTCGGGTGGCGGCAGCATGGCGCAGTTTAGCCATGCGACCTTTTTGTACGACAGACTTTCAGATCTTGCGATCGGGAGTCGTTAGCTCTTTTCCTGAAGGGATTATCGTCATATTGAGATTGCGCTGAACGACTTTCTGTCCGGTCTGGTTCAGGCTATCGCTGGATGCCCGACGGAGCGCTGTAATGACATCACTATTGCTGCCGTTACCGAAGGCTAAAGGTCGACCAGATCGCCAACGATATCGGCATGTCCCGCCAGAACGTCGAGCACTACATGCGGTTCCGCGATCAGATGAAGGTTGGCGCCGATGACCAAAAGCGACTTCGTCTCGTCAACCGCGAGGACTAGACCGCGAACGCCGGCTCGGCTATATCGGCGCTGCCAATCGCCGGGTTTGCAAACTCCTGGCTCTGATTGCAAAACTTCCGAAAAAGTTATGTTAAATCAGTGCCTTAGGTGGGGAATGGTGTAACGGTAGCCTAACGGTTTTCGGGCTAAGCCGTTGAAATTTCTCATCAAGTTTTGCAAACACCCCCAAATTTGATCCGCCTATTTCCGGCCACTTCTGAGCCGTTTGCGAAACTCTCGCGTCTGGCGCGAGCCGGTATGGAACTCCTCCTTGTTCCAGCATCAAAGTTCCAGAATTCTTTGAAATATGGACTTGAAACCATATGTATTCGGGAGCATTATCTGTACGCGTACGTACCCGATAGCGTTATCGCCGTGGTCTGGATCATTAGCTTTCACGATGAGTTCGAGCTTGATGAGCTTCCTGAGGAAATTCAGGATGAGCTCTTTGCTCGATTGAAAGTGCTAGCTGAATTCGGGCCGCACCTCGGGCGGCCGCACGTCGATACACTCAATGGCTCGTCCTTCGCGAACATGAAGGAGCTCAGATTTCAGAAGGACGGCGTCTGGCGTTTTGCTTTTGCGTTCGATCCGCTGCAACAAGGCATTGTACTGGTTGGCGGCGATAAAGAGGGCGAGAACCAATCGAAGTTCTACAAGAACTTGATAAAGGTCGCTGACGCCCGCTTCAGCGAGCATCTGCGCAAGATCAAGCCGGCGCTGAAGAAAGGCAAATAGGAGATCAACATGCGCACACTCAATGATGTAATTGGCAAGCTCCCCCCTGCTCGCCGGCAGAAGGTTGAGGCTAGGGCGCAGGAGTTGATTGCCGAGGAACTGACCCTGCAGGATCTTCGGAAGGCTCAGAAGCTGACGCAACAGCAGATGGCCAAAGCGCTCAACATTGGTCAGGACAGCATTTCTCGCCTCGAAAAGCGGAGCGACATGATGCTTTCGACCATGCGGAGCTACATCGAGGCTATGGGCGGTTCACTTGAACTGGTTGTTAGCTTTCCGAAGCGAGGATCAGTCATAATTAAGTCGATCGAAGACGTAGCCCCCGCGCCCAAGAAATCTGCGAAGCGACGGAGACCGGAACTTGTTCGCGCCTAGCGGCAACGCTTTCGAGAAGTTGAGGAATATGAGAGCAGAGGCCGCCACCTGAGGCGGCCTTTTTGCCAGATCGTATAGGAAAAGCCATCTTTAGATTGATACAGCGCTCTCGGCCGCAGCACCGTTTCAAAGGCACCCTTCTCGAAAAACTCGATGACGCCGTCTGGGCCGCACGCGAAAGCAACGAAGACTACCTTATCGAGGAAGTTTCAGACGTTGGGACAACAATGAAGGTTGTCAAATATCGCCCTGGCGAATTTGAAATGGGCCGAGACTCACGGCCCAAATGAGCCAGCGGCGGCGCGCCGGCTCTTCTGTTTCGACAAACCCTTTAGGTTTAAGGACCAGATGAAGGTCGCGGAAAGAAGCGGCTTCGACTCGTAAATGGCCCCGACAAGGATTAAGCCCGCCCCCGGAGATAAACACGGTTACTCGTGAGGAAGTGAATCTAATGTTTTCCGAGCGTAGCTGCGCCTCATTCGCGCGAGTAAGCAATTCGAATAAAAGCTGCAGTCACTCTGCCGCAAGCGCGCCTCATCCCAGCGGCAATCTAAGGCGCTCCCACACATCGACCAGCGCTTCAGCGAGCGCGTCAATTAGCTTGTCATCATGATAGGGCGTTGGCGTGATGCGCAGCCGCTCGGTGCCGCGCGGGACGGTCGGATAGTTGATCGGCTGGACATAGATGCCGTGCTGGGCGAGCAGGAGATCGCTGGCTTCCTTGCACTTCTCCGGATCACCCACCATGACAGGCACAATGTGCGTGTCGGTCGGCATCAGCGGCAGACCCGGCTGCATTGAGCACGGACTTTACCCGCGCCGCGCGGTCCCGATGGCAGTCGCGCTCCCATTGTGAAGACTTGAGGTGCCGGATCGCCGCGGTCGCGGCGGCGCAGACCGCCGGCGGCAGCGCGGTGGTAAAGATGAATCCCGGCGCATAAGAGCGCACCGCATCGATGATGTCGGCATTCGCCGCGATATAGCCACCGAGGTCATCCTGCGACCAGCGCCGACGCCGCTCCAACCCGCCCAAAACCTCGACCCGCATCGCCTGATGACCTTAAAGCTAGACTTAAGGTCACACGCTTCGCGAATTACCACACGTCACACAAGACGGCGCTCGTCGGATGCGTACCGTCCTGGGATCGCGAAGATCGCTAAAAGGGGTATCAGCGCGGTGCGTGGAGGTTGCCTCTGCGGCGGCGTAAAATTCAAAATCGCCGGCCCGCTATCCAACATGCCACGTCTTCGTCGGCAGCAAGGCACCGTGGTTCGAGATCACCGACGATTTGCCGCAATATTCAGAACAGTACGCGTCCGCAAGTCGGAAAAATCCGCGTCAGGCTATGGCGCACGCTCGCCGAGCGTGACATGCGTCGAGCTCACTTCGCGGCGTCGGCGCCCGCTTTGGCGACTTGGCCATCCTGAACCGAGGTCGCGCCGGAGACGCCGATGGCTCCGACAACCTTGTTGTCCACGATGAGAGGGATGCCACCCTCCAGCGGCGAGGCTCCGCGGAGCGCGAGTGTGCGCATGCCGATCCCGCCCTGCGCCACCAGGTCCTCGAACACCTTGGTCGGGCGCCTGTAGTCAAGCGCGCTGCGCGCCTTGTCCTCGGCGACCCCGATCGAACCGTACTGCGTGTTGTCAAGCCTGTGCAGCATCACGATATGGCCGGTGCTGTCGAGGATGGCGATGGCCATGCCCCAGTTGTTCTTCGTGGCCTCCGCCTCCGCGGCCGCCATCACTTTCTTGGCTGCTTCAAGCCCAATAGGCGCTCCATAGGGCGTCGTCGGAGGTGCGGTTGGCGCTTGTTGAGCGCTGGCCGCAGCTGCGATGGAGATGGCGAGGATGGAAGCGAGTACCGATTTGCTTTGCGTCTTCATATGTTTTCCTCCCACCCGTTATCCGGGTTACGATGAACGATCTGAGGATAGGAGAAGCGAATGATCACGTCGTGCTCGTAGGTCGTCCATCGATCGAAAGGATCCAGAATGTGGTGCCTTCGATCTGCATGACCTGGCCTCATTTTGTCCCTATTCCCCGTAGCTGATGCGGTAGACCGCGCCGTTGTAGTCATCGGACACCAGCAGCGAGCCGTCCTTGATCGCCAACACGTCGGCCGGCCGGCCCACGTAGTTGTTGTTCTGGATGAAGCCGGTGAGGAAGGGCTCAATCGACTTGAAGCTGCCATCCTCGTTGAGCTTTACCACAACGATGTCGCCACCGATTTTCTTGGTTCGGTTCCAGGAGCCGTGGCGCGCGATGAAGATTACGTTCTTGTATTCGGCTGGGAACATGCTGCCGGTATAGAACCGCATGCCGAGCGCGGCACTGTGCGGTCCCAGCAAGGTGACCGGCTTGGTGAACTCGTCGCAGGAGCGGCCCCCATCCGAACTCGTTGTCAGCGATGTTGCCCTGATGGCAGAACGGGTAGCCGAAGTGCTGCCCGATTTCAGACCATCGATTGAGCTTGTCCTCCGGCACGTCTTCCGACAGCCAGTCGCGCGCGTTTTCGGTGAAGCAAAGCTCGTTCGTCCCGGGGCGAAAATCCATTCCGACGATCTGTCGTATCCCCCGAGCGATCACCTCCGCGCCGCTGCCGTCGAGGTTGATGCGCCGGATCTGTGCATGGGCGTCCGATGGCATGCAGATGTTGCACGGCGCGCCAACCTGGAAATAGAGCTTGTTGTCGGGCCCGACGGTCAGAAACTTCCAGCCGTGCGGCTCGTCCTTCGGAAGGTCACTATAGATGACCGTCGGCTTCGGCGGGTCGTCGAGGTTGTCCTCGATCTTTTCGATCCTCGAGATCTGGGACAGCTCGGCGATGTAGAGCGTGCCGTTGTGAAGGGCGATCCCATTCGGGCGGTGGAGGCCCTGGGCGATGACCTGGACCTCGCGTTTGCCGCTCTTTTCGACAATGGCGTAGACCTTATCCAACAGGCGCGTGCTGACGAACACCGTGCCTTTGTCGCCTTGTCGCAGCGTGCGCGCGTTGGCGACGCCGCTGGCGTAGACCTCGATCCTGAACCCATTGGCAAGCCGCAGCGCTTCGAGCGGCAGCTTGTCCGCGGCGGTGGGAATCGGCGGCGGCGCGACCGGCGCGAGCGTCGACCGGCTAGCAGCTTCCGGCCGACCCTGTTGCCAGGGCGGAGGCTGCTGCTGGGCGGCTACGGAGCATGCAGCCAGGAGACTTCCGACCATTCCGGCGAGCAGCAGCGCCCGCCGCTTGATGCAAATCGTCATCGTGGTCCTCCCTCGTGCGGAGGCCCCGACAATCCGGCCGCGGCGTGAATCGCGCAGCCCGAAGGGCTCCGCCGCCCCAGTATCCACCATTTTCCGTTGGGGCGCGTGCGCTCGTTTGCCGCGGGGGCGTCGGCGGCTAGAGCGCAACGCAGACGTGCAACGAACCGAGAGGCGAGGAGTAAATTTGGAACTGCAAGGACACCCCGCGTAGCGGCTCTCCAACTGGCCGCGTAACGAAACCTAGAAGATCGCCATGTCGCACATCGCTCGCACTCAATGCGTTGCAGCGCGACCAGTTAAGGTTTTTTGGCAGTCCGGACAGGCTTGATGACGTCGGCATGGAGCAGACCTTGCGCATCCACGTTGCCGGATACGTTTACACGCTGACCGACACGCAGTTCTGGGCTTAACCCGTTTCTGATGGCTACCTCAGCCTCCGCCCGCACCTCCGCGCCAGTTTCTGTCTGCAGGGTGAACTGCGAGCCGCTGACGACGGTGGTGATGATTCCCGATACGCTCCTGATCTCTGGAGCAGAAGGAGCCTTCACCGTGAGCGGTCGGAAGCCGAAAATATCCAGCTCTCTGTAGCTCGCAACATAAACATTACCATTGGCAACAACTGGGACAATGTTGGAATTTCCACCCTCGGGCCAGCCCGGCATGGGCGGCACATCCCAGTTTCCAGCAACCGACTGGAATAACAACTTGAGCTCGAATGTTCCCGGTATCGGTTGGAACGCGAATAGGGTGGGCTCAGGCCCGCCTGGTGGGTAATTATTGCTACGCGAGACAGCCCAAATGATCACGTCGGTGTCGCCGTTGGAGGAAATAGAGGTGAAGAACCCGCCGCCGTTGTCACCCCAGTGGGGTAAGTCCATCGAGGAATGTATCTGCGTCAAAGTCGGCAGCCGTGCGACGACCGGCGAGGTGTTGACCTGCCAAACGCCAATCTGATTGCCGCCGCTACTCACGATGTTGTTGAGGTAATACGACTGACCGCACCAGCACCCTCCGATTTGCTTCATATCGAGCGCGTGATCGGTAAGGCCGCCCATGTCATCTCGGTTAATCAAATGCATGTTGCCGTCTTTGCCCGCGGCTGCGGCCATATGTGGTACGATGCCCGGTTGATCGGGCAATAGAAGCACTCCGCCAGAACCGAAATCCACATCACCAGGCCGGCTGACGTTTGGTGTAAAGAAATCTAGGACCTGCCGTAGATCAGCCGACACTTTGACAACGCTTTCGGAGAGATTGGTTTTACTATCGAAAGTGTCAGGCGCGGAATTGCCGGTAACGAAATAGAGCTGCCCAACGGCGTCCGCGGCGACGCCGTAACCGGACATCCATATAGTAGAAAGAAATGAAATCGAAAATGGCTGGGTATCGGGCAGGGTGTTCGTGGCCAAAGGCTGTAAATCGGAGGCGCGCCATCCAAGCAGCCAGCCCCGTGAATCCACCGGTTGATCGCACCAACTTGTAAAAGCTGCGTAAACGTTTCCGTTAGCTAGAAGAAGCGCCGCGCGCTGACGATGGAGAGTCGCATCAAAGGCAAGCCTACGACCGTCGTCCAGCGTGTGCGAAGCTTGGACAGGAACTGGCGGTAATTTGTCATTTAGCGTGGCGAGATCAATGGCATAAAGCCCATAGACCGGTTGCCACCTAAATCTAAGCCAGTCGGTGTAGGTGTAGGTGTAGGACACCAGATACATAGTGCCGTTAGCTGAATCAATTACCGGTGTCGATTCAATTCCTATCTGAGGACCACCGGCCCTACACTTTGGCAGTAGCGCAGGTATCCACGGTTGCGGACTAGAGCCCGGAGCCGGCACGGCCGGTCCCAGATTACGGAAGAGAAGAATCTTGCCGTTATTCGCGTCGATCGCATAAATCGAGTTGTTCTCCGTAACCACGTAAACTACGTCGTGTTTGCCGGGGTTGCCTCCTCCGCTGATAGTAACGTCTGGAACGATGAGCGGTTGTGCGTACACTATGTCGTCGAGCACGACCCGTGCTCGAAGACCAAATTCTGCGGTGGCACAAATAAAGCGTGAGCAGTTCTGCAGAGTCGGATTCAGTATCTCCTCATGCGAGTTCCAACCGGTCCGAAAATTATCGTAATGATAAGTTGTTACTGCGATTTTCGGAATGGGCGTTCTAGATTGTGCCCAACACACGCTCGTTACGCACACGGCGACGATCAGACCACACCACCGTACGTACTGATCTTGCACACGAAAGCACTTGCTCATGGTTAAGGTCTTTGGGCAGTCCGGACAGGCTTGATGACGTCGGCATGGAGCAGACCTTGCGCATCCACGTTGCCGGATACGTTTACACGCTGACCGACACGCAGTTCTGGGCTTAACCCGTTTCTGATGGCTACCTCAGCCTCCACACGCAGCTCCGCACCAGTTTCCGTCTTCAGCGTGAGCTGCGAGCCGCTGACAGTGGTGATGATCCCCGAGACGCTTTGGATGTCAGGAGCAGAAGGGGCCTTCACCACGAGCGGTAGGAAGCCGAAAATATCCAACTCTCTGTAGCTCGCAACGTAAACATGACCATTGGCGACGACTGGGACAATGTTGGAATTACCGCCTTCGGGCCAGCCCGGCAAGACAGGCACATCCCAGTTTCCGGCAACCGACTGGAATAATAACTTGAGCTCAAATGTTCCCGGTATTGGTTGGTACGCGAATAGTTGGGGCTCAGGCCCGCCGGGTGGGTAACTATTGCTGCGCGACACAGCCCAGATGATCACGTCATTGTCGCCGTTGGATGAAATGGAGGTGAAAAACCCTCCGTCACCTGAACCGCCGAGGTCCATCGAGGAATGTATCTGAGTCAAGCTTGGCGATGGCCAGGTGTTGACTTGCCAAACGCCAATCTGCGACGCGCCGCTACTCACGATGTTATTGAGGTAGTACGACTGACCGCACCAGCACGCTCCGATTTGTTTCGTATCGAGAACATGATTGGCGACAGTGTTAAAGCCACCCATATTATTGCGGTCAATCAAAAACAACTGGCCGTCCTTGCCCGCGGCTGCAGCCATATGTTGTACGCTGCCTGGCTGATCGGGCAATAGAAGCACTCCGCCAGAACCGAGATCCGCGTCGTTGTTGTCGAGCTGGTTGACGTTTGACGGTGTAAAGAAATCTAGGACCTGCGTTAGGTCAGCCGACATTTTGACAACGCTTTCGGATAAATTGTTGTTACTATCGTAAGTGTTCTTTCTGGAATTGCCGGTAGCGAAATAAAGATGCCCGGCGACGGCGGCGATGCCATAACCCGACATCCAAATAGTTGAAAGCGCCGGTAAAGTTGGCAAGCGATCGGGTAAGAAGTTCGCACCTAAAGGCTTTAAATCAGCAGCGCGCCATCCGAGCAGCCATCCCCGCGACGCGGTGGAGCGATCACACCAGCTTGAAAAGGCCACATAAACGTTTCCGTGCGCCAGAAGAAGTGCTGCGCGCTGACGATGGATGGTCGCATCGAAGTTCAGCGCGCTACCGTCGTCCAATTTGTGCGAAGCCTTGACAACAACGGGCTCTAGTTTGTCATTTAGAGTGGCGAGATCGATGGCGTAGAGCCGATAGGCCGGTCGCACGTCGCCCTTGGTGTAGGACATCAGGTACATAGTGCCGCTAGCTAAATCGATTACCGGTGTCGACTCAATTCCAATGCGAGGACCGTTGTTCCGACAGTTTGGCAGTTGCGGATTTTGCGGAGCAGGCACGCCCTCTCCCAGATTACGGAAGAGAAGAATCTCGCCGTTATTCGCGTCGATTGCGTAAATCGAGTTATTCTCCGTAACCACATAAACTACGTCGTGTTTTCCAGCGTTAACTCCTCCGGTGAGAGGAACGTCTGGAACGATGAGCGGTTGTGCGTACACTGTGTCGTCGAGCGCAACCCTTGCTCGAAGACCAAATTTTTCAGTGGTGCAAATAATGTGAGAACAGTTCTGCAGCGATGGATTCAGTATCTCCTCGTGCGAGTTCCAACCGGTGCGAAAAGTATCGTAATGATAAGTTGTTACTGCGATCTTCGGAATGGGCGTTCTAGATTGTGCCCAACACACGCTCGTTACGCACACAGCGACGATCAGACCGCACCACCGTACGTACCGGTCTCGTATACGGCGGTTCGGAGAGTTTAAGTGACCTGGTGAGGCGCCAGAGTGACGAGGCGGAGCAATCTGAAGAAGTTGTTCGGAGCTGCTCATGGCTGCATCCCTCGTTTGGCGGGAAGCCGTCCTGCTTGATTTCGTGAACCCAGACTTTTTGCGGCCTGCCTTTTCAGCGCTCTCCGCTTTTGCCTACGCCAACCGGGTTGGAGAATCGATGCGGAGGCGATGAAGCGGCGCTAGTAATCAAAGTTAGTCCTCGCTTCATGAAGATGCAACGCAAGGTTTATCCGCGGGGCGGGGCATCGAGATGCACGAATTGCGACAGTGCCACTGTCTGGTCGGTACGAGTTGACCCTGCGCTATCGTGTGCCGACTATCAGCAACGATCCACTCGCGCCGCGATTGGGTCTTCTGCTCAGTTATGGTGAGGACTACGCTCGTGCCCTGGTTCGTTTTCCGGATTACATCGACAAGATTCTGCGGGGTGCCAAGCCGAGCGAACTTCCAATCACGCAGCCTACAAAGCTGGATCTCGTGATCAACCTCAAGACAGCCAGGGCGATCGGCGTCACTGTTCCGCCTACTCTGCTCGGCCGTGCCGACGAGGTCATCAATGAAGGCGCTTTTGCTGCGGTGCATGAGTCCGGAAGTGCGCCTTCGCGCCGACATCAAGACACGCGTCAGAGGATTCGCTAAGCATGCGGCCCGGCACGCTCAGCGACTTCGTATCGATTCAATAGTTACTGATGTGGACGGCCGTGCAATCACCGCCTTCGGCGGAAACTTACCGCGGGCGCTCATAAGTCTTCGCGCTTCAGCCCGTAGCAGGCGATCGACGCAGCGCCGACCAACACTTTACCCTGCAGAACCGCGAGGCTGGAGAACTTGCGGCCGTTGCCAAGCTTCTGAGCGGCGGTCTGAGGCGAGCTGTAGAGCAACTCGCCGGTCACCGCATCCCACGCGCGCAGGATGCTGTCTCCTCCCTCGTCGTTCTCGTCGCGGAACGAATCGACCGCCCAGACGATCCCGTCGGCGGCTCCGTTGCTCGAGACGAACGGCGCCCCCGGCGCTCCGGTAAATCGCGGCCCTTCGAACTGAACCGCGTACACGCCGAAATGGCCCTCGCCTTCGAGGTGATCGAACTGGATCGCGACCATGCCGCGGTGGGGAGTATCCGATGCAGAGCAGTAGTAGAGAAACTTGCCCCGCGCACCGGCGTCGTAGAATGCGGGCGTGATGGCGATGCCGCCGTAATACGGCTTGTTATCGTCGGAAAAGATCTTTTGCCGCCAGAACGCGCCGCCCACGCCGCGCGGCCCTTGAGGTGTCGCCGGGTAGCCGAGCGCGTCGGCGTCGAGGAGGTAGACCCGCCCGTCCTTGCCGCCGGTAGCGACTACGTTGACGGTGCCCGGGGCGGCGGCGCCGGTGACATCCTGCGACAGCGCGATCGGTGGCAGCAGGACCGCGCTGCAGCTGCCGAGATCTCGATCATTGTCCCTCATCCATTGCCAGTCGCGCGCGGTATAGCTGTCGGCCACTTTTGCACGGAGGTCGGCCAGCTTCAGCACAGTGTTGGCGTAGTTCTCGACTCCGTCGAACTTACCGTTGCCACTGACAGCATACATCCGCTCCAGGTCGTCAATGGCGATCCCGGCCGTTCCCCAAATACCGCCGCAACCTATATTCTTCCCAAACTCGTTGGTCGAGGTGGAGAACAACAGCGGTACCGGCGGACGTGCTGAGGCTTGCACCGCGATGATCCAGCCCTGCCAGTCTTCAGTCTCTTCCTGGCCGTAGCGATCGCAGCGCGAGGAGAAGGTCGCCAGAACCCAGCCGCGCTCGCCGCCCTTGACAAGGTTCGAATCGAAGAAGGTCAGCCCGCCGCGCTGTGTATGCATGTACGGCCGAAAGCGCACCTCCTTGCCATCCGGATGCGTGTAGCTGCCGGACAACTCAATTGGCTCCGCGAACTCCGGCAATGGTTGGCCGGTAGCGATATCGAGCGCCTGCAGGAAGTAGGCCTGATTCCAGAAGTTAGCGAGATTGCCGTGTCCGCCACGGGCGTCGACTTTCGCCAGAAAGCAGACGTACAAAACCAGCCGACCACCAAGCCGCGCGACTACGGGCGTGCCGTCGACGCCGTGCAGCGGGCTGGTGTTCCGGCAGAACCCGCTGTCCAAAAACCCTTTGTCGAGCCCGGCGTTGAAATGGTCGTCGTCCAGGGCGTTGTTCGCTTGGCCGGGATGGGTTTGCCAGACCGTCGCGCCCTGGTTGCCGGGGTCGAGCGCGAAAACGTCATTGCTCGCCGTGGCGATGAGCACCAGGTCCCGGCCCAGGCCGCTCGCGGCGGCGCTCACGTACAGCGGCTGACCATAGACCCGTGCCGGCTTGCCATCCTGGCCGAGCAGGTCATCCCGACGCCATAGCAGGCCGAAGTCAGGGACCCGGACATTTGCTGGCGTCAGGTGCGTCTCGTGTGCGTTCCAACCGAGGCGATAACGGTCGCCATGAGCGGTCAACATGTTCTGGCCGTCGTTCATATTGGCCACGGACACCAGCGGTGGACTACCCGTGACCGATACCTGGCGCGCTGACGCCGCCCGATCATTTTCGATGTCGAAGTCCTCGACGTAAGGGTAGATCCCGCGCGTCAGCGGCCGTCCCTCAGGGGTGTTGAAGTTCTTCGCGGCGAAGACCTGCCAGCCTCCGTGCTCCACGGCGATCGCGGAAACGCGTCCGTCCCAATCGCGGAGATCGGCCTGATCCTCGAAAACGTGCCGATGCCCTCCCTTGAAGCCGGCATCGTCGAACAGGATCAGATGCGCGATCCCCGGGTCCGGCGTTGTGACCTCCGCAACTTCGAGCGCATCGATCGGCGCGACGAACAGCGGGCTCGCGCCGTCGTAGGTCCCCGGCGCCAGGGTGACAGACGACCCGCCGGCCAAGTCGAACCTCCAGGTCCCGGCCAGAACGGCGACTGATTTAGTATGCCTCCAACTGCCGTTCGCCACGGAAGCGCCGAACGCGTGCTTGTGGTCGCCGCCGAAGTTGGATTTAGCGAAGAGAATGGCGTGGGGAACCTGGCGCGCCTCTTCGCCAGTCAGGCGCACCGACGAAATCGAATCATTGTCGACGTTGTAGTCTTCGACCCATGCGTAGCCGCCGACGCGGGGAGCGAATACGCTTCCGTAGGCGGCCTGGAACTGCGAATCGCGGAAAAGCTGCCACGTCCCGGAAAGGACAGCGAACGCGGAAGCGCCGGTGAAGTCGTCGAGGTGAGCGATCGAACGGAATACGTGCTTGTGCGATCCGCCAAAGCCGGCGTCGTCGAACAGGATCAGGTGATGAAACCGGTCGGCCATCTCAACGCCGCGTCCTGCGCAGTACCCGTCCACCAGCACAGTCACGATGATCAACTTCGCGCTACCGTTCTCGCGTGTCAAGTTCAACCGTGCACTTCCGCCGATAACGGCAGGCGAAGATCTTCCAGTTCAGGGTTAACCTCCTGGACCGACATCTAATTCGCTAGCTCAACAGGGAAGTCGCATTTAGAATACCGCACAATGGCGATGCGGCGCTTGGCCACGTGTGCCGGCGCGGGCCGCGTAGTCGAAGCCGCCGGCGCGGATTTGTGGTGGCGTTCGATGATCCCGATCTGCCATATGCCACATCTGCGCAGCGACCCTTACATCGAGGGTGACAAAGAGCCGTATTTCCCGGACCCTCAGCGCGCAATCTGGCAGCGAGTTGGCGCAATCGCGCCCGCCGAGGCTATGAGCTTGAAGACGACATCAAGCGGAGCGGTAAGGTGCTCCGTGAATTCTTGCGCGCCGTTGCCAAGCTTGAAAAGCGAGACAGCCTCGGCCCCTGGGCTTTGCGCAAGATGCGATCGACTTCAGCTGCGACCGGTTTCCAACGACGATAGGGAATACCATGGTTTGCCATCGGCTTTCTGAGCGGAGAAGGCATGCTTTCGGGTTAAAGAACTTGTCATTAGCGACTTTAGGAACTCGGCAATCGCGACACGGCAGAACTCTCAAAGCGGGAGGACGTTATGAAGCGCGCTTCAGTCCCAGTTACGGCTATCCTTCTGTTTCTCATCAACAACATTACAGTTGCAACGGGTCAAACGACAGTTGCAACGGGTCAAACGGCGCGGGATGTGCTTACTAACCACAACGACAAATACAGAACCGGTGTGTATGCAGGTGAAACGATCTTGCGACCCAGCAATGTCAAACCGGGAGGATTCGGCAAGGTCTTCGCCCGCCGTGTGTTGGGGCAAATATGGGCGCAGCCATTATACGTGCAGGGCGTGCCAGTGAACGGACGGCTGCGCAGCGTGGTTTACGTCGCGACCTCCGAGAACATGATCTATGGCTTCGACGCAGATGACCGGACGCCAGACGAGCAAACGCCACCACTCATGAACGTATATCTCGGGGCTCCGGACGCGATTGAAAAAGACTCTTTCAATACGATCCTGCCATCAAACGGCATCTCGAGCACTCCAGTTATCGATCTCGGCAACCCGCCCGATCCAAGGACGGGGACCCTCTATGTCGTTGCGAAATTGAAAGAGGATCACAAGTTCCATGTGTTCGCCCTCGATTTGTCTACACTTGCAATTCGGCCCAATGCGCAGGGGCAATTAACGGATGTGATTGTCTGCGAAGCGGGTCGCTGCGCCAGTAACAGCACCCTGCGCTTTGAGCCTTCGCGACATATGAATCGGCCCGCGCTGCTGATTTCGAAAAATCACCTGATCGTCGCGTTCGGGAGTGGTCCCCCCAAGAACGACCACGACCCTAATTATCAGGGCTGGGTGATGTCCTTTTCCCTTCCCGATTTGGTGCAAACGGATGCTTTCGTGACCACCCCGACCAGCGATACCGGAATGGGCGCTGTATGGCAGTCGGGAGCCGGCCCCGCGGCCGATGATCAGGGCAACATCTACTTCATGACCGGGAATGGCCACTTCGAATTTCCAAACCTGTCGGATTCATTCGTCAAACTTGCGAATAGGGACGGTAAGCTTCCGCTAGCGGATTGGTACACACCGCGATCGCGCGATGTGCTCGAAGTCTGTGATTTGGATTTGGGAACGTCTGGCCCGGTAGTGATCCAGGATTCTGGCAAGGTGCTCGGGGCTGGAAAGAGCGGCATTCTCTATGTTCTCGACAAGGACAACTTGGGAAGAGACCAACCCCCTCTCAGTGATATCGGACGGAGTCATTGGAGGGGAGATCCCGACTGTAGCCCAGGGCCTGGCCAGTGCTTTCGAGTCGCCGAAAGCCAGTATCAATTTCAAGCGGGCATGAAGGAGTCTAAACACCGCTGCGATACGAGCGGCTTCAAATATGACCCACCAGGGTTCAATGACACTGACAAGAGCGATGACTCGTACTGGGAACACGTCGTGATGAGCTATCCACACGTGCACGGTTCGCCGGTGGTCTGGAGGTTCGGAACCAATAGCTACAATCTCTACGTCTGGCCAGAGAGCGATTTTTTGAAGGCTTATCGTTTCGACGGACAACAATTCTCGCCTAGTCCAATCGGCTCCTCTGCACCTTTGACTGCAGCAATGATGAGCATGCCTGGCGGTGTCCTGTCGCTGTCCTGGGACGGACACAACCCGAACACCGCGATTATTTGGGCGTCGCGGCCAAACCCGAATACAAAGGCTGTCGCAGGTGACCCGTTTGTCTCAGCGTTCCACGATCAGCAACATTTTGTCTTTCGGGACAAACACGGTGCTATCTGGGATACGTTTTACCAGAGGGACCAAAACACATGGAGCTTTCAGGAGATCAGCACGAATGGGCTCCCGGCCGCTAGCAACATATTTGTCTCGGTGTTTGGTTCAGCAGATCAGCAGCATTTTGTTTATACAGACAACGCCGGAAACATCTGGGACTCGTTTTACAGACGTGCTCAGGGAAGCTGGGATTTTCAGCCAATCGACAGTCATGGGACTAAGCCCGTCGGCCGCGTATACGTCTCGGCGTTCTATGATCAGCAACATTTTGTCTTTAGAGATCTGACAGGGACTATCTGGGATTCATTTTACAGTCGGGCGGACGAGGACTGGCATTGCTACCAAATCAACCCCAGTGGGCATCCCGCCCCTACCGACACTCGCTGCGAGCAGATCGACACCAATGGACCTCCCGCCGCTAGCGACATATTTGTGTCAGACTTCGGAGATCAGCAGCATTTTTCCTACACGGACAGCTCCGGAAACATCTGGGATTCTTATTACAGAAAAGATCACGGCTGGAAGTTTCAGCAAATCGACACCTTCGGGCAAACTCTGGTCGGCGGGATCTTCGTCTCGGCCTTCTACGATCAGCAACATTTTGCCTTTAGAGACCTGACAGGGACTATCTGGGATTCATTTTATAGTCGGGCGGACGACAAGTGGCATTGCAACCAAATCAATCCCAGTGGACATCCCGCTCCTACCGACACGCGCTGCGAACAGATCGACACCAACGGACCTCCCGCGGCCAGCGACATATTTGTGTCAGACTTCGGAGATCAGCAGCATTTTTCTTACGCGGACAGCACCGGAAACATCTGGGATTCTTTTTACAGAAAGGATCACGGCTGGAAATTTCAGCAAATTAGCACTTTTGGGCATACCCCAGCCGGCAGGATCTTCGTCTCGGCCTTTTACGATCAGCAACGTTTTGTCTACGCGGATGCCGCCGGCATACTTTGGGATTCATTCTACTCAGATGCGGACCACCACTGGCACTTTCAGCAGATCAATGGCTGCATGTTTTCTCAGCACGGAGACTACAAACAGGACATGAGCCCGAATGACGCGCGATGCAATGCTATAAACAAGATTGTTCCCGGCTATTTGCAAGCCTTTAATGCGATGCCTGGACGGAATGGACAGCTCGCCGAGCTTTGGAACAGCGAAGACGACCCCAAAGACACCGTGGAATGGTTTGCTAAGTCGAGTCCCCCGACTGTGGCGGACGGGAAAGTATTCGTGGCCGAGTTTCCGGCGAAACCGGAAAAGGAGAAATGGAATGATGCCAATGCTTTTGGCCGATTGCTCATGTACTCGCTCTTGCGGGAGTGAACCCGCGAAAGCCGTTTTGCCGGGCGGATAGCTCACCCCATCACCTCGTTGGCGTGGCGAGCAGTGTAGAGAGCGCCGTTTTTCATGTTCAGCCTTTTAAGCTCGCCGTTGAGCTCGTTGAGGACCCGCCAAATCCGTTCCGTCGGCCAGCATGCATCGTAGTTCCGGTGGACATCATCGCGCGTAGCGTCACGGGGTAAGTAGGCCGACCTTTCTGGCCGCGTTGAGCGCCTCCAAGGCCGAGGCTTGCCGCGCCGCGTCTGCTTGATCGAAAGGGCCGCTCCAGGCATAGCCGAACTGGTTGATGGAGTTCCGGTTGCTTGCCAGAATGGAACGCATGTTATCGCGAATGAAACCGACATAAGGCGCGGCTGTGGCCTGGTCCACGCTGCTCGCGAGCAGCGCCAGGTTGCGCATGAAGATGCCTTTGAACTGCGGTAGGTCGGAACCGACGTTGCCGGCAGCCGGACCGACGGGCTCCACCAATATGCCGTTCTTGGACAGCGGCGATCCCGGCGCGATCACGGCATTGGCGATCTGTTGCGCAACCGTCAGCGGAGCTTGTTTCGCGAAGGTCAAGCCGTTTCTGGCCATATCAACCAGCGCGCCGAGAATGACACCCTGATTGTAACTATAGGTCGGGTTGCCATCGTTCTGGCAATCGGTCGTCAGCCCATCGTTTATAAGATTGGACGCGTTCATCATCCCGGATTGCACAAACCAGCTCGCCGCGCTCTCGGCCCACCGTCTGTAACTTTGCCGTTCAGCGGGCGACGAGCTGCGTTGCATGAGCCGGACAGCGATTGAAAGGAACAATTCATTCGCGATTGCGTTCTTGTACGGCTTTTTTCCGTGCCCGTTCGTTTTATCCGCCTTCCAGTAAATGCCTCCGTTGCATACCCCGTCCCAAGCATCAGTCATATTGTTGAAGATCTTCTTCGCCATGTTCAGATATTGTTCTTCATTGACCAGAAAATCGTAGGCATTAATCCAGGTCAGCGCCCACCAGCCTTGGTCATCATAATAGTCGTTGATGAAATTGGCATATTGGGGCTTCGCAAACGTGTTGCCGATGACATTCGTGTAGTCGCGATCGCTGCCGGCAGCCATGTAATCAATTAGCGCGTAGAGCGCATTGGCCGAATTCCAAAATCCCGTGCTGTTCCACTCACCTGCGTCCCAGCTATACCAATCCTGCAGTGCGTAGATCGCGACCGTCGCATAGGCCTTCAGGCTCGAGTCGTCGAAGTCATAGCACCACAGCTTGTGATCGGTGCCCTGGAAATAAATCGCGTTTGTGGGAAACGTTTTGGATTTCGCGGGAAACACATTGGACTTCGTTTTCAGACCGCCGATGTTGACCTTGTTGTACGGCGGCGCGACGCTCATCTGCCAGACCTTATCGTCGGTGCCGCGGAAATACATGAACCCGTCGGCAACAAAGATATTTGACTGCGTTTTTATCTTTTTCGGTCCACCGAAATTGTTTCTGTCATTCTTGGGATCACTGACGCTAACCCGCCAGACGGCTTGATCGGTCCCTTGAAAATACATGTAGCCGCCTGCGACAAAGATGTCCGAGTTCGTCTTCAAGCCGCCGATGTTGACCTTGTTGTGCGGCGGCGCAACGCTCATCTGCCAGACCTTATTGTCAGTGCCGCGGAAATACATGAACCCGTCGGCAACAAAGATATTTGACTGCGTCTTTATCTTCTTCGGTCCACCGAAATTGTTTCTGTCGATCATCGGATTCTCGGCGCTCACGCGCCAGACGGCTTGATCGGTTCCTTGAAAATACATGTAGCCGTCCGCGACAAACACGTCCGAGTTGGTGTTGAAGTCGCCAACGTGGAAGCCTTGAATCATCATGAGCGTCGCCTCCTGTGAGTGACTCTCCTGCGTCTCTTGGGCAATGATTCCCTCCACGTGTGCAGGGTGCACCATGTGTGTCTCGGCGTTTCTGTCAATGACCGCGCCGTGTCGATAGCTTATGCGCGAGCCTGAATGGGCGAGGCTGCCTAGTAACGATACCATATCAGAGCCAGAAGAGGCCGCTTCACCCCGGGCGATTTCATCCCGGAATGGTGGGCGATTTCATCTCGGAACGGTGGGCGATTTCAAATCGGAATGGCGGGCGATTTCATTTCGGAATCGTGGGCGATTTCGAGCGGCATCAGCAGGTTCGCCTAGAGCTGTGAAGCGCAATCGAAGATTCGGCGGCCTTAGAATAAAAAAACGTGCTGTGGTGACCATCGGAAGCAGCGCTCCAATTGATCGCCCCTGCATTTCTGAAGGGGAGCGCACCACTTTCGAGGACCCCTGCCCTCCGAAGGCAAAGGTCACACGTTCGAATCGTGTCGGGTTCGCCAGTAACGCCTGATACTTTTGAGATTTATTGATTTTCGGCACGAGTACCGGGTAAGCACCGGGTAAGCAGCGTTTCAGGTTTGGTAATTGAAAAATGAAGGGTCGGGGTTGATTACCAGCTTTCGTGCGAATCAGCCCAAGTCCAACGCCGAGATCCGCCGCGCAGTTAAGAATTGGAACACCTTGACAGGTCTAGACTTTTGAGTCCGTGACCGGTGAGTCGCAGCGTGCTAGACTGCGGCTATCAGAACATCTAGGGCCTTCCAATGAACACGTACGATGCATGTGACTACATCATCGTGAAGCTCAGCGAGGGTGGCGTTTTTCTCAACGTCGTTAAGCTGCACAAACTCTTGTACTACTGCCAAGCTTGGAATTTGGCGTTCGGGCGCGGACGGCTCTTTCAATCGAGCTTCCAGGCATGGGTGCATGGGCCGGTCAGCAGGGAAATCTACGATCGTTTTGTTCAGACCAAAGCACTGTATTCGCCGGTGTCGACTAATGACGTTCGCGCCGGATTTGATCCGGGCGCGCTTCCCGAGCACGAGCGCGCGGTGTTAAACTCAATTCTTGAAGTATATGCGCCTCTATCGGGCGACCAGCTCGAAGAAATGACACACCGAGAAGACCCTTGGATTGAGGTAAGAGCTGGCGTGGCCCCGGCCGCTCGGTCGGAGAACATCATCAGCGAAGCGACCATGCAAAGATTCTATGCCGCAAGATTGGAAGCAAAGACCAATTAAGCCACTGGCGGGCAATATCCCCTCGCCGTCTCCAAGGCCAAAGACGGGCGCCGTACCAGCAAAAAGAAAATGGCGCTTCTCTCTCAGGTTCTGGAAGCAAGTCCGCTATTTCGGTGTGGATCAGTGTGAGAAGTCTTGGTTCATATCTTTACTGGAGCGCCTTTCCAACCTCTCAGCGATCGACATTGACGATCTAACAAGCGGCGCGGGAGCCGCAGCGATCCGATTTCACCCCGTCGATTGGAGCGCGCTTTGTTCGGCACCAACCCGCCCGGAACAGATGGACTCACCAGCGAGTCTCCTAAGCCCGGCAAATGGCCTTCTGCGTTGTGCGATGCGCGATGCGCGCATGACTCGATTTGGGAGTCGATCGGGTCTAGCCTGATCCCAAGAAGCACGGCACGCTAATCGACCTCACGGACGAATGTGAGCCATTCGAATGAACACCCTCCTCATCTATTTCATCCTGACCGCGGCGCACCGG
>WNFF01006194.1_pt1 | contig 26301 bp, 21 predicted proteins | sample 5400441 | NCBI WGS metagenome assembly WNFF01 (sample SAMN13153345, study PRJNA577476) | soil metagenome | isolation source: 120 cm saprolite under Douglas fir tree site 2 hole 3 replicate 1 | place: USA:California | collected 2015-04-18
CGGGCACCCAATCCAACATGAACGTCAATGAGGTGATCGCCAACCGGGCGATCCAGCTGGTCGGCGGCCAGCTGGGGAGCAAGCACCCCGTTCACCCCAACGATGACGTGAACTCCGGGCAATCGTCCAACGACACCTTCCCCACAGCGATGCACATCGCGGCCGTCCAGGCCATTACCGGGCATCTGTTGCTGAGCGTACGAAGGCTTCGGGACGCCGCGGCAGGCAAGAGCGAGGACTGGGCACGCGTCGTCAAGATCGGGCGCACCCATCTCCAGGACGCGACGCCGATCACCGTCGGCCAGGAATGGTCGGCCTACGTCAGCCAGCTTGACGACGCAGAAGAGAACATCACGGCGGCCCTGCCCGGGCTGCGGCGGCTGGCCATCGGCGGCACGGCGGTCGGCACCGGCCTGAATGCCCCGTCCGGGTTCGGGGACAGGGTCAGCGCGGAGATCTCCGCGCTCACCGGCCTGGAGTTCGTCAGCGCGCCCAACAAGTTCGCCGCACAGGCCTCGCTCGACGCCATGGTCCGCGCCTCCGGGACACTGCGTAACCTCAGCGTGGCGCTGTTCAAGTTCGCCAACGACATGCGCTGGCTGGGCTCCGGGCCGCAGGCCGGCCTCGGCGAGCTGATCCTGCCCGCCAACGAGCCGGGATCCTCGATCATGCCCGGCAAGGTCAACCCCACCCAAGCCGAGGCGATGCTGATGGTATGCCTCCAGGCGATGGGGAACGACACTGTGGTCGCGATGGCGGGTGCGGAGGGCAATTTCCAGCTCAACGCGTTCCGCCCGGTGGCCATCAGCAACTTCTTGCACTCGGCCAGGATTCTCGCCGACAGCTGTGAGTCCTTCCGCGAGTTCCTCGTCGAGGGGGTGACCCTGAATAGGCCCCGGCTGCAGGAGAACATAGAACGCTCCGTGATGATGGTGACCGCGCTGAGCCCCGTGATCGGCTACGACGAAGCCTCGAAGATCGCGCACCTCGCCGTGGCGGAGAACCTGACGCTCAAGGAGGCCGCCCTGAGGTCGGGCGTTAGCGAGGAACTCTACGATCAGGTGGTGGTACCGGAGCGGCTGACCGAGCCGGGGGCGGCATCAGGGCCGGGTCCGGGGGCGCCAACAGGGCCGGGTCCGGGGGCGCGCTGACCGGCGCGGAATGGCGGCGGCGCAGCCGCCGGTGGTAAGGGGGAACGCATGAGGGTGGCTCGGCTGCACGCCGTGGGTGATATCCGGCTTAGTGAGGTGCCAGTTCCCGCGCCGGAACCTGGCATGAGCCTGGTCCGGGTGACCGCAGTGGGCATCTGCGGCTCGGACCTGCACTGGTGGGGCGAGGCCGGCATCGGGGATGCGACGCTCGTGGCACCCCTGGTCCTCGGGCACGAGGCAGCGGGGGTAATCGTGGAGGGTCCGCGGAACGGTGAGCGTGTGGCGATCGATCCCGCCGTCCCTTGCGGTGCCTGCCGGTCGTGTCGCGACGGCCACCGCAACCTTTGCCGCCGTACCCTATTCGCCGGGCACGGCGGCCAGGACGGGGCCATGCGAGACTTCATGACCTGGCCCTCGGAGTTGCTTCACCCGATGCCGGACGCGCTGACCGATGCTGACGGCTCGTTGCTCGAACCTCTCGGCGTGGCCATCCACGCGCTCGACCTGGGCCACGTACGGCTGGGGGCGTCGGTCGCGGTCGTTGGCTGCGGCCCGATCGGCCTACTGCTCGTGCAGGTGCTGCGGGCGGCAGGAGCCGGATCGGTCGCCGCATTCGACCCGCTGCCGCACCGCCGTGAGGCGGCCGCCCGGCTCGGAGCCGACGTAGTCGCGCATCCCACCCAAGCCAGCCATCTGATCACCCAGCGTGATCTGCTCGACGAGGGAGCAGACGTGGCGTTCGAGATGGCTGGTACCAACGACGCGGTTCAGCTAGCCATGGCTCTGGTCCGCCCCGGAGGCAGGGCGGTGCTGGGCGGTATCCCGGACGACGATCGGACTACGTTCCAGGCGTCCGTGGCCCGGCGCAAGGGCCTGACCATCGCCATGGTCCGCCGGATGAATGAGGTTTACCCGCGCGCGATCAACTTGGCGGCGGAGAAGAAGGTCGATCTCGCCCCACTGGTGACGCACCGTTTCCCGCTGGAAAAGGCGCCGGATGCGTTCGCCGCCGCGACCGAGCGCATCGGCCTCAAGGTCATCATCGAGCCAGGGAACTGATCCGGTGGCCTGGGGCCGGTAGCCGGGACCAGTCGCCTGGGGGCGGTGGCCTGGGGTCTGTCGCCTGATCCGGTGGCCTGGGGCCGGGTACAGGCGGCGTGCCGACCGTCGGTAGCATCCACCGGGTGGCCGCAAGCTTCTATGTCCCGCTTGGTGAGGGCAGGTGGCGTGGCACGGTGCACACGACCGGTCCGTGGGATGCGCGCGCGCAGCATGGCGGCCCGCCGAGCGCGCTGCTAGGGCGGGAGATCCAGCGGTGCGCGCCCCGGGACGACATGATCGTCGCCCGGTTCACGTGTGAGATCCTCGGTGCCATCCCGGTGGGCGAGCTTGAGGTACGGGCGCGGGTCGCCCGGCCTGGCCGCAGCGTCGAACTGCTCGAAGCAGTGGCCACCGCCGGCGCGCGCGACGTGGCCTGCGCCCGGGCATGGCGGGTGCTGCGCACGGACAGTCAGTCGGTTGACTCCCGGTCGGCCGGCCCCCCGGCCCTGCCCCGTGAGGTGGTGACCGAGCCTCTCGGTGGCTGGGTGGACGGGTACCTGTCGGCCGTCGAGTGGCGTCTGGTCCGCGGCGGCTTCGGCATCCCGGGCCCGGCTACCGTGTGGGCCCGGCTGCGCTATCCGCTCGTGCCCGACGAGGAGACCGGCCCGCTGGAGCGGGTGCTGGCCATCGCGGACAGCGGCAGCGGCCTCTCGGGTGAGCTTGACTTCGCCCGCTGGCAATTCATCAATCCTGAGCTCACCGTGCACCTGCACAAGGCGGCCGTGGGCGAATGGATCTGCCTGGACGCCGTGACCACCATCTCCGCCGGCGGTGCCGGGCTGGCCACGTCGGTGCTGTACGACCTCGACGGCCCGGTCGGCCTCGGCGCCCAGTCTCTGCTCGTGACCCCGCGCCGCGGCGGACCCAGCGGTCCGTCACCGGCCAGCTAACCGAGGCCCTCGGCGGCGTCTGTCCGGTATATGACCGTGTGCCGGTATCGGCAGAGCTATTCCCGGGCGGCAAAGTAAATAAGTTGCAAAGACTGTCGCAACGGAGTTATCGCTAAGCGCCGGCCGCGTGCTTAATCGACACCGCCAGAGTGGCCGCACCCCCCTTCGGGTGCGCGAAACGCAGGCTGCTGGCGTCGTCAGCTCTATGGCTCATGGCCACGCACGGTGACAAGGGCCCGTACGGAAACGGCCGGGAGCGCCTAGCGGGGCCTGGGTCGCAGCGCAGTCCGAGCGTCATTCGTCACCCAGGGTAACCACGTGCGCTCATCTAAGTGAAGAATGCCACTTCAGAAACATTGAAGACACCACACGTTTACGCTGATGTTCGCTGCCAAGGTAATCCAAAAGGATAGATCGCTCGTCCTACATGTACCGATAATCGTCCGGACGGTGCCGCCCGGAACTGAGTAGTCCAGAAGCACGGGGCCTCGGCTTCACGGAGTACTGTCGCGGCCATCGCGGCGTAACGGAAGGGACGGGATGAATTCCCACGTAGTTAACGCCGCCCTCGCGCTGCCCAAGATCCACATCGCGCAGTGGTCGAGTTTGCGGCACGTGCTCCCGGTGGGCGTGGTTGGCATCATCTCCTGGTCGGTGTGGCTCTTCCGGTTCACATTGTCGAGGATCTACCGCCCGCAGCCGCCGGGGTACATGAGTACGACATCAGTGGTGGTCCCGTCGTTCCGCGAGGACCCGGATATCCTGAGCCGCTGCCTCGACTCGTGGCTGGCGGAGAATCCGACCGAGATCATCGTCGTCCCTGACCTTGAGGACGTCGAGGTCATCCGGCGGCTGCGCCTGAGGGCCGATGCCGATCCCCGGCTGGTCGTGCTCCCGTTCGCGCACACCGGCAAGCGGTCGGCACTTGGCGCCGGCATCCGGCAGGCCCACGCGGAGATCCTGGTGCTGACCGATTCCGACACGTCGTGGCAGCCCGGGCTGCTCGCGGCGGTTCAGGCACCGTTCCGTGACCCGAAGGTCGGCGGCGTGGGTACCCGGCAGAACGTCTACATGCCGAAGTCGAGCGTCTGGCGGCGGGTCGCCGACTGGATGATCGATGTCCGGTACCTCGACTACGTCCGGGCCCAGTCCCGCGCCGGCGCCGTGGCCTGCCTTTCCGGGCGGACGGTGGCCTACCGCCGCAGCGCGGTCATGCCGGTGCTGGAGCACCTGGAGGATGAGTTCTTCCTCGGCAAGCGTTGCATCTCCGGCGATGACGGGCGCCTGACCTGGCTCGTTCTCGCCTCTGGTTACAAGACCGTCTACCAGTCCAATGCCCGTGCCCTGTCGATGTTCCCCGACCGGGGGCGTGCCTTCTTCAAGCAGCGGCTGCGCTGGAGCCGGAACTCCTACCGCTGCTACCTGACGGCCATGTGGAAGGGCTGGCTCTGGCACCAGCCGTTCATCTGCCAGCTGAGCGTCCTGCAGATCGTGCTGACCCCGGTGACCATGGGCTTCGCCATGACGTACCTGGCGACGTGGCTGCTCCACCGGGAACCGATCGTCACCGCTGTGGCCATCGGGTGGTTGCTCGCTGGCCGGCTCATCCGTGGCATTTCGCACCTGCGCAACCGGCCCGGCGACATCTGGGTCCTCCCGCTCGTCGCGCTCATGACGATCGTCGTCGCGCTTCCTGTCAAGACCTACGCCTTCGTGACCATGAACCACCACGGCTGGCTGACCCGCAAGAGTGACCAGATAGGCGGCGAGGCGCAATCCGCCGCGTCGCTGCTTTAGGAGAACGCTGTGTTCCGAAAGCGCCCTAGTGAGGCTGAGCAAGGGGTCGGCCGCGCGCGGTATGCCGTGCTGCTAGCGCTGATCGTCTTCGCCGCGCTGGCCGCGGCTCCGCAGATCCTGGCCAAGTTGCACCTGCATATGCCGGCCAAGCCGCCCATCGCCGGTGCCGTGCCGACAACCAGCCACGGCGTGCCCCTGTTGTCGGCGCCTGCGGCTCTGCCTCCGGTCGTGGTGTCGCCCGTGGCCTTGCCGGTCGACCCCGGCCGGCCGCCCGCGTCGCCACCCAAGGTGAGTGCGACGACACAGGCCGCCGCGGTCACCGCGGAGGACACCAGGATCCGGCTCCTGCTGCATCAGTCCGCCACCCTCTACCAGCCCCAGGTCGTGCCGATCCAGGGATCGTCGCCGACCCTGGTGCTGACGGGGTCCTACACGCTCATGGGGTACATCCAGGTCCTGACCGGGTCCATCAACTACTCGTACGCCGACCTTGTCGCCTATGGTGCGCTGCAGCCGCTGGGCAACCACGCCGCCCTGCTCGTCGACAATGTCTTCGTCGCCGCCAACGCCCACCTCGACCTGGGGTCGCCGAATCTGCGCACGCTGTACCTGAGCAGGTCCTCCCACGGCTTCTCGTCGATCGTCGCCTGGGGCGGCAGCCTCGCCTTCAAGGGCACCCCGCAGCATCCGCTCACGATCATGGGCTGGGACCGGGCAACCAAAACCCCGGCCGTTGATGCTGGTGGCGGCCGGCCGTATATCCGCGAGGTGGGCGGCCGGATGGACGTCACCAACGTCCGGGCTTCGGCGCTGGGCTTCTGGAGCGGCCGCACCGGCGGAGTGGCCTGGACCGGCGCCACCGGTCTGCCGAGCACTGGCGGTGCGACGTCCTCGACGTTCATACACGACACCTACGGGGCATTCGTGTCGCGCGGCCTGCACGTGAATTTCCAGGGCGACCTCTTCGAGTCCAACGAGCTGGACGGGCTGCATATCCACCGGAACACGGTCGGCACCACGGTCACCGCGAGCTCGGCGGTCCGCAACGGGACTAACGGGTTTTACGTGGGTCGTGCCACCGACGGGACGGTCTTGAAGGAAGACCTGTCCCAGCACAACCGGGGCGACGGGATCTTGGTCGATGGCCGGCCGTTGGTGACCGGCGCGTCCGCGTCGGGCAGCTCGATCGCCCCGGATTCGGGAACCTACATCGAGAACAGCACCTCGGTGGGCAACCTCCGGACCGGCATCGTGCTTGAGGGCGGTAGCGGCACGGTGCTGCGGGGCGATGAGGTGTGCGCCAAGAACACGGGTATCGCCATCCGCACCGGAGCCAGCGACACGGTGGTGACCGGCAACGACATTCGTTGCGGTCCCCGGGTAGCGCTCGCGGTCGGGCCCCTCGCGCCCGGCACCATGGTCTCGGGCAACTCGCTGGTGGACGCGCGCATCGGGATGCTGGTCCGCAACTCCGGCCATCTCGAGGTAGACAGAAACCGGATCACCGCGGCGAAGGTCTTCGGCATCACAGCGCGCGGGCCGACCTCGCACGTGATCGGGCAGTACAACCTGATCTCCGGGTCAGGTTTCCGGGCCGTGGATGCCAGCGCCGGCGCGACCCTTCCGCTGCTTCTGCACACCCGGGATGCGGGCTGGATCCACCATCTGAAGATCAACTTGTGGGCCTACCTTCGCTTCCACCCGCTCGCCCTGCTGTGGCTGAGCATTCTCCTGCTAGTGATCTTCGGGGAACTCTGGTCCCGCATCCGGCGCCTCCCAGAGCACGCATATGCGGCCAGCACCCACTGGCGGCCCACCCCGGCTGGCCGCGCGCCGCGCCCCTCCGTAGAGCACGATGCCGCGCCCGCGCTGGCCGAGGCCATGGCCGGCGGCGGCGGACTCCGGCCAGACCAGCCACCAGCGGGCGCTCTCGACGGTCCCCATGCGGCTAACGGGGTGCGTCCAGGAGGCAGTCACCTGCCTCCAGACGCGGTCAGGCTGGCCGACGATCACCGGCTACCCGAGGTGATGATGCCGGGCAATGGCCACCGGCATCCCAATGGGGCCAGGCTCGCGGATGATCACCGGCTACCCGAGGTGATGATGCCGGGCAATGGTCACCGGCACCCCAATGGGGCCAGGCTCGCGGATGATCACCGGCCCGCAGGCGGATGGAGGGGGCCGGACAGCAATGGGCTGGCTGACGGTCACCAGCCTCCGGACGAGGCCAGGCGCAGCGGCCGGGACCGCCCGGGTGGCGGTCACTCCATGGCCGGCCAGCCGCCGCGTGACTGGTTCAGCCCAGCGGAGGCCGACGGGCGGCCAGATGACGAAGCCCACCCGAGCGACCTCGTGGGCGCCGGAAGGCCAGCGCCGCCCGCCGAATCCACGCCTGATAGCCGGGACGCCCCCCCCGAGCCGGCCGATATGACATGCCCGATGCCACGGGTGGAGGACTGGCTATGAAATTCCGGTCGGCGAGGACCGCACCCGTAACGTTCGCGTTTCTCGCGCTGGCCATGGCCGGCTGTGCCAGCAGCACGGCCACCTCTGCTCCGCCAACCCACGCCGCCTCCAGTAAGCCGGCCGGCTCACCGAGTTCGTCCTCGGCCAGCGCGGGCGCGGCCGGCTGTGCCGCCGGGCCGGGGAGCACCTCCGTCTCGACCGCTGCGCAACTCGCGCAGGCGCTGGCCGCAGCGCAGCCAGGCGGAAGGATCGTCCTGGCCCCGGGTATCTATCACGATGACTTCGTCGCGACCACATCCGGCACCGCCGCAGCCCCGATCACATTGTGCGGAAGCCGGAGCGCGGTGCTTGAGGGCCTGAGCATGGGGCACGGCTACGTGCTCCATCTCAACAAGGCATCATGGTGGCGCGTGGAGGGCTTTACGGTAGAAGGCGGGCAGAAGGGCGTCGTTACCGACGGCGTCACGCACGACCTGATCTACGGCCTGTACGTGCACACGATCGGGGACGAGGCCATCCACCTCAGGGATTTCAGCAGCAATAACACCGTCAGCCACAACATCGTGCGGGACACCGGCCAGCACACGCAGTTCTATGGTGAAGGCATATACGTCGGCACCGCCCACAAGAACTGGTGCAAGTACAGCGGCTGCCAGCCCGATGCGAGTAATAACAACTTGATCATCGGCAACAACATCGCCAATACGACCGCCGAGAACATAGACATCAAGGAAGGCACCATAGGCGGTACGATCTCGGGTAACACCCTGAATGGCACAGGCATGGTCAGCTCAGCGGCCACGTCCTGGGTCAATGTGAAGGGAAACGGCTGGACGATCGAGAACAACATAGGTCTCAACAGCATCGGCGATGGCTTCTCGGTACACCAGGTCTACCCGGGCTGGGGGGTTGGCAATATCTTCCGGAGCAACGATGCCAGATTGAGCGGCTCAGGCTACGGGATCTACGTGCAAAGCAGCGATCTCAAGACCCTGGTGGCCTGCAGTAACGTCGCGGCGGGCGCCGGTGGGGGAATTTCAAACGTCACGTGCTCGAACGCCTGAACGCAGAAGGAGACTTGATAAATGAGCCTGCCTTTCACCCGCCCTCGTCTGACCGTGATCGGGATCGGTTATCTGGGCCTCACGCACGCCGTCTGCATGGCCGACCTGGGTCATGATGTGCTGGCGATCGACGTGGACGAGGACAAAGTGGCCGCCGCGGCCCGCGGCGATGCACCGTTCTTCGAGCCAGGCCTCGAGCCGTTGCTGCGCAAGAACCTGGATGCCGGCCGGCTGCGCTTCACGACCTCATATTCCGAGGTGGCCGATTTCGGCGATGTGCATTTCCTCTGCGTGGGCACGCCGCAGTCGGCGGATGGCTCGGCGGACATGCGGTACGTGAACGCGGTGGTCGACGCGCTCGCCCCGCACCTGACCCGCAGGTGCCTGGTGGTGGGGAAGTCGACGGTCCCGGTCGGCACGGCACGGCGGATCACCACGCGAATCAGGGAACTGGCACCGGCCGCCGATGAGGTGGAACTCGCCTGGAACCCGGAATTCCTCCGCGAAGGCCATGCCGTCCAGGACAGCCTGTCCCCGGACCGGCTCGTCTTCGGCGTGAATTCGGAGTGGCCCGCGGAGCAACTGCGCAACATCTACGCGGTTGCGCTGGCCAACGGCGTGCCAGCGCTGGTCATGGACCTGGAGACGGCCGAGCTGGTCAAGGTCGCGGCCAACTCCTTCCTGGCCACCAAGATCTCATTTATCAACGCCATGGCCGAGGTCTGCGAGACCGCGGGCGCCGACGTCACCCGGCTCGCCGCGGCGCTGGCCCACGACGAGCGGATCGGCGGCAAGTTCCTTTCGGCCGGCCTCGGTTTCGGCGGTGGCTGCCTGCCCAAGGACATCCGGGCCTTCCAGGCGACCGCGCGAGACATGGGCGTCGGATCGATCGTCGGCTTGCTCGGCGAGGTCGATGCCATCAACATGAGCCGCCGGGCCCGGGTGACCGACCTGGCCCGGGAGGCTGTGGGCGGCACGCTCGCCGGACGGCGGGTCGCGGTGCTGGGCGTCGCGTTCAAGCCGGGCAGCGACGATGTCCGGGACTCGCCCAGCCTGGATGTGTGCGACCGGCTGACCCGGGAAGGGGCGCTGGTCAGCGTGCACGATCCGGTAGCTATGAAGAACGCCGCCCGGGTGAAGCCCGACCTGCTGTACGCGGAAAGCGTGACCGACGCTGCGGCCGGCGCTGACCTGGTCATGCACCTCACTGAGTGGGCCGACTACCGGGCCATCGATCCGGCGGCGCTCGGCGGCGTGGTGGCCCGGCGCAACATCGTGGACGGGCGGTGCGCGCTGGACGTGGACTCCTGGCGGGCGGCCGGCTGGTCCGTCCGGGTCCTGGGCCGCCCCTGAGAGCGTCGGCCGGGGCCCTCACCGGGCGAACTCGGCATACAGTGCCACGGTCTGGGCCGCGATCGCCTGCCAGCCGAACTCGGCGATCGCCCGCTTACGCCCCAGCTGGCCCATGGCGGCGGCTCGGCCGGTGTCCCGCACGACTGTGTTGAGGGCGTCGGCCAGCGCTACCGGGTCGCCGGGCGGGACGAGGAGCCCGGTTTCGCCGTCGGCGACGACCTCAGGGATGCCGCCGACGCGCGAGGCGACGACAGCCGTGCCGCACGCCATCGCCTCCAGGTTCACGATGCCCAGCGGTTCGTACAGGGATGGGCAGGCGAACACGGTCGCGTGCGACAGCAGCTGGATGACCTCTCGCTTGGCGAGCATGCCCGACAGCCAGATCACCCCGGATCTGGCTGCCTGGAGCTGCTCGACCAGCGTGGTCACCTCGGCGGCGAGTTCCGGGGTGTCCGGCTGGCCGGCGGCGATCACGAGCTGGGTCCCCGGATCGAGCGCTCCGGCCGCCCGCAGCAGCACGGGCAGCCCCTTCTGCCTGGTGATCCGGCCGACGAAGACCACGGTCGGCCGGGCCGGGTCGATGCCGAAACGGTCGATCACATCGGTTCCGGGGTCGGGGGCGTACTCGGTGGTGTCGATGCCGTTCCGGATGACCCGGACGCGCTCGGGTGACACCGCTGGGTAGGCGGCCATGACGTCAGCCCGCATGCCCTCGGACACGGCCACCACGGCGGCCGCGGACTCGACGGCGACCCTCTCGCACCAGGAGGAGAGTGCGTACCCACCGCCCAGCTGCTCGGCCTTCCACGGCCGCAGCGGCTCTAGCGAGTGCGTCGTGACGATATGCGGCACGCCGTACAGGAGGGCCGCCAGGTGGCCCGCGAGATTGGCGTACCAGGTGTGCGAGTGCACCAGATCGGCGGAGGCGACCGCGGCGGTCATCGACAGGTCAGCAGAGATCGTCTGCAGGGCCTGGTTGGTGCCATCAAGCAGTTCCCAGGGCCGGTGCGCCACGGCTCCGGTCCGGTCCGCGCCCTGGCAGTGCACCGTCAGGTCGACGAGGCCGCCGAGTTCCCTGGCCAGGTAGGTGACGTGCACTCCGGCACCGCCGTATACCTCGGGCGGGTACTCACGGGTCAGCAACGCGACCCGCAGCCTGCTTCCAGGGCCAGCCGTCATGCGGTCACCAGCTGGCTCTTGCCCACCACGGTGATGCCGCCGTCGGACACCACGAAGCCCCGCTCCCGGTCGTGCTCCTTGTCAACGCCGATCACGACGCGATCGGGAACGACGATGTTCTTGTCGAGAATGGCGTTCTCGATCACGGCGTGCCGGCCGATGATGGTGTTGTCCAGTACCACGGCCCGCTCCACCCGCGCCCAGCTGTTCACCCTGACTCCCGGGGAGAGCACGGCCTCGCGCACGAGGCCACCGGAGACGATGACCCCGTTGCTGACCATGCTGTCGATCGCACGCCCGACGCGATCGCCCGAGTCGTGCACGAACTTGGCCGGTGGCTGCGACGCCACCCGCGTCAGGATCGGCCACTGGTCGTTGTACAGGTTGAACACCGGGTGGACGGCGCACAGGTCCATGTGCGCGTCGAAGTAGGAGTCAAGCGTGCCGACGTCGCGCCAGTAGCCCTCGTCACGCACGCTGGAGCCAGGCACCTCGTTGGTCAGGAAGTCGTACACATCCGCACTGCGCTCGCTCACCAGCATCGGGACGATGTCCCCGCCCATGTCATGGCGGCTCGCCCGGTCGACCGCGTCCTTGCGCAGCGTCTCGACCAGCACGTCCGTGGTGAACACGTAGTTGCCCATCGAGGCGTAGGCCTCGTCCGGGTGGCCCGGCCGCGCGGGCGGGTCAGCCGACTTCTCCAGGAACGCCTCGATCGACCGGTCGTCCGGCCCGGTCTGGATCACGCCGAACGCGGTGGCTTCGGCCCGTGGCACCGGAATGGCGGCCACGGTGACACCCGCTCCGCGCTCCACATGCTGGCTGATCATCTGGCGCGGGTCCATCCGGTACACGTGGTCAGCACCGAAGACGATCACCAGGTCGGGCCGCTCGTCGTAGATCAGGTTCAGCGACTGGTAGATGGCATCCGCCGAGCCGGTGAACCAGTGCGGGCCCAGCCGCTGCTGGGCCGGCACCGGCGTCACGTAGTTACCGAGCAGATCGCTCATCCGCCAGGTAGTGGTGATGTGCCGGTCCAGGCTGTGGCTTTTGTACTGGGTCAGCACGCAGACTCGCACGATGCCCGCGTTGACCAGGTTGGACAGTGCGAAGTCCACCAGCCGGTACAGGCCGCCGAACGGCACGGCGGGCTTGGCCCGGTCCGCCGTGAGCGGCGCCAGCCGTTTGCCCGCGCCGCCGGCCAGCACGATCCCCAGTACTCGCGGTTCGGCCATCTCATGCCTCCCTGACAACGCTGTCTTTGAGCACCCGGTCGAGGATGTGCTGTGCCTCTTGCTGGATGCGAGCGAGGTGATCGGCACCCAGGAACGACTCTGCGTAAAGCTTGTAGACGTCCTCGGTACCTGATGGCCGGGCCGCGAACCAGCCCGATCTGGTGATCACCTTCAGCCCGCCGAGCGGCTCGCCGTTGCCGGGCGCGGTGGTGAGCCGGTCGAGCACCGGCTCACCGGCGAGTTCCGCCACGTCGACCTGATCCGCGGACAGCCGCCCGAGGATGGCCTTCTGCGCCCTGGTGGCGGGGGCGTCGATGCGCGCGTAGGCCGGGTCACCCAGCCGGGCGGTGAGGTCGCGGTAGTGCTCGCTGGGGGTTTGGCCGGTCACCGCGGTGATTTCGGAGGCGAGCAGCGCCAGGATGATGCCGTCCTTGTCGGTGGTCCAGACCCGGCCGTCGCGGCGCAGAAAGGACGCCCCGGCGCTCTCCTCGCCGCCGAAGGCGATGCTCCCGTCGAGCAGGCCGGGCACGAACCACTTGAACCCGACCGGCACTTCGGTCAGCCGGCGGCCGGCCGCCTCGGCCACCCGGTCGATGATGGAGGAGCTGACCATGGTCTTGCCGACGGCGGCGGCCGCGGGCCAGTCCTCGCGGTGGGTGTACAGGTAGTCGATCGCCACGGCGAGGTAGTGGTTGGGGTCGAGCAGGCCGCCGTCCGGCGTGACGATGCCGTGCCGGTCGGAGTCGGTGTCGTTGCCGGTCGCGATCGCGAACTCGGCCCGGCGGCCGATCAGCGAGGCCATCGCGTACCGTGACGAGCAGTCCATCCGGATCCGGCCGTCCCAGTCCAGGGTCATGAACCGGAAGGTGGCATCGACCACCGGGTTGACCACGGTCAGGTTGAGCCCGAACCGGCTGGCGATCTCGCCCCAGTAGGCGACGCTGGCCCCGCCGAGCGGGTCGGCGCCGATCCGCAGCCCGGCCTCCCGCACCGGGTCGAGGTCCACGACCTGCGGCAGCCCGGCCAGGTACTCCTCAACGAAGTCGAAGGCATCGGCGCTGGTGGCGGCGCGGGCCCGCGCGTAGCTGATCCGGCGGACCTGCCGCAGCCCGCCGCTGAGCAGTTCGTTGGCCCGGTCCTGGATGACCGACGTGATCTGCGATCCGGCCGGGCCGCCATCGGGCGGGTTGTACTTGAAGCCGCCGTCCTCCGGCGGGTTGTGTGACGGCGTGACGACGATCCCATCGGCCAGGCCGTGTGTTCCTGCCTCGTTGTGGGCCAGGATGGCGCGGGACACCGCGGGCGTCGGGGTGTAGCCATCCCTGCTGTCCACCCGGACCGGCACCCCGTTGGCGGCGAGCACTTCGAGCGCCGTGACGAAGGCCGGCTCGGAGAGCGCATGGGTGTCCCGGCCCATGTAGAGCGGACCCGTGATGCCGGCCTGCGCCCGGTACTCGCAGATCGCCTGCGTCGTCGCGGCGATGTGATCGTCGTTGAAGGCGAGCCGCAACGCCGAGCCGCGATGCCCCGACGTGCCGAATGCGACCCGCTGCTCCGGTACCGACGGATCGGGATGCTCGGCATAGTAGGCGGTGACCAGCCCGGCAACGTCAACAAGATCGGCCGGCCTGGCCGGCTGGCCTGCGCGCTCATGAACTCGCACCGGCAGCTCCTTCCGTGGCGGCTTCACGCCCCGATCGGTCCGTCAGCCTGCGACTCCCGGCTCCAGCTCCTAGTGTTCCCGCAAACCAGCCCGGCCGCCACGGGCTCGGCCAGGGCGCCGAACTGCTGAAAGTACAGTGACGCCAGGTATTCGTTGTGTTACTCTCCGTTTCTGGATTTCCCCGGCTCCTACGTCATGGATCACACAATGCCAACCAGGAATACCCATGCCATTCATGACCTAACGCTGCCCTCCCCCGATCTGACCGGGTACCGGGAGGCGGTCGCCGACCTGCTGGTCGAGATCGGCGGTCATGCGGGCCCGGATGACGTCGCCCAGGCGGAGCGGGTCGTTGCTGATCGGATCGCCGACCCGGAGTTCGCCACGGTCCTGTCCGCGACGCCGAACGGGATGGACGAGGCGGCTGAGCGGCTGCTGCGCGAGGTCCGGAACTACCAGCCGGGTACCCGCAACTCGGCCGGGGATCTTGCCGCGCACATCCGGATCCACCTGTTCGCCCAGATCGAGATCATGTGGTGGGGGCGCTCGCCCGGCTATCGCACGGACGCGGACCTGCTCAACTGCGCTGACCTCGTCGACCTCGAACCGCTCCGTGAACGCGGGCAGCTGCGTTTCCAGTACCGCCGTCAGGCGCAGGCATTCCTGGCCCGGGCGGTGCGAGCGGTGGAGCGGCGGGCCAGTCCGGACCGGGTCCCGCGCACCGCGGGGCTGCGCCACGCCCTCGCCCGGCCCGAGGTGGTGGCGCTGCTCAACCAGCTGTCAACGGAGTTCGCCGCCGCCGCGCCGCCGGGAACGCCGCAGCTGTGGGTCACCAGCCTCGCCCGCAGTGTCGAGCACCAGCACCGGCTGCGCGCCCTCGGGTACGCCGCGTCGCTGCCCAGCTCACACTGCGTGGGCTACGCCGTGGATGTCGAGATGACCTGGTTCCGCCAGTTCGGCGCGGATAGTGCGCTGAAGGCGCTCCTGCTGGGCTGCCAGCGGGTCGGCGACATCAACGTCATCGACGAGGGCCAGGCCTGGCACCTGTGCATCGGGCCGGCTGCGGCCGCCGTGCTGCGGGACTGGGCCTACGCGGGATCCGGCGGCTGATCCCCGGTGTGCGGCATCGCCCTCATCGTCGGCCCGGATCCGTGCCTGCCGACGTTCCGCCGGATGATCGAGTCCCTGGCCCCGCGCGGTGAGCTGGAAGAAGTCCTGTGCGAAGGCGGCCTGCTGGCCGGGGTACAGCGGCTGCGGATCGTCGACCGGGACCGGGCTGTTCAGCCCTGGGTGTCCGCCGATGGCCGGTGGGTGCTCTGCTACAACGGCGAGATCTTCAACTACCGCGAGCTGCGGGCCGAGCTGACGGGGCTCGGCCGGCGGCTGCGCACCGACAGCGATACCGAGGTCGTCCTGGAGGCATTCCTTCAGTGGGGCGAGGACGCGGTCAGCCACCTGCGTGGCGAGTTCGCGTTCGCGCTCGTGGAAAGGTTCACCGGACGGGTCTACCTGGCCCGCGACCCGCTCGGGGTGAAGCCGCTGTACTGGTCGCGGCGCGGCGGCCTGCACCTGGCGTCGGAGGTGAAGGCCCTGGTGCCGGTGGGGGCCCGGGTCACCGAGGTGCCGCCAGGTCAGCACGGCTGGGCGGACGCTGTCACCGGGCCCAGCCTGACGCCGTACTTCGACCTGCTGCGGCTCGGCGACCAGGCGCCGATCGAGGATCCTGACCAGGCGGCCAAGCTGGTCCGGGCCGCGCTTGAGGACAGCATCCGGGTGCGGGTGGATACCGACCTGACCGTCGGGGTGATTTTCTCCGGCGGGGTGGACAGCTCGCTGGCGCTGCTGCACGTGCGCGAGATGCACCCCGACTGCGTGGCGTTCACCATCGGCGCGCCGGGCAGCGAGGACCTCACCTACGCGCGCAGGCTGACCGCCGAGCTGGGGGTGCCGCACGAGGTGATCGAACTGCGGCCGCGGGACATCCGGCTGCGCGATATCCGCGAGGCCATCCGCATCTCGGAGCTCACCGAGTACGGCGACATCATCAATGCGGTGGTGTCGGTGCCGCTCTTCCGCCGGATCCACGAGCTGGGGGTCAAGGTGGTGCTCTCCGGCGACGGCTCTGACGAGCTGTTCGGCGGCTACCCGATGTACTACCGTATCGGGCCTGCCGAGGCGCGCCGGCTGTTCCTGCACAAGATCCGCAACCTCTGCCGGACCGAGCTCCAGCGCCTCGACCGGGCCAGCATGGGCCATGGTGTGGAGCTCCGGGTGCCGTTCCTCGACAGCTCCCTCGTCGAGCTGGCGATGCGGCTGCCGCTTGACTTCAAGATGCGTGACGGGCAGGAGAAGTGGATCATCCGTGAGGCGTTCGCCGACCTGCTGCCTGACTATGTCCGGCGGCGGCCCAAGGACATGATGTCGTACTCCTCGGGCCTGCACGAGCGGGCCCGGCTGTTCAAGCCGCTCTACCCGCGGCTGCACCGCTCACTGGGCTACGACCTTCTCCAGCCGGTGCGCCGTGACTTCGACACCGTCCTGGAGCTATGCGATCACGACTTGGACCAGGCCGTCGCCGACAGCGAGGCCAGGCTGGATTACACCGTCTTCGAGCGGGCCAGGGACTTCGCCGGCGCGGCCCGCTGGAACCTGTTCCCCGGGAAAGGTGTTGCGACGGGCCGGCCGGCTAGCCGCGGGACGGGGTGACTTCGGCCATCTTCGACCAGTTGTCCCCGGGTATCTGCACGTTGATGATGTCCGGTGTCTCCGCGACCACGTCGGGCATCCAGGCCATGGCCGCCTTGAAGTGGTCGGAGTTCACATGCGCCGCGGCCGCGTCGTCGATGTTGCCCGGCTCGCCGCGGGTGGACTGGGTGAAGTCATCGACGAGCGTGAGCCACTCGCCGCTCCGCTCGGGCCTGATGGTCCACTTGACGACGATGAAGATCATGACTCCCCCTCGGCTTCGGGTGCGGGGCCAGGTGTGGACGCGATCCAGCGGGGCGGCCGGTTGGTCCACCATACAAAGATGCACGGCCGATACCCGTCTCAAGCTGCTCCAGCTTGAGCCCGAACTCACGTACTCCGGCGGTCCGCGCCGACCTTCGTTCGGGCTGGTGGTCTGTTTTTTCGGCGGCCAGCATGCCCGCGGCGCGCACACAGGCCGGCGGCCGTGATCGCTGGCAGACTGTCGGCCATTCATGTGGCGGGTGAAGGGGGGCCCATGACCGGGGAACCGACTGACCACGATCGGCAGCGCGCCGGGCGCGCCGCACTGAAAACGCCTCGCGCGGCCGCCTTCGCGGGCATCGTCTTTTCTGCGCTTCTCATCTCGTCGCTTGTGCTGCTCAGAGTCTCAACACCGGCCAATCCCGGCCACGCCGGCACCTGGTTGACCGACTCGGGGCGAAGAGCGGCCGTGTCGATCGCACTGAACCTCGTCCCGTTCGCCGGAATCGCCTTCCTGTGGTTCATCGGCGTGATCAGGGACCGGATCGGCGGGCGCGAGGATCGCTTCTTCGCGACGGTGTTTCTGGGCAGCAGTCTCTTGTTCGTCGGCATGCTCTTCGTGGCGGCGGCGGTTGCGGGCGGGCTCATCACGGTGTCGTCGTCCCGTTCGTCCGGCGCGCCGGGGGCGGACACCCTGGCCCTGGGTCGCAGCGCGACCTCGATCCTGCTGAACGTCTACGCCATGCGGATGGCGGCTGTCTTCACGCTCACGACTGTCACCATCGCGCGCCGCACCGAGATCGTGTCCAGATGGCTGGTCGCGGCGGGGGTCGCGACCGCCGTGGTGCTGTTGTTCGGCGTGGGCATCTCCGCCTGGGTGGAGCTGCTGTTTCCGTTGTGGGTCCTGGCCTTGAGCATCGACATCCTCACGGTCGGCCCGGGAGCCTCCCGCCGCGCCGCGGGGACCGCAGCGCGCTCCTGAGGACCTGGAGGAACGTGCGGGCGACGTCACGCCGCACCAGGCGCTTGCCGGGCCTGCCACGACGGGCCACACGCAGGCCGGACGTGGCACGCTCCGTGAGAAACAGATCTCCAGGGGCCTGCTCCCAGTCGGCCCGCGTGGTCGCCGTGCTGCCCATCACCAATCACCTTCCTCATTGAGTAAGACGCCTGGCTCCGGCCGGCGGTTCACGGGGGTATGCCCGCGGCCACGTTCGCGGCGTCGTCCTGCCTGCAGGGCTGGCGGTGGAACCTCGACAACGTGGTGGACCTGCACGGCAACGCGACCGCCTGTATCATGCCGTGCGAGCTCGGGACGATGCCTCCGGTGCGGATTGACCTGCGGCTGCCTATCGGGCGCACCGTGGTGAAGTCGGCCATCCCGATGAGCAGGATGCGCCGCCGCCCGTAGCGACCCACCGCCAGCGGTACAGCGGGTTCGCGACGCCAGCGGACTGGCACTGCGCCGCCTCGGTCATCGGATCTCCAGCAGCGTCTTGCCGATCGTCGAGCGCGACTCGATCGCCGCATGCGCCTTAGCGGCGTCGACCAGGCCGAACCGCTGCCCTATCACCGGACGCAGCCGGCCGGCGGCCGCCTCGTCGAGGGCGGCGCGGGTCAGTTCCACGGCCTCGGCCGGGCCGACCGGAACACCGCGCAGCAGGGTCACATCCCGGGCGGCCGCCATGTCATCCGGGATCCCCGCGAAGGACCCGCTGGCCAGGCCATAGCTGAGCATGCGCCCGCCGGCGCGGAGCAGTTCAAAGGCCTCGGCGGCGATCGCCCCGCCGACGCCGTCGAAGACCACGTCGACGCCGCCGGCTGCGGCCCGCACGAGCGCCGCCCAGCCAGGCGCGTCGTAGTCGACGGCCAACTCAGCGCCGAGGTCTCGAGCCAGTTTCAGCTTATCTTCGCCTCGGGCGGCGGCGGCGACGCGCGCGCCGGCCCGCACACATAGCTGCGTGAGCACGGTGCCGACCCCGCCGCCGGCCGCCTCGACCAGCACCCATTCCCCCGCCCGCAGGGCGGCTGCGCGCACCAGCGCCCCCGCTGTGCGCCCGTCAGCGAGCAATGCGACCGCATCATCGATCGCCACGCTGGCGGGGATCTCGATCAGAGCGGATGTGGGGACCGCGACGCGCTCCGCGTAGCCCCCGGAGCCTCCCGCTTTGCTGACCACCCGTCGCCCCAGCCAGGCGGCGTCCACGCCCGGGCCGAGCGCGGCGATGGTGCCACCCACCCCGTTGCCGGGGATCATCGGCAAGCCGTCGGCCGGCACCGGGAACGGAGCTTGTCCGGCCCGCAACTGCGTCTCCACGAACGTTACGTTCGCAAAGTCAACCGCGATGACGACCTGACCTGTGCCGGGCACCGGGTCATCCGCCGTCGCCGGCATCAGCACCCCGGGCGGGCCGAACTCGCTGAGCACGATTACCTGCATGAGGGTCCCTTCTCTATCGGAGCACTTCGCTCCGCAGAGTGTAAGACGGAGCGATTTGCTCCGCAAGCGGCTACTCTCGACCCGTGACCGGTTTCCGGGGACGTCAGCAGGAGGCCGCCCGCAACGACCGCAAGGTCCTCGACGCGGCCCGCGAGGTGTTTGCGACGCAGGGCTGGGACGCCCCGGTTTCTGCCGTCGCCGAGCGGGCCGGTGTCGGCATGGGCAGCCTCTATCGGCGCTACGGCAGCAAGACCGAACTGCTGCAGAGGCTGTGCGTGCTCGCGATGGAACAGAACATCGCCGCCGCCGAGCAGAGCCTGGCGATGGATGAGCCGTGGGAGGCGCTGAGCAGTTACGTGCGCGCTTGCGTCGGTTTCAACGCCGGAGCCTTCGCCCCCCTCGCGGGAACCCTCGAGGTCACCGACGAGATGATCACCATCGCCAAACGCAGCACCCGGTTGCTCGCCCGCCTTGTCAAGCGCGCCCAGACCGCAGGTGCACTCCGCGGCGATGTCACCGCGACCGACATCACCTCTCTGATCGAGCAGTTCAGCCGCCCCAGCGCAAACCCCGACGCGCCGTTCGACCAGTTCGCCCAGACACGGACGCTGGCGATCACCCTCGACGGCCTCCGCTCAGAAGGCGCCCATCCCTTGCCCGGCCCCGCCCCGTCAGCACATGCCCAGGCGGCTCGGTGGCGCGCGGTGGCCGGTCGGGGTGCACCCAATCAGAGGTCTCGATAGGCGCGGGCCGGGGTGTCGAACGCCAGGCCATCAGCGTCGCCCATGGCTGCTGCTGGCGGCCGGTGAGCGGCACGGCCAGCGGAGTCCGGGCGAGGAGGCTGGTCAATGCCACGCATCCGAGGTAGACGATGACAACGGTGGCCGCGCAAAGCAGCGGCCACCACACCACGGAGTCCAGATTTGCCCAGCCGAGCCAGATCAGCGCGCTGATGAACAGCATCTGGGCCAGGTAGATGCCGTAGGAGTTGTCGGAGCCCGAGCGCACCGCGGCGCGCAGCCGCCGGGATCGCCCGGGCTTCACCAACGCCACGCCAACCAGGTACAAGCAGGCGATCGCGCCCGCGTTGAACGGGATGACGCTGGGCTGGAACGGGTCATTGCCCGATCCCAGCGCGGTCGTCATGCCGGTCTCGGCCAGGAAGTAGACGGCCTCCGCGCCGAGCGCCGCCAGTACGGTCAGCATGATCACCAGGCGCGCGTTCCGGCACAGCCAGTCATTCGCCGCGTCCAGGTGGAAGGCGGCGACGCTTCCGCCGGTCAGGTACAGGACGTAGGTCGTGGCCTCCCGCTGCGCCCAGACGTTGCGGAGCAGCGGCGGCATGACCTGCCAGTGCATCATGATGGTGAGCGTCACCTGGATCAGCGCGGCGGCAGCGATGATCACGCCGTGGTGGCCCCTCGCCCGGCGCAGCATCATCACGACGAGCGGGAACACCATGTAGAACTGCATTATCACAAGCAGGAAGTACAGCTGGTAATAGCCGGTGGGTATCAGGTAGACGAAATGCTCCAGCGCGGCGGCCGGGCTCGCGTAATGCGCTGTGGGCAGCCCATAGAGGAAATAGACGACAGTCCAGCACAGGTAAGGGATGCCGACCGAGACGAATCGGCGCCGGTAGAAGCGGCCCAGGCCAGCCCGGCCGATGTCCTGATAGGCATAGGTCAGCATGCATGCGGAGACAAAGAAGAATCCTTCGCGGGAAACGTGCAACAGCAGCAGCGCAGCACCTGAGCTGACGCTGGCCGCCGCGGGCGCGAAGAATAGGAGCACGTGCGTGCTGAGCACGCCCGCCTGCTTCATCGGCCGCATGGCGTCGACCTGGTCGAGTCGCTGGCGTGGCATCAGCACACCATCCACAGATCACGGTCCGATATGAATCGAAGGTGGCCAGCGCCACCTGGGATTACCGCCGCTGACCGGGGCATCAGTACATGAGGCGGGGATCGTCGTACTGCTTGAACTCGAGCACGTTGTTCGAGGGATCGGCGAGGAAGATCTGGCGGTGTTCCTCGGCCATGCCCTCGAAGCGCACCGACGGGCCAGCCAGCACGGGTAGCTTGCGGAACTCCACCAGACGCAGCAGCCGGTTGAAGTCTGCCCGCCCGGCGAAGCTGACGCCGAAGTGCCGCGGGTAGGCAATCGCCTCGGCCGGGACGTTCTTGCTCAGGTGACACACCAGCTGGTCACCGAAGAAGTCGAAGGTCACCCGGTCCGGGTAGCGGCGGGCAAGTTTCACGCCCAGGCCGTCAACATAGAACGCTACGGCCGCGTCAAGGTCGTGGGTGGGAATGGCGATATGGCAAGCGTCGCGTGTCTCACGCATGGATGCTCGGCTCCTGGCGCCGCTCCAGCTCGAAATGGGCGAGAGTGTCCGAACGCAACCCCAGGCGGAGCGTCTCCAGCGCGATCACGTCGCCTGGCGCCACGTTGGCGAGATTGACGTCGCTGCCGAAACGGGTCACGAAGAAGGCCTGCAACTCCTTGGTCGGCGCTTCGAAGACGAGCCGCCCGCAGTCGGCGCCGCTGTCGATGATCTGCTCGATGACGTCGAAGCGCGGCTGCCCGCTCGGGTCGCAGATGCCGCTGCGGCCGCTTTCCCGCGCCTCGGTCACGACGCGGGTCGCTCCGGCCGCAAAGTCCTGCTCGATGAAGGACACCCACTGATCGCCGGTCAGCGCGGCAGAGCGCTCAGCGTCCTTGTAGCCCACCTCGCTCAAGACAATGAACTCCTTGGCGGCGCGGGCGATGAGCTGCGCCTTTCTCGCGCCCGGCAGATGAATCGTGCCGTCCGAGACTTCGACATAACCGCAGCCGTACCGCTGGCAGAGCTCGAAGTAATCCTCGACGAGATCCTGCGCGACGAACTTCTCGAAGAGAGTGCCGCCGAAGAAGTAGCCGATGCCGTGCTGTTGCAGGCAGGCCATCTTCTCTTCCAGGCGAGGGGTGACGAGCGCCGTGCCCCAGCCAAACTTGACGAGGTCGATGCCGTAGGCGGCGCTGGCGATCGCGTCCGCGAAGACGCCGGCGGGAATGCCGTTGTCGATGACGACGGTGAGCCCTTCCTGGCGCGGCTTCACACTGCGAAGGGGCATGCTGAGTGGATTGACGTTCATCGTGGATTCCTCTTTCATAGGGGCTAATCGTTCATTTGGACTGGCAGCGGTCTGGGGATGATGTCCTGCTTTCCGGCCGCGGCGCGGCGGCTGACGGAGCGGCGGCTGACGTAAGACCGCCGGTAGCGGCCGCGCGCAGGGCGCGGCGGTCGAGCTTGCCGGTGGGACCGGCGGGCAGCGTGTCGACGACGATGACGCTGGCGGGCTGCTTGTGCGGACTGAGCGCCTGCCGGCACCGATCGAGCAGCTGTCCGGCGATGCGATCCGGGCTCGAGCCGATATAACCGGGATCAATCACGACGTAGGCGACGCATTCCTCACCGAGCAGCCGGTGTGGCCGCCCGACGACCGCCGCGCCGCGAATGCGCGGGTCGGAAAGCAGCACCTCTTCGATCTCCCGCGGATGGACCTTCTCGCCGCCCCTGTTGATCACGTCGTCGCTGCGTCCGGCGAGGTAGAGGAAGCCGCCGGAGTCACGGAACGCGAGATCGCCGGTGCGCAGCCAGCCGTCCGGGCCGCGGGCCGGGATCGGTGCCCGGCCCGGGCCGAGATAGGCACCGATCACCTGGCGGCCCCGGATCTCGACCGCGCCGGTCTCGGCCGGCGGCAGTTCGCCACCGTTGGCGCCGACGATGCGCACCGCGACCCCGGTGGGACAGCCGACTGAGCCCGGCCGGCGCTGGCTGCGGGGCAATGGGTTAGCGGCGATCTGACCGGCCGCTTCGGTCATGCCGTAGGTCTCCAGCACGTCGATACCCGACCTCGCTTCGAACCGGTCGAGCACGGTCAGGGGAAGTGGCGCAGAGGCCGACCGGGCAAAGCGCACCCGCCGCGAGACAGCCTCGGCTGGGGGCGCTGCCTCGCCTAGAATTCCGAGGATCGCTGGAACGAGGTTGAGCCAGCTCACCTGGAAGTCATCGGCGGCCGCCCAGAATCGTGAAGCGTGGAAGCGGTCGTCCACGACCAGGCTGCCGCCTGCGACGAACGTCGAGAGTATCCCCACGACCTGCGCGTTCACATGAAAGAGCGGGAGCGGTGAGTAACCGCGGTCCTGCGGCGTCAGGGCGTGGTGGGCGGCGATGCACGCGGCTGCCCCGAGCAGTTGGGACTCGGTGAGCGGGACCAGCTTGGGCCGTCCGGTCGTTCCGGAGGTGGGCAGCAGGGCTGCTATCCCAGGAGCGCCGAGCCGGGTCGCGGTGCCGCGCCGGGCCTGCCGCAGCCCCGCGGCTGAGCTGATCCAGAGATGGACATCCAGGGCGTTGAGCGTGGCTGCGGCTTCTTCCCCGTCGACGACGAGGTCAGCAGCCTGGAGAGGGTCAAGCATCTTGTCGACCTGGCCGGGCGGGGCGCCGGGATCGAGCGGCGCGACACATACGCCAGCGGCAAGTCCGGCCAGGTAGGCGCGGCAGAACGCCGCCGGGTTGGCGGCACGCAGCCCCACGACGGTGCCCGGTGCGAGCGACCTGGCCCAGTCGGCTGCCTGCCGGGCCACCTGGGACCAGGTAACGGCCTCGCCACTCCCCGCATCGAGGTAGGCCGGCCGGTCACCGCAGCGCTCGCTCAGCAGGTCGAGCCGGGACCGCACCGACGCCGGGATCAGTCTCGGCGCGGCCCGCCCCTCGGCGACACGCCGCCTGACCTCCGCACCAGGAGCGTCCAAACCCGAGATGAATTGCGTGCTCATGACGTTGATGGTGGGCCCGCAACATCCAGCCACCTTCAAGCACACCTGATGACACCGTGCAAGGTTTATCCAGAAAAAATTGGCTTTCCTTGAACGTTTTATGACGTCATCAGCGCCTGGCTATGACTCCGCGGCCGGGCGCGGCCCGGTGCGGCCCGGCGAGACCGGCCTCCGCGGACGACACCGCCGCGACCGAGCCGTTGGGCACCGCGGGCCACGTCATCTCCCCGACGCCATGCCGCGGCCTGGCGTCGGCCGAGGTGATCCTGGGCGTCGCCGAGGACCGTGCAGGCCACCTTGGCCTTGGACGGTCGTGACGCTGAGGTGGCGACTGCTCCGGCCCGGATGAGAGAGCGCGCCACGCGCTCGGCGATCAGGAGATCACCGCGGGCCGTCGGATGCAGCCTGTCAACAGCCTGCGGGAAGTGCCAGTGGCTGCGCAGCGGGTCGATGACGATCGCGCGCGGATCGCTCTTCCGGATGACTGACACAATGGTTGAGTCCGTGGCGGCCTCCGCGGCCAGTGTGGTCGCTCTCGCGGCGTGCGGCGAGAACACCGTGAGGAAGGCAAGTCTGGCTGCCGGGGCTTCCTTCCTGAGGCGCCCGACCAGGTCGGCGACGTGCTCTGCTTCCACTGCGGCCGGAACGCGCCAGTCGTTGTGGCCGGCCTGGATGACAATGAACGCCGGATGAAGCGCCGCGAGATCCAGCCGATCGAGTATCCGGGAGAGGGGGCCGAGATCATCGACGCCTTGCCTCGTGTAGCCGATCCCGGGCACCCCCAGCGTGACCGCACGCCACCTGATGAGTTCGGCGAGCCGGACCGCCCAGCTGTCAGCCGGGCCTGGCGCCCCCACGCCGGCGGTGAACGAGGCACCGAGGACAACGAGCAACGGACGTGTCCCGCCCCGCGGCGACTTAGCTGGACTGACCCGGCAACTCGTGGCGACTCCAGGTCGCACTGGGTCTTGTCGCACTGGGTCTTGTCGCGCTGGGCCCCGGGGGCCTATCTTCCGGCCGACCGCAAACTGCGCGCTGGCGGATTCACTCGGGTTCGGCCTGGCTTCGCCGCTGGCACCACCCGGCCGCACTGCGGCGACCAGGCCTGTTATCACCACCAACGACGCGGCCGCCAGCGCCAGCCCACGGTGCTGCACTGCCCTTGATGCCATGGCCAGGTCTCCCAAGGTGGGCTCAAAGGCCGCCAGAGCCAGGCTATGCCGGGATCTCGGCTCCTCAGACCAGTGCGCCGACCGGCCTGGGTGCCCCACCCGCCACCTGACACGGGCTCGTCCAGGGCCCGCCCGCTCCTGCCGAACACCGTGGGCGAGCGCGGGACTGTAATTTCAACGGTGTAACCCCCGAGATGGAGGAGACACCAGTGACTGACGTGACGAGGGACTGAAGATCTCGAAGTTCAGGGCCGACGACCGGGTGGTGGTACAGCCTGGTGCCGTGGGTGTTTCTCATGACGTCGTGGTCGGTCCACCAGCGGCGGAAGTCGTCGTCGCGCAGTGACAGGTCGCCGATGAGCTCGGCGAGCTGCGGGTCATGGGGATGGCGGCCGACGTCCACATGCAGGATCGCGACGAGGCTGCGGGCGGCCGCGGGCCAGTCGTCGTACAGCTTGCGGACGGCAGGGTCGAGGAAGACGTAACGGGCCATGTTGCGCTCACGGTGCGGGAGCGCGTCGAAGTCGGTGTGCAGGGCGCGGGCCATCCGGTTGCCGGCCAGGATGTCCAGACGGCGGCCGGTGATCAGGGCGGGGATGTCGCCCAGGGAATCCAGCACCTGGTACAGGCCAGGTCGCACGCGTTGCGGCGGCGTCACCCGGTGCTGCGTGTGGCTGGGTCGGGCGAGGGCGAACAGGTGGCCGCGCTCGACGTCGTCGAGGCGCAGGGCGCGGGCGATGGCGTCCAGCACCGCGTCGGAGACGTGGGGGTTTCGGCCGCGCTCGAGGCGGACGTAGTAGTCCACGCTCACCCCGGCCAGTTGCGCGACCTCCTCCCGCCGCAGGCCTGGCACCCGGCGGCTCCCGGGGTGGGGCGCCAGCCCGGCCGCCTCCGGGGTCAGACGCGCGCGACGGGAGCGCAGGAAGTCGCGCAGTTCGGTCTTGCCCCGGAGCTCTGCGGTGGTGCTCCCGGCCGGCGACTGCTCGCTCATTATCCCAGGGTAGGACCGGCCTGAGGGCT
>WNFF01003878.1_pt1 | contig 26290 bp, 23 predicted proteins | sample 5400441 | NCBI WGS metagenome assembly WNFF01 (sample SAMN13153345, study PRJNA577476) | soil metagenome | isolation source: 120 cm saprolite under Douglas fir tree site 2 hole 3 replicate 1 | place: USA:California | collected 2015-04-18
CGGCACCACCCAGGCGAGAAACAGCGTCAGCGCGAGCGTGCCGACGGTCACCGCCAGCGTGAGCGGCTGGTGATCGAGCACCCAGAGAAGGCCGCGCTGGTAGACTCGCACCATCGCTTCCCACATCCGCTCCAGCCGTCCGTGACCGGCTTGCTGGTGCGGCTTGAGCATGTGGGCGCACATCATCGCGGTGAGAGTGAGCGAGAGCAGCGCCGAGACGCCGATGGCGATGCTGAGAGTGACCGCGAACTCGCGGAAGAGCCGGCCGATGACTCCGCCCATGAAGAGCAGGGGAATGAGCACCGCCACCAGCGAGACCGTCAAGGAGACGATGGTGAATCCGATCTGCTTGGCGCCTTTGAGGGCCGCCTCGAAGGGCGCATCGCCTTGCTCGATGAAGCGGGAGATGTTCTCGATCATGACGATGGCATCGTCGACCACGAAGCCGGTGGAGATGGTCAGCGCCATCAAGGAAAGATTGTTGAGCGAGTACCCGCACAGGTACATGACGCCGAAGGTGCCGATCAGGCTGAGGGGCACCGCCACGCCGGGGATGACGGTGGCGCGCAGCGAGTGGAGGAAGAGATAGATGACCGCGACCACCAGTAGGATGGTCAAGAGCAGCGTGAACTGCACGTCGTCCACCGAGGCGCGCACTGTCTCGGTGCGGTCGGCGAGGACGGCCAGGTCGACGCCCTGCGAGATGGTGGCCCGCAGCTGGGGCAGAAGCGCCTTCACCCGGTCGGCGGTCTGGATGACGTTGGCGCCGGGCTGCCGCTGGACGTTGAGGATGATGGCGCGCTGCTGCCCGGCCCAGCCGGCCAGCTGCGCATTCTCGACGCCGTCGATCACCTCGCTCACTTGGTCGAGGCGGACGGGGGCGCCGTTCTTGTAGGCGATGACCAGCGGCCGGAAGGAATCCGCCTTGCCCAGCTGGTCGTTGGTCGCGATCATGAAATCCTGCCGCGGGCCGTCCAGGTTTCCCTTCGGCTGGTTGACGTTGGCTTGCGCCAGGGCGGCGCGCACGTCTTCCAGCGTGAGGCCGCTTCCCGCCAGCGCCTCCGGCTGCACCTGCACCCGCACCGCCGGTTTCTGGCCGCCGTTGATGGTGACCAGGCCCACGCCGGAGACCTGGGAGATCTTCTGCGCCAGGATGGAGTCGGCGGCGTCGTCCACCTGATCGAGTGGCAGCGTCTTCGAGCTGACCGCCAGAGTGAGGATGGGGGTGTCGGCGGGATTGCTCTTGCTGTAGTTGGGCGGGGCGGGCAGCGTGCGGGGCAAGAGGTTGGAGGCGGCGTTGATGGCTGCCTGCACGTCCTGCTCGGCGGCGTCGATGTTCCGCTCCAGCTCGAACTGCAAGGTGATCTGCGAGCTGCCGAAGCTGGAGACGGAGGTCATCTGCTGCAGCGAGGGCATCTGCCCGAACTGCCGCTCCAGCGGCGTGGTCACCGCCGAGGCCATCGTTTCGGCGCTGGCGCCGGGGAGCAGGGTGGCGACGACGATGGTCGGGTAATCGACCTGCGGCAGCGCCGAGACGGGAAGCTGTCGATACCCCGCGATGCCGGCGAGCAACAACCCTACGGTGAGGAGCGAGGTGGCGACCGGACGCCGGATGAACGGCTCGGAGATGCTCACGGCCGCGGCCCCGGCGCTCGCCCCATCTCGCGGGCAGGCGGTGCCGACTGCGGCTGCTGCGCCATCACGTGGCTGCCGGGCCGCAGCTGACTCTGCCCGTCGGCCACCACCAGCTCGCCCGGCTGCAGCCCCCGCGCGACGATGGCGAGATCCCCCTGCGTCAGCTCCAGCTCGATGGGCCGCGGCTGCACCGTCTGGTCCGGCGAGATCACGTAGGCGAAGGTCCCTTCCGGCCCGCGCTGCGGTACGGTCGAGGGCACGACCAGCGCGTCCTTGCGGGTGGTGAGGAGCAGGCGCGCCTTGACGAACTGGTTGGGCCAGAGCAGCCGCTGCGGATTGGGGAAGATCGCCTTGAGGCGCATGGTGGAAGTGGCGGCGTTGATCTGGTTGTCCACCAAGGCCAGCCGCCCCGCGGCCAGCTTGATGCCGCCGTCGCGGCTCCAGGCCTCCACTTCCATCGGCCCCTGCGCGAGCTCGTGCATCACCCGCGGCAGGTCGTCCTGCGGCAGGCTGAAGATCACCGCGATGGGATCGAGCTGGGTGATGATCACCAGCCCGTTGGGATCGGTGGCGCGGATGAGATTGCCGGGATCGACCTGCCGCACGCCGGTGACGCCTTCGAGGGGCGAGCGGATGTTGGCATAGTCGAGGTTGAGCTTTGCGGCGTCGATCAGCGAGCGGTCGACCTGCACCGCGCCTTCCGTCTGCCCCACCAGCGCCTCCTGGTCGTCCACCTGCTGCTGGGCGATGAGCTTCTGCTCGCGCAGGGCGCGGTAGCGCTCCAGGTTGAGCCGCGCGCTGCGCAGCTGCGCCTCGTCGCGCGAGAGGGCGCCCTGGGCCTGGTGCAACTGGTTGAGGAAGGGGCGCGGGTCGATGCGCGCGATCTGCTCGCCCACCCGCACCGCCTGCCCTTCGCGGAAGAGCACCTGCTCGAGGCGCCCGTCCACCTGCGAGCGCACCGTCACCGTCTTGAAGGCAGTCACGTTGCCCAGGCCGTCGAGGTAGATGGGCACGTCCTTCTTCTGCGCCTGCGCCGCTACCACCGGCACCGGGCGCTGCGCGGCCTGCTGCTCGCTGCGCGCGCTCGCCGCCGCCGCGCCCTTGCTGCGCTGGTGGACGACGAAGGCGATGGCGGCGATGAGGACCGCCGCTGCCACGAAGACGATCACTCTGCGATCGCGCATGGTCACTCCCGCGCCAGCGCGTGCGCCAGTTGGGCGCGCGCCGTGGCTAGCCTGTCGTCCGCCTGCACCGCCTGCGCCGCCGCCGAGGTGAGCGCCACCTGCGCGTCGCCCAGCTCGATGACGCTGCCCACGCCCTGCTGGTAGCGCCCCTCGGCCAGGCGCAACCGCTCGCGCGCGTTGGTGAGCGCTTCCTGCGCCGCGCCCACCGTGGTCTTGGCCGACCGCACGGCCAGCCGCGCCGCGTCCACTTCCAGTCTGATCTGCTGCCGCAACTGATCGAGCTGCGCCACCGCGCCCGCCACGTTGGCCTCCGCCTCCCGCACCTGCGAGCGGGTGAGGCCGCCCTGGAAGAGGTTCCAGCTCAAGGTCAGCCCCGCGCTGGCGTTCCATTTCAGGCGATCGACCTGCGTGCCGCCCTGGGTGAAGCCCAGGCTGGCGGCCAGGGAGGGCCCGTATTGCCCTTCGATCGACCGCACCGTGAGCAGCTGCGCGCGCACCTGCTGCTCGAGCGAGACCATCTCGGGGCGCGCCTTGAAGGACTCCTGGAGCAGCGGCTCGAGCTCGCCGTCCTCGCCCGCCAGGGGCGGGAGCGACTCGTCGGCGATCTCGTAATCGATGGGCCCCTCGATGCCCATGGTCTGGTTCAGCTGCGCCTTGGAGGTCTGGTAGGTGTTCTGCGCGTCGATGAGCACGACGCGCGCATTGGCGGCGTCGGTGCGCGCCTGCGCCAGATCGATGTCGGGGCGCGTGCCGGCTTTGACGAAGCCCTCGATCTGCTGCAGGTGGCGCTCCTGGTTCTGCAGCAACTCCTGCGCCACGCCCACTAGCGCGCGGTTGGCGCGCGCGGCGAAGTAGGCGGAGCGGACGCCGAGCGAAATCTGCAGGGCGGTGGCGCGCTCGCTGTTCTCGGCCGAGTCGGCCTGCGCACGCGCGGCGCGCCAGCGGTTGGGTGCGGACCCGAAGTCCCAGAGGAGCTGGGTGGCGCCGACGTTTCCCGAGAAGAAATTGAAGGTGTCGAAGCTGGAGGCGAGTCCGGCGCCGCCGAAGCTGCTCGGCACGGAGCCGGGCCGGTTGATGAAGTTGGCGGTGGTGCGCTGGTAGCTGGCGGTGGCGGAGAGCTGCGGCAAGAGCGCGGAGAAGGCGCTGCCGGCCCGGGCGTCGGCAGCCTCGGAGGCGGCGTGCGCCTGGCGGAGCTGCGGCTGCCGCTGGCGGGCGGTGCGCAGCGCCTCCTCGAGCGTGAGCACGCGGGTGGAAGCGGCGGCGAGCAACGCGGCGATGAGCGCGATCATCCAGCGGCGCGGCGCGCGAACGCTTCCAGGTTGCGGATCACCTTGCGCAAGAGCGAGCGCAGCGCCTCCTGCTCGCGCGGCGCCAGCCCCTGCACCTCGGCCGCGTGCACCGCCGCCGCGATGGGACCGATGCGTTCGGCCAGCCGCGTCCCCGAAGGCGTGAGCGCGATGCGCAGCGCGCGCCGATCGCGCGCGTCGGTGTGCATGCGCAAATAGCCGCGCCGGGCCAGTCCCTCTGCCAGCCGCGAGGCGGTGGGCGCGTCGAAGCGCTGGCGCCGCGCCAACTCGCCCAACGATGCCCCGGGAAGCTCGCGGGCGGCATTGAGGAACCAGAACTGCGGCGGAGTGATGCCCAAGGGGCGCGCACGGCGGAGGACGGCCTGCTTGAGCCCGCGCCGCGCGGCAGCGACGAGAAGGCCGATGCATTCTTGTTCCGGCAACATTTGCCGTGGCAACTATGCTGCCGCGGCCCGCTGGTCAAGCGCGCGAAACATTCGGAAACGCGGCGTGGGGTACTTGCTGACGGGTGCGTCATCTTTGCACACAGAGCCGCAATGCATCCGCAACAACCGGAACGCACACTCGCCGCATGACTCGACAGGCTCATGTCCTGGTGGTGGTCCTGCTCGGCTGCGCTGGCGGCGCTGGCGCGGCCGTGATCGGTCCGATGGAACAGAAAGGCGAATTTGAGTCCCTCGCCGATCGCTTGCACTCGACCGTGATCGAGGTGCGCGCGACGGCGGCCGTCGTGGTGCCTGGGGCCAACAGCGCTCCGGAGGTGCTGCAGACGCCGAGCTTTGGGACCGGGGTGTTGCTCGGTGACGGCCTTGCGGTGACCACGCTGCATACCGTCGGGGTGGTGTTGCCGGGGAGGATGACGGCGTGGAGCGACATCGAGGCCTCGGTCCCCGACCTGGGCAAGGTCGCGGCGCAGGTCGTCGCCTGGTTTCCGGAACTTGACCTCGCCGTCATCCGGCTGGAAGGCGCCGCATCGATCGGCGCCGCTCCCTTGGCAACCGAGACGCCGGGTGCCGGCGAACTGCTCATCGCCATGGGCGTCGACGAGGATGCGGTCAGCGTCGTCGGCGTCACGGTGGCCGGCGTCAGCGGTGACCAACTCATCCTGGCGAGCAGCCGGCGCATCGATTCCCGCTATTGGGGCGGCCCGGTGTTCGATTTGAAAGGCCGGCTGGTTGGAATCAGCCTTCCTTCACCGACGCCGAAGGCAGTGACCTCTGTCTCGTTCGGGACATTGCTCGATCGCGTTCGCGGCCAGCTGTGACGATCGCGAAGCCATTTTGTCCCGACCTGACAGATCGCCGGACTCGCTGTCAGTCCGATCTCCTGACGAGTCAGCGCCCACAGAGCGGCGACGGCCGAGCGGCCGTGCGGCATATCGCGTGCAGACGGACTCGGCGTGCCGCTCGCACATCTGCTTGTCTGCGCGCTCTCCGTGGCGCCTGCGCCCGCACCGATCGATCACAAGGAGGTGGGCAAGAACGCGAAGACGGTGCTGATGTCGTTCGACAAACGCGACCTGGCCGAGGTGATCCAGTTCGTCAGTCAGTTCACGCAGCGCAATTTCATCTTGCCGGAGCGCATCTCGGGAAAGATCACCATCCTCTCCAACGCGCCCATTCCCGCCGACGAGGTGTGGAGCGTTTTCCTCGCGGCGCTGGATGCCAACAACTGGGCCGTCTACCCGGTGGCCGGCTACTGGAAGCTCACCGAGAAAAAGCAGTCTTCCCGCGCGGTCATTCCCACCTATCTCGACGGCAGCCAGGAGGCGCCGCCGACCGAGCAGATGGTCACCAAGCTCTTCAAGCTCCGGTTCGTCGAGGCGGAGCAGATGCGCAACGTGGTCGCTCAATTCACCTCGCGCGATTCCGATGTGCAGATTTTTCCGCCCGACACGCTCATCCTTTCCGATCTGGGCCTCAACATGCGGCGGCTGGAGAAGCTGATCGAGCAGCTCGATCACCCCGGCGGGTCGCAGGAGATCCACATCGTCGCGGTGCAGCACGCCGGAGCTCAGGATCTGGCGCAGAAGCTGAGCGAGATCTTGCAGGCGCAGGCTGGATCAAAGCCGGGGGCGCCGGCGGCAACGATCGCGGGGCAGTCAGCCAGGATCATTGCCGACGAGCGAACGAACAAGCTCGTCGTCATCGCAGGGGAGAAGTCCTACCAGTCCATCGTCGATCTGCTGCGGCAGCTCGACGTTCCCACCGGCGACGGCGGCGTACACGTCTACTATCTGGAGAACGCCAAAGCGGAGGAGGTCGCCACAACGATGCAGTCGCTCGCCCAGGGGCTTTCGGCCAAGCGACGCACGGCGGCCGCCGCGCCCGCCGCGGCCTCGCCGGGACCCGCATCCGCCGATCTGTTCAGCGGCGAGGTGAAGGTGACCGCGGACAAGAACACCAACTCCTTGGTGGTGATCGCGAGTCAGGCCGACTATCGCAACGTCGTGAAGCTCGTCCAGCGCCTCGACATCCCGCGGCGGCAGGTCTTCGTCGAGGCGGTGATCATGGAGGTGAACCTGGAGGACGACACCGAGCTGGGCGCCTCGATGCACGCCGGCGCGCTCAAGGACTTCACCTTTGGGAACACCAGCGGGTCGGGCATCGGCGTGCTAGGCAGCGCGCTCGGCGGCCTGAGCTCGCTGGGCGGAGTGTCGTCGCTGGCCAGTTTGAATGGCTTTCTCGCCGGCATCCAGGGACCCCCCATCACCATTTCCGGAGTGAGCATTCCTTCCTTCGGGATCGTGCTGCAGGCCCTGCAAAGCTCCAGCGACGTGAACGTCATCAGCACCCCGCACGTGATCATGACCGACAACACCGAGGGGGAGATCACGGTGGGCCAGAACGTTCCCTTCCAGGCGGCGTACTCGCCGACCACTGCCGTCAGCGCCTCCACCTCGACGGTGGTGAGCAGTCTCAGCTCACTGTATGCGCCCATCCAGCGGCAGAACGTGGAGCTGAAGCTGCACATCAAGCCGCAGATCAACCAGGGCGATTACGTGCGCCTCGAAGTGGACGAGCAGACGGAGGAGATCGCCAGCGTCGACAAGACGCTGGGCCCCACTACCAGCAAGCGCTCCGCGAAGACGACGGTCATCGTCAAAGATCAGGAGACCGTCGTGATCGGCGGACTGATCCAGGAGCGCGTGACCCGCGGCGTCTCCAAGGTGCCGGTGCTCGGATCGTTGCCCATCCTCGGCTGGTTCTTCCGCAACGAGAGCACCAAGAAGCAAAAGACCAATCTGCTTCTCTTCCTCACGCCCTACATCATCCGCGACTCGAGCGACGTGCGTCGCATCTTCGAGCGCAAGATGGCCGAGCGCGAGGAGTTCGTGCGCCGTTTCTACAACGGCGACACCGAGCAGCGACGGTTCATCGACTACGACCGCAAGACCGGCCCCCTCGTGCGTTTGCGAAGAGGCGTCGCTGAAGAGTTGGCCAAGATCGAGAACGGCGGACCGGGCGGGGTGGGTGAGCGCAAGATTGAGTCGGCGGCGCAGGAAGGGCGCTGAGCCGCCCACGGTCTAGAACGAAAACGAAAACGAGTACGAGAACGAGAACGAGAACGTAATCGCAAACGCCAGAGCGAACCGAATCGCAAACGGGTACTTTCAAAAGTCCGTTTGCGATTCGGTTTGCGTTTTCGTTTGGGCTTCGCCGCGCCGGGCGGTCACCTCGGCCGCGAACCGGACCGCCAGGAGATGAGCGCAGCGACGGCCGCACCGGACAGGGACCCGCAGAGCCCGGCCCACAAGGCGCTTCCGCGCGCCGCCGGTGGGGCGAGCCAGATGGTGAGGGCGAGCGCAGCCAGCGCGGCCGCGCAGAGAAACGGCGCGAGCCTCGCAGGCCGGGTTCGCGCGTCGAGGGCCTGGTCGCGCAGCTCGGCGGCGAGATGGACCGCTTCGGGAGACACCTGTTCGTCCTGCGGCAGGAGCCGGCGGATGGCGCGGCGCCGCCAGGGAGCCAGCGAGCGGGCCTCCTCCCGAAGAGCGCGCGCCCTCAACGAGAGTTCCGGTTCTAACAGCGCGAGCAGACCCATCCGCCTCGCCTCGGCGGCAAGCGCCGACGCCTCCCGGGCTGCGCCCCGAGCCAGGGCCTCCTCGGCGCGGTCGAGCAGATCGAGCGCCGGACCCAACCCGCCCGCGCTGTCCTGCGCGGGAAGGGCGAGAATGCGCCGGAGGATCTCGGCACGGGCCGCGGCCAGGTCGGCCGCCGGCGAGCCGGTGAGGACGGGTGCGGGGCCGGCCGCGGCCCGTGCGGTGGACCGCTGCAGCAGTCGGCGCTCGCTCTCGTGATCGAGGCGTGCCAGCGCGTCGGCGGGCGCGAGCCAGACCAGCTCGTCGACTTCCTTGCTCGCCTCGAACCGACCTTCGCGCCGCAGCGCCATGTGCCAGTAGAGGACCAGCCTGGGAAAGCGGCGCGGGACGTAGACCGTGGCGCCGGCGAAGGAGGTGATGCGCGCCTCGCAACCGGTCTCCTCCTCCACTTCGCGGAGCGCGGTCTCCTCCCAGCTCTCTCCCTCGTCGAGCCGCCCCTTGGGCAGGCTCCAGTCGGCCTGGCGCGGCCGGTGGATCACCGCGAGCCGCAGCCCCTCGGAGCCTTCGCGCCAGAGGATCCCTCCCGCCAGCCGGACGAATGCCATGCCTCCATTGGACCACGACTGGCACTTTCGAATCTTGGCAAACGACTTGGCAGACTCGGCCATGGCTACACGAGCTGGCCGCCGCCTGACGGCTTGACGACCAACTTGGGCGGTGCAACATGTCCGGCTCGTTTCACCAAATGGAGGGGACCCAATGAAGCGGATCGTCATCCTGAGCGTCACGGCAGCCGTCTTGGCCGGCGCCGGCACGGCCATTGCCGATCGTTATCCCGAGCTGAACCCGAATCTGCACTTCCACCCGACCAAGGACAACTTCGCCCATGTCAGCGGCGGGGCAAGGACCAGCAACCTCACCTACCACGGCGGTCCGGTGATCCACTCCGCGCACGTGGTCCCGATCTTCTGGGGCCCCTCCTGGGGCGCGGGCGGCGCCGACGCCGCGACGGCGACGCACATCATCCAGTTCTTCGGCCAGTTCGGCACCAACTCTCACTACGCCATCATCACGCAGTATTCCGACGGCGCGGGCGCCATCCAGACCAGCAACCTGGGCAACGTTTCGTACTTCGACTCGAGCACGCCGCCGACCAACGTGACCGACGCGGACATGCAGGCCGAGGTCCTCAAGGCCATCGGCGTGGTGGGCTTCGACGCCAGCGCCATCTACGAAGTCTTCATTCCGCCAGCCTCCTACTCCTCCAGCGGGAACAGCACCTCCTGCGGCGGACCCAACCTCGTCTACTGCGCGTACCACGGGCACTTCACCAGCGGTGCGAACGACGTCAAGTACGCCTCGATGCCGTACCCGAGCTGCGCCGGCTGCCAGAGCTCGGGCTTCACCGACGCCCAGAACCTCGATCACTTCTCCTGCCACGAGACGCGCGAGGCGGTTACCGACGAGGACCTCAACGCCTGGTTCGATCGCCGCGGCAACGAGGCAGACGACAAGTGCGCCTGGAGTCCCGCGCCCTTCATCGACAACGGCTTCGGCTACCAGTACGAGTGGTCGAACGCCGCAGGCGGCTGCGTCAGGTAGTCAGGTTGGCCGAGACGTCTAGTAAGTGAAGAAATCGCTGGAAACGGCCCGGCGGCTTGCCGCCGGCGCCGACCACGATCGTGTTGTTGTTTCGAATAACGGCGCAACCGCGAAGTCACCAAGCTGGCGCACCGCTGCCATCGACCGAAGCGTAAGAAGCCGATCCTCTCCTTCAAAGGGGGATCGTCATGAAGGCTTGGCCGATTCTCATCGCCGCGCTCGCGGCCGCTCCGGTTCCTCTCCGCGCCGACGAGGACCGCCCGCGCGTGCGCCACGTGCTGCTGCTCAGCGTGGACGGAATGCACGCGGTGGATCTGGCGAAGTGGATCGAGGCGCACCCCGCCTCGACGCTGGCTCGCCTCTCGCGCCACGGCGTCACCTACACCGAAGCGCGCGCCACCACGCCTTCGGATTCTTTTCCCGGCTTGCTCGCGCTGGTGACCGGCGGCACGCCGCGCAGCACCGGCGTCTATTACGACGACAGCTACGACCGGGCGCTCTATCCGCCCGGCAGCAACTGCTCGGGCAGCGCGGGCACCGAAGTCGTCTACGACGAGTCGGTCGACTTCGATGTGACGCGGCTCTTCAGCGGCGGCATCGACCCGAAGAACATGCCGCTCGCCAGGGACGCCTCGGGCTGCCACCCCGTCTTTCCGCACAGCTTCATCCAGGTGAACACGATTTTCGAGGTGGTGAAGACGGCCGGCGGGCGGACCGCCTGGTCCGACAAGCATCCGGCCTACGACCTGGTCCACGGGCCGTCCGGAAAGGGCGTGGACGATCTCTACACGCCGGAGATCAACTCCGAGATCGCCAAAGGCGGCTCGGCCAACGGAGTGGATCTGGCTGGAACGCTGAAGCTCTGCAAGAGCAGCAACGCGCTTCCCAAGGTGACGGTCTACACGGATTGCATCCCCTCGCAGGAAGCTTACGACGACGTGAAAGTGCAGGCGGTGGTCAACTGGATCGAGGGCAAGCGCGCAGAGGGCCAGAGGTGGGCCGCTGGCGATGGCGACGACGAGGCGCGCGCTCCGGCCGTGTTCGGCATGAACTTCCAGGCGGTCAGCGTGGGGCAGAAGCTGCCGGTGGGTGGATACGCCGACGCCGAGGGGACACCGAGCGCGAATCTTCTCGACGCCATCGGGTACACCGATGCTTCCATCGGCCGCATGGTGGCGGCGCTGGCGCGGCGGGACCTGCTCGAGTCGACGTTGATCATCGTCACGGCCAAGCACGGGCAGTCGCCCATCGACCAGAGCAAGCTGGTGATGGAGCGCGGCACCCACCCGGTTGCGGACCCGATCGATTTCGTCAACAGCGCCGACCCCAGGGTCGACAGCCCGGGTTTCACCTTCACCAATCCCAACAACAACCACGACTTCTCAACCGGCGGACACTTGCAGACCGACGACGTCGGCCTGCTCTGGCTGCAGGACCGTTCGAAGCTCTCCGCGGTGATCGCGCAGCTGACCGACCCGGCGCACCGGGCGGCGATCCACGCCGACGCGCTGCCCGACGACACCATCTTCTCCGACAGCATCACCTCCGGCGCGGCGCTGGCGGCGATCTTCGGCGATCCGTCGGCAGATGCGCTGGCCGCTGTCCGCGCTCCCGACGTCTTCATCCAGCCCAACCACGGCGTGATCTACTCCGGCAGCTCGAAGAAGATCGCCGAGCATGGCGGCGGCACTTCCGACGACACCAACGTGGCGCTCCTCGTCTCGCTGCCGTCGCTGCCGTCGCGCAAGGTTGCCGAACCGGTGCAGACGACGCAGGTGGCCGCCACCATCCTCGAGGCGCTCGGCCTCGAGCCGCGGGCGCTGAAGGCCGTGCGCAAGGAGCATACGCGTCCGCTGCCGCACCTGCCTTTCTGAGCGCCTCAAGGGCAAACCGGCGGGAACGTGACGGTCAAAGTCTTCAGGTCGGAGGACAGTGTCGTCTGGAAGGTGGCCAGCGGGGGACTTGCCGGCCCCACCATGGCCCATCCCGGCGTCGGATGGGGGTGCTGCGGATCTCTCGAGTCGGGCGAGATGGAGAACGTCGATCCGTGGCACGGGCAATGGAGGATCCCAGGTTGCGCCGGGTGCACGGTGCAGCCCAGGTGCGTGCAGGTCCCGTCGAAAGCGACGTAGCCGCCGTCGTTGAGCCGCGCGAGGATGATCGGCCCTGGATGACCCTCGGCATGCCCGAGGACCGATCCGCCCGGCGATTGCAGCGCTGGATAATTCGCGAGGAGGACCACCAGTTGCCCGTTCTGCACGGCGGGAAAGACGCCGTCGCCCGGGGCGAGCTGGACCACCACATTGCCGCTCGCGTCGAGCGACGCGGGATAGGCGGTGAGCGGCGCGCTGGCCGGCGGATGGAGCACGGCGCCGTCGGAGGCGAAGCGCGAGAGGTGGCAGGGGCACTCGACCTGCCGATCCTCCTGCACCCAGGTCACCTCGCAGCCCTGATGCGTGCAGATGCCGTCGACCGCGACGAAGCCGGCGCCTGCGTTGGCGACGAGCAGGAACCTGTCCTGGCCGCCGCTCGAGCCGCGGATGCGCACCACGACCGCGCCGCCTGCGCGGCCCAACTCGGGAGCGACGCCGGGCGAGAGCAAGAGGCGTTGCCCCGGATCGGCGGGGCAGGGCACCTCGATCTCGCGCTCCGGCGTGAGACGCCGGGCACATCCTGGAGCGAAGCGCGCGAGCGCGGGCACGCCGGCGAGCAGCGCCGCGCGGCGGACCATCTGGCGGCGGCTGAGGTCGTCGGCCATCGAAGCTCCTAGAAGGTGAGCACCAGGAAGCCGCCTGCGGCGGCGGCGAACGTGGTGTAGCCGATGATCTGGTGCGCGAGCGCGAAGTCCCGCTGCCTCAATCGCGTGGCGGGGCTTGCCTGCGCACCCTCCGACCGCGCGGCCAGGATGCCGAGGACGATCTGTGACGCGTAGCCCAGCGCCGCGATGGTCATGGCAGCTTTGTGCAACGTCGCCGTGTCGAGGCGGAAAGGCTTCTCGGTGGGATTGGGCGCGAGCACGGCCAGGAGCGCGGTTCCAGTGAAGATGCCCGCCGCGGTGTAGGACGCGACCGCGTGCGGCGTGATCCAGCGCCCGCTGTCTCCTCCGCCGGCGTACTTGTCGAGGTAATCGAGCTGCCCCAGCGTCACCGCCACGGTGAGGCTGGCGAGCGTGGCGAATCCGGCCAGCTGGTGCAACTCCAGCATGGTGCGGCGGCGCCTGATCTTGTCATTGATCTCCTTCTGCCGGGCGAGCTCGGCCGCATCGGGCGGCTTCTCGGGCGGGAGCAGATCGATCTCGTCGGCCCCGGTCGCTGCCGGGGGAGCGGCCTTCGGAGTCGAGGGCGCGGCCGGGGGCGGGGATTGAGACTGGGCCCCGGCCGCGCCGGCGACGGAGAGCAGCAGGAAGAAGGCCCGCGCGCGCATCAGTTGTTCTGCGCCCCCTGCGCGATCCACTGCGCGATGGTGGCCAGCGTGGTGGCACAAGAGTACATGCCCGGGTGATCGGGCGGCATGCCGCTTCCGCACGGGCCCACGGTGGAGGTCATCCCCAGCTTGATGAGCAGGAAGCTGCTCTGTGGGCTGCCGGGGAGCACCCTCGTCAGATCGCCCGGCGCTGCTGGCACGTCGCAGTCGTCGCGCCGCTGGACACGCCCGCTTCCGCCATCGAAGCAGCTGGAGAGATCCGCCGCCGTCCCCGCGTCGAGCGTCGAGGCGCCGTTGCAGGCGCGGATCCCGACGAGGTGCGCGTAGGCGTGGTCGCTGCTCAGGTCGAGGTTGCTTCCCCCGCTGGTCAGCACCGCGCCGTGGCAGTTGGTGCTGATGGTCGCGCCCGTATTGGTGACGCCACACCCGACCTGGAAGAGGTTGGCGTTGATGCTGGAGAAGCGCGCCTCCAGCGTCGGGCAGTTGAGCGTGCCCGCGTGGCAAACATCGGCGATGCACACGCCGCCCGGGCAGTCCGCATCCACCGCGCACTGCGCTGGAGATACCGGATACACGCATCCCGCGAACGCAGCGCAAGCGCAGGCGAGAGCGCAACGGCTCACCTGGCCGTCCCGAAGGTGACGTCGCCCTCGATCACCACCTTGTCCTCGACCTTGACGAAGAACAGCTCCGGACGCTCGACGTGGAACGCCTCCAGGCTGATGGGAAACGAGAACGTCGCGCGCACGCCGCCCTCGGCCGGCGTGAGCTTGATGGGGATCTCGACCGTCTGCTTCTCGCCGTTGAGCTCGACGACGGCGTGGAGCTTCTTCTCAACTGCGCCAGGCAGCGGAAGCGAGAGGCTTTCGAGCGTGCCCCTCACGCCGGCGTACTGGTGCTCGACCGCGTGGGTCGCCTCGCGCACGTGCTCGTCGCGATTCGAGTTGCCGCTGTCGAAGCTGGCCACCTTGGCCCGCACCTGCACCTTGGCGCTCCCGTCGGGGAGCAAGACCGCCTTGCCCTCCAGCTCGTGCGTCGTTCCTTTCACCTCGTGCAGCTTGTGCACCACGAGGTAGCTGAGCGATCCCTTGCGCAGGTCGAGCGGCACCGGCGCGTCGGCGTGCACCGCCACAGCGCAGAGCGCGATGACCAGGGCGAGCCGGAGCCGAACGGGCATGGGGTCCAAAGGCGGATCAGTGCGTGGTGATGGAGACCGGCGCCGACTTGATCAGGTTGCCGTTCGCGTCCTTGACGTCGGCGTGTGCATCGTCGTGCACCTCGAGGGTGATGGTATGCGAGCCGGCCGCAGTGCCGCCACAGCTTGCGAACTGCGCATTGGTCGTGGTGCCGGTCGTGACCTGGACGTTGTACTTCTCGTTCCCGACGCCGGCAAGCGGGTCGCAAGGCGAGGTGTAGTCGTCGATCACCAAGTGGAGATGTCCGCAGTTCGCGGCGCCCCCGCACGTTCCCGGCGCCTTGAGCGTGAAATTGCTCAGCGTGAAACTGACGGGGACGCTCTTCGCCGTGTCGGTGCCCAGAGCCACCGAGGCGCCGGATTGCGGTGCGGTGATCATGACGGAAGCATTGCTGCCCCCGCCGCCGCTGCTTCCGCCGCAGGCGGCGGCGAAGAGAAGGGAAACCATCGCGAATCTGCCACCGATCCCGATCATGGGACCTCCGCGACTAGCGATCATCTGAGTCCCTTCCCTCGGATGCTTCGACCACGGGGAAGCCGGTCACGATGTTGCCCGAGAGGACCCATCCGCGCGTGCTCGGGGCGAATCGCGGCGCCAATAGCCCGTCGTTGATCTCCCTGGTCACTGCGAAGCGGTTGTAGCTCCGGGCCGGAAGGAAGATGCAGCTGTTGTCCCCCTCGGGGCAATTGGGATTCGGCGTGTCAGCGTCGCCTTCCGCGGCGGAGACGATTCCGTCGCTGTTGGTGTCGACCGTGGCCACCGCCGCCTTGTAGCCCTTCAGAAGTCGCTGCGTCAGGTTGCCCTCGCTCGGTTCGAACGAGGCCGGGCGCTCGAAGGCGTTGAGATAGGCCTCGCGCGCGATGCCGCTGGGGACGAAGCGCTCGCGGAACTCCCGCTGCGATTCGACCGTGGCGTCGAACAGGTCGGGGTCGCGAGGCCGATCAGGGTTGTCGCCGAATTCAACCGCCAATCGCCGGTTCCGGTTGTTGTCCCCCGGCTCATTGCCAGGAACGATGGACTGGCGCGCGCTGATCTCGCCGTCCCGATAGGCGTCGGCGGGCTCCGTGGCTGACCTGTCCGGGAACCCGCCGGTGAAGGGCAGCTCATGGAGCGGGTGAATCCAATTGGTGGTGTAATTGAACTCCCAATAGGCGTGTGCGTCCGACTGCTGCAGAGAATTGTACGCTCCCATGCTCAGATAGAGCGGGACGACGTTGGTCACTCGGTCGGGAAAGTGATCGCTCGCACTTGGGAAATGCGGCTTTCTTCCGTCGACCGTGAAGAAATGGCCGGGGACGTTGTTGCCCGTTCCCATGGCGGCCAGCATCGCCGCGTCCCGCGCGGTGATGGTCCCGAAGCGCGCGTGGCCCTTCGCGTCCGCCGGCGCCACGTCCGCTACGCGCAGGTCGTGGATCATCCACCCTTCGTACCAGCCGCTTTCGTTGTTGATGACGAACAGTCCGCGGATATCGGTGAAGATGTCGATGAATGCCCGGATGTCGTCGGGGTCGCTGGGCAGGCCCGGCTTCGGCTCCAGCTCCACGCGGACGGCCCCGATCGTCGCGAGGCCGCAATTCGCACCCCAGACGGTTTTCATGGCTTGGTCATTGACGCCGGGGATCTTCGTGGTGAACACGCTCGGCTGGAAGCCGGTATTGTCGAGCAGGTAATACATGAACAACCGACTCTTGCGCGTCGCTGGATCGGCCTCGGCAAAGACTTGCAGCGGCGTGACGCTGTGCGGACTGCAATCGATCGTGACGAGCCGGTCTTGCAGGGGCCGCGTCGCGGGCTGGCTCGAGAGCGGAGCGATGTCGCCACGGGCGCAGAACGCCGGGGTACAAGCGGAGGGGTGGCACGTCGCTCCGGTGTCCGGGTCTGTCTGTGGCGGAACCGGTGTTGGCGCCGGGCATGTCTGGTTCGCCCGCGCGATCGCGGGGATCGAGAGGACCCCAGCCGAACTGTGGGTCGTCGCTGGCGAAGCCGATAGAGTTCAATGTCGCCTGCCCCGGCGCGTCGATCCGCGACCACGTGGCCCCCCCGTCGACAGAGCGCCAGATGAAGCCGTTCGCGCCCACCGCGACCGCGCGCTGTCCGGAGACCGAGAGGCTGTTGAGCGCGGCCGGCGGCTGGGCCAGCGCCGTCCAGGTGGCGCCGCCGTCGGAGGTGCCGAGGGCCACGTCGCCGACGGCGATGCCGTGGAGCGCGTCGTCGGCGAATCGGACGGCGCGCAGCGTCGCCTGGGTCGGCGTGGAGATCCGCGTCCAGCTGGCGCCGCCGTCGGACGAGCGGAGCACGACGCCACCGTCGCCGGCGGCCCAGGCGCGCGACCGATCGGAAGCGAAGGCGACCGAACGGAGCGCCGACGTAACCGGAGAGCCCACCGCCGCCCAGCTCGATCCGCCGTCGGCGGTGCGCAGGAGCGTGCCGCCGTCGCCGACGGCGAGGCCGGCGTTGGCGTCGGCGAAGAAGACGGCGCGCAACGAAGAGAGAGTAGGCGTGGTCTGCACCGACCAGTGCTCGCCGCCGTCGCGCGTGGCGATGACGGTGCCCGAGTCGCCTGCCGCCCAGCCGAGTTGATGCCCGACGCAGACGAGGCTGTGCAGATCGTGGGTCGTGGGCGAGGCCCGCGGCTGCACCGACTGCCCGTCGGGCATCGCCGCGATCAATCCGCCCTGACCAACCATCCACCCAGGCGGCGGGGGACCGCCGCCATCGCCGCCGCCGCCGCTCTTGCCGCTGCTGCACGAGACGAGGACGACGAGTGCGAGAAAACCCAGCTCTGCCCTTCTTCCCATGACTGACCTCATGCTTTTGACTCCGGTACCGGCATCGCGAGATGCGCCGGTGGCAGTGCCGGGCCCCAGCATCAGACGTGCCAAGGTTCGATCCCTCGGACGGGCCAAATGCATTCGCGCCGGAGCGAACCGGCGAGTACGCTCGTGGCCCGGCAGGTACACCTTTGCCAGGCAATGATGGCATTCTCCGGCCCCCGACGAGGAAGACCGCATGGCCCGCATCCTGGTAGCCGACGACGAACCCAAGATGGGCAGGCCGCTGGCCGAGATGCTCCAACGCGAAGGGCACTCCGTGGTGCGCGTGGGAGGCGGACTGCAGGCGCTGGTCGAGTTGGCAGCCGGCCCCTTCGATCTGGTGCTCACCGATCTGCGCATGCCGGACGTCGACGGTATCGCCGTGTTGCGCGGAGCGCGCGCGCGCACGCCACCCATCGAAGTGGTGGTGATGACCGCATTCGGAACCGCCGACAGCGCGGTCGAGGCCATGAAGGCCGGCGCCGCCGACTATCTCCTCAAGCCTTTCGCCATGGACGAGCTACGGCTCCGTCTGCGGCGTCTCTTGAAGCAAAGCTCCGCCGAGGAGAAAACGCGCCGTCTCCAGTCTCAGCTCACGCCCCGGCTGGTGGCGCGCAGCCCGCGCATGGCCGAAGCACTGCAAGCGGCGACGCGCGTAGCGGGCTCCGACGCCACCGTGCTCCTCCTGGGCGAGAGCGGCACCGGCAAGAGCCAACTCGCGCGCTACATCCATTACAAAAGCAACCGCGCCTCGGCGCCATTCGTCGAGGTGCATTGCGTCGCGCTGCCCGAGACGCTGCTCGAGGCTGAGCTCTTCGGCCACGAGAAGGGCGCCTTCACCGGCGCGCACGAGCAGAAGGCGGGCCTGCTGGCGGCGGCGGACGGCGGCACGCTCTTCCTCGACGAGATCGGCGAGATGACCAGCGCGACCCAGGTCAAGCTCTTGCGCTTCCTGCAGGAGCACGAGTTCGCGCCGCTGGGCTCCGCGGCGCCTCGAAAGGTGGACGTGCGCGTGATCACCGCCACCAACCGCGACCTGGTGGCGGCGGTGCGCGAGGGAGCCTTCCGCGAGGACTTCTACTACCGGCTCAACGTCTTCGCCATCAGGACGCCGCCGCTGCGCGATTGCCCCGAGGACGTGATTCCGCTCGCGGAGGCTTTCCTCTCCAGGCGCGGCCTGCCGCCTGCGAAGCTGGGAAAGACTGCGCGCGAGGAACTCTTGCGCAGGCCGTTTCCCGGCAACGTGCGCGAGTTGGAGAACGCGCTGGAGCGGGCGCTCATCCTCGCCGGCGCGGACGAGATCGGCGGCGGGCATGTGGCGTGGGTCGAGGGCCCGCCGGTCAAGACCCGCCCCGACGACGTGCTCGGCCCCGGATTCAACCTCAATGATTTCACCCGCGGCCTCCTCCATGCGGCCATCGAGCGCGCCGGCGGCAACAAGGCATCGGCGGCGCGTCTGCTCGGCATCACCCGCCGGCGCCTTTACTCGCTCCTGCATAGCCTGGCGGAGGTCGAGCCAGACGACGCGACCTAGCACCCTGTTTCGGTCTCTGCGCGACGCTGCGCTCACCGCTACGACCCGTCCGTGCCGCGACGTTCGCCGCGCACGCTGACGACTTTCGATGCGCAGTTCATCTCTCTCCAGGTGACGGCGCCGCACGTGTTTCGGAAGATCGGCGCGTCACACTGTTTCTGGCCGATGCTGCGCAGATCCTCATGATCGCGCCAGAGGGGCGACGATCTTACTCACTCATCCGCCCCGTGGCGCGCCCAGGGCACAGCGGTCAGGCGCTTGTACGGGATTAGGGCGCCGCTCTTCTCGCTGATCCCGTACGTTCCGGCGCCGAGCTTGGCCAGCGCCACCTCGATCTCCGCGAGCAGCGCGCGCTCGCGCTCGGCGACTCCGATCTGCTGCGTCTGTTCCGTCGCGCGCTGCGCCGTCTCCTCGATCTCGCCGCCCTCGTCGCCGGACGCCGTCTCCGCGGGCGTCTCCAGCACCCGGATGACCCGGCTCCGCTCGTCCTCCAGCTTGCGGCGCAGCGTCTCCAGCTGGGCCTTCGTGAGCTTCGGCCTGGTTGCCATGCGCGGCTCCTGCTTGCAGCGGTGATTTCTGTGGCCCTTACAAGCGGTCAGCTAAAGATGCGGGCAGCGCGAGCATCCGCCACCACGACCCAAGTCGACGTTACGTCCTTCATTTGATTGGTTCCTTGAAAACCGCGGTCACCACCGGGGTCGCGGCGTGGTCGCTCCCCGACTTGTGCTCGAGGAACGTGGCGCCTTCCATCACTGGCATCATGAGGACTCCTCCGCGTGGGGACGGAGTGTAGCGGTGGGTCGCTGTGGCGCAATGCGCACAGCCGCGAGCAATGTCGTTCTGCGCGCGAGGCGTCGTGGAGCCGCAATTACGCCACCGCCGTAAGGCGAGAACCGGCGCGACCGCGGCGAACGTCGCGGCACGGACGAGGCATAGCGGTGAGCACGGCGTCGCGCAGATCCCGAAACCAACCTTCACGCCGGGGGAGCGAGAGGGAGCTCGACCGTGAATGTGGTCCCGACTCCGAGTGTGCTCTCGACGCGGATCTCGCCTCCCACGCGTTTGAGAATGTCGCGGCTGATGGCGAGCCCGAGACCGGTGCCGAGGCCCTCGGGCTTGGTGGTGAAGAAGGGCTCGAAGAGGCGCGACAATATCTCCGGAGGGATTCCCGCGCCGGTGTCACTCACGCGCGCGATCGCGCGGCCGCCCGCGACCTCGGTGACGACGTGCACCCGGTTCTGCTTCACGTTGCCCGGCGCGATGGCGTGGGCGGCGTTGACGAGCAGGTTGAGGAAGACCTGCGACACCTCTGCGGCCTGCCCCACCACCTGGGGGATCTCGCCCAGCTCGGCCACCACCGTGGCGCGGTACTTGAGCTCGTGCTGCGCCATGCGCAAGGCCATCCGCACCGCGTCGTTCACGTCGAAGCTCCCGGTGGTATCGTCCCGGCCGCGGGCGAAGATGCGCAGGTCGCGCACGATGGTGCTGGCGCGCTGGGCGCCCTCCAGCGCGTCGCCCACCCCGGCGCGCAACGCCCGCGCCGCGCTCCCTTCCGGCAGGAGGCGGACTTCGCTCTCCGCCGCTTCCAGGTTGGCCTGGATGTACGCGAGCGGCGTGTTCAGCTCGTGCAGGATGCCCGCGGCGAGCACGCCCACCGTGGACAACTTCTCCGCCTGCACCAGCTCGCGCTCCATCCGCTTCCGCTCGCTCAGGTCGCGGCAGATGAGCTGCACGAACCGGCCTGCGCCGTGGACGATCATGCTCGCCGAAATGCTGACCGGCAGCCGCGTTCCCCCGTGGCTGATCAGATCGATGTCGGGCAGCGTACCCTCGCCCGCCGAGGCGACGCGGGAGAGGAACTGGGAGCACCGCTCGCGCTGATCAGCGGGATGGAAATCGAGCAAGGCGAGCCCGCTGAAGTCGGCCACCCCGGTTACCTCTGCCGCCTTGCGGTTCGCATGCATCACCTCGAGCGTGACCGGATCGACAGCGAAGATCGCGTCGTTGGCGGAGTCGATGGAGCGCCGGTAGCGCTCCTCGGAGGCGCGCAGTCCGAGCAGGGTCGCTCGCAGCTCGCGGCGCATGCCGTCGAAGGCGCGCGAGAGCGCCCCCAGCTCGCCGGGCGCGCCGGCTGGCACGGGCCGCTCGAAGTCTCCTTGGGGAACCCCGCTGGCCGCGGCGGTCAGCACCTCGAGGGGCTTGACCAGCCTTCCCAGGACCAGCAGCGAGAACGCGACCGCGGCCGCGCCGAGCAAGAGGCCGGTGAGCAGCAGGCGCCACTCGAGGGCGCGGAGGGGAGCAAACGCTTCCGTCTCGTCCTGCGCCAGGAGCACCGACCAGGCCGTGTCGCGCAGCGGCGCGCGCGCGGCGAGCCATCGGGTCGAGCCCGCCGTCAAGGAGGCGGTGGCGCCCAGCGCCGGCAACGGCGCGCGGGCCTGGAAGAGCGCCTCGGCGCGCGGGCTCCCGAGCAGCAGCGCTCCGTCCTCGTCGACGAGCGCGGCCACCGTTCCCGAGCCGAAGCGCGGCTCCCCGAGAAATCCGGCCAGCTTCGAGGCGCCGAGCGCGATCTCGCCCAGCACCGCGCCCACGGGCTCGCCGCCCAGATCGACGATGGGCTGCACCAGCACCGCCGAGGGGCCGAGTCGCCAGGGCAAGGGCTGCCTGGAGACCTGCGCCCTCCGCTGCGCGAGCGCGTCGCGCAGCGGCCGGTAGTCGAGACGCAGCCGCGCGCCGACGCGCTCGGCGTCGTAGGGCTCGCTCCAGAGGAGAGCGCCGTCGCGGTCGACCACCGCCACGGGCCCGGAGAAGATTTCCGAGCGGAAAAAGAGATAATGCAGCGTCTCGCGCTGGGGGATCACCGCGCCGGGCGGAAGCGAGTCGGCTGCGTGCGCGGCCAGCCAGAGGGCCAGGCCCGGCTGCTCGGCGACCGCGCCCAGCCGCTCGCGGCCGAGCGCGAAGAGGACGTCGAAGCGTTGGGCCAGGCTGCGCGCGTCCTCGAGCCGCTCGCCGGCCACCTGCGAGGTCGTCTCCTGCAAGGCAGAGAGCGCCGCGTACGCATAGGCCAGCTCGACGGCGAGGACGAAGCACAGCAGAAGCGCGGTGCCCTCGGTGCGGAGGCTGCGGAACCAGCGGACGCTCATGGGGTCCGCGCAGCGAGGTCCCAATCGAAGTCGATCTTGCCGTCCACCGGCACCTCGATCTCTTTGTCGAGCTCCAGCTCCCGCGGTCTCCACAAGACCAGGCGGTGCTTGCCGGGCGGGAGCTTCAGGGCGAAGCGCCCGTCCTCATCGACGGTGACGAAGTGCGGATTCGGCAGCACCAGGACCCAGGCAACCATTTCGACGTGTACGTTGCAAAGGATCACGTGTGAACCCGGCGTGCGAAACAGATGCGTGCGCGTGCCTTCGCCGAAGGTGCCCAGGTCGAACGGCTCCTGGCCCGTAGGCGAGAAGACATTGTGCGCAGTCGAGTCCTCGTTGACGAATTCGACCGTGGTCCCCTGCAGGATGGGCAACACTTGCGGGGAGAAGCGCAGGTGCAATTGCTTCAAGGCGGCGCGCGCCTGCGGGAGAGCGGCGACCTCGGGCATGTCCCTGGCGTAGATGACGAGGGGCATGGACCGATCGCCGAGGACGCGGCCGCGCACCTCACCCTCGGCGCGGACCGCTCCGGCGCAGAGGAGCACCAGCGCGGCGCTAGAAAGCCAGGAACAGGGTCCCGGCCGTCTCAGTGCTGTCCGCATGAGGCATCTCCACGACGAGATCGACGCTGAGGGCAACGTTCTGCTGGAGGGCGGCCCGGAGGGTGGCGACGAGCCTGCGCTCGCCCGCGCCGCTCCCGGAGAGGAAGGCTGCCTCGAATCGCCCCAGCAGCATCAGCCAGGGCCAGGGGCGCACGCTTCCGCCGGCGAGGTACGACCAGGACGACGCCTCGGGAGCGCTGCTCGAGGAGGAATCTCCGCCGAGCCAGGCGCTGCCGAAGGCCTCGAGCCGGCCGAGGAGCAGATCGCCGTCGACGCCCGAGCGCCATCCGCGGGGTCGCGCGCCGGGACCGCCCAGCGTAGCGCGGTACGCGAAGGCGCCGATCCGCAACGAGCGTTCATCGAGCGGCGCCACTGCGAGGGCGAGGCGGCCGGGCTCACCGCTCGTGTCTCCCGCGGCCGCGACACCGCCGAACTTGTATGACGCGCGCACGTATCCGTCGGCAGCGAGTCCGCCTTCAGCCTTGCGCGCCGCCAGGCCAACAGCATATTGCAGACCGCGCAGCGGGCCCGGATCCGAGCCGGCGCCGAAGACCTCGAGTGCGGAGCGCGAAGCGCTGAGCGCGAGACCGGCGGGTCCAGTCGACTCGAAGGGCAGGTATCCCTCGTAGGCGAGATTGTGTGTGTAGCGCGAGAATGGCACCGCGGCCGGTTCGAGATATCCGGCGCGAACGTTGAGCCACGTCCCAGCGAGATGGTCCACAGAGGCCCAGACTCGCTCTACCCCCGCCCCGTTCGGGCCGGCCGCGCCCGCCGCGAACCAGGACACGCGGCGGCCGAGGTTGCCCGCGCTGAGCAGAGCGGCGAAGACGTCTGTCTCTTCGGTACTCCGCCCGCCGCGGTTGATCGCCAGCGAGGTGCGGAGGAACCCGGCGAGCGGCGGCGTATCGGAGACGGTGCCGGGAAGGATCGCCCGGGGAAAGAGCTCTTCCCATTCGGGGGCGCCCAGCTGGACATCCTTCTCCTGCCGGCTGCGCTCGCCCGCGGGCATGCGGAACCCGTTGGCGCGAAAAGCGAGGCCGAAGGAATTGAGCTGCGGCGGCAAAACGTGGCAGGTGATGCAAGAGGTCCGATAGCGGCGCGCGAAGACGGGGATGGCGCGCGCGGGCGGGGCCGCGAGGCCCGCGACTAGCAACCAGACGCTGATCGATGGCTTCGCCACCAGTCCTCTCGCGGTCCCTGCGGAGCGGGTCTGTCTCCTCACTTAGCCCGGCCACACCGCCCGAACAAGAATGCGGCCAGATGTCGAGCCGGGCTGGCCCGAATCCGGGCTCTGAGTCCGACGTCGCATTGACGTTTACAACCGAACGCGCGAGCGTCATACAAGCAGAAGTTGCTCGAGCAAATGGCCCCGAGGATCTCCGGCAGGCAGCGATCCAGGGTGCCGTCAAGCGCGTGCGCCCGAAGATGATGACGGTGATGGCGGCGATGATGGGCCTTCTACCCATCCTCTGGTCGAACGGCGCCGGGGCGGATCTGATGAAGCGCATCGCGGCGCCGATGATCGGAGGACTCTTGACGAGCTTCGTCCTCGAGCTCCTCGTCTATCCGGTGCTCTTCGTGACCTGGAAAAGCGCTGAGGGACGTATGAGGGGACACGCGGAATAGCGATGGAGTCAACTCACATGCTGTCGAAGGTTTTGCTCTGGTTGTTCGTCGTGAACCTGGGCGTCGTCTTTGGTGCCGGGATCTATGAAGCCCGGATCTCCGTCGCGCGATGGTTCGGCTCGTCGCAAGCGGCGGCGCCCGGATGGCATGCCGACGAGGCCCGACGGGACGACACCGGACGACGTTTCTGGGCTTTCACGACGACCCTTCTGCTCACGCTGCTGACCTTCGCCAATCTCTGGGCTGCTTGGCAATCCGCTGGTCCAATCCGGATCTGGTGGCTGACCGCCGCGCTGGCCGCGCTCGCGGACCGGATCTTCACCTTCTCCTACTTCATCCCGCGCATGGTCGGCCTGCTTCGCGCAACCGACTCGCCGGAAGCTCGGGTGACCATGATGCAGTGGGCGAATCTCAATTACCTCCGGCTGTTGTTGGTCCTCATCGCATGGGTTGCCGCTCTGCAGGCCTTCGCTCTGCGTCACGAGATTCGATAGCGGGCCAGCAGCTCCGAGACGCGGCTGGCCTGCTCGCGGACCGCGGCCGAGGCGAGGGTGGTGCCTTCCAGGCGCTGCTGGGTTTGCTGCATCATCGCCAGCTGATCGGTGACGGCGGCGAAGATCTGCTGGATTCCGGCGTCCTGCTGGCGCACCGCGGCCGCGATCTGGCGGGCGGCGTCGACGTTCTGCCGGGTGATGTCGAGCAGCCCGCGCAGGTTGGCGCCCGACTCTTTCACCCGCATGAGCCCGGCCTCGATGGTCTGCGCCCCTTGCTCGCTCATCGTCACCGCCGAGCGGATCGAGCCGCTCAGCGTGGCGAGGATCTCGCCCACCCGCCGGGTGGCGGCGATCGACTGGTCGGCGAGGCTGCGGATCTCGCGCGCCACCACCGCGAAGCCCTTGCCGTGTTCGCCGGAGCGGACCGCTTCGATCGCCGCGTTGAGCGCGAGCATGTTCGACTGATCGGCGAGGTCCTTCACCGTGTCGGTGATGCCGCCGATCTGCCGCGCGCTGTCGGAGAGCGTTTGGATGCGGCTGCCGATCTCGCTGCTCTGGGTCTGGATGCTGGCGAGCCCGTTGATGCTTTCCTGGACGGCGCCTTCTCCCGAGCGGCCGATCTGATCGGCCTGATCGGCCGCCTGCACCACCATGCGCGCCTTCTCCGCCGCCAGCGCGGAGGTCTGCTTGATCTCCTGCGCGGTCACCTGGGTTTCCTGCAACGCGGTGGCCTGCCGGTTGAGCAGCTCGCGCTCGGCCTCGGTGGTCTCGCGGAGCTGCTCGGCGGCGTCGACCAGGGAGCTCGAAGTGGCCTGCAAGGCGGTCAGCGCGTTGCGCAGCGCATCGACCATCAGCGAGAAGCTGTCGGCGAGCTGGCCGACCTCGTCGTCGGAGTCGCTCTCGATGCGCTGGGTGAGGTCGTTGCGCTCGACGATTCGCCGGCTCGCCTCGATCAGCTTCCGGATCGAGCGCACCACCCGGCGCGACACCAGCATCGAGAGCAAGAAGCCGGCCAGGAGCCCGACCACCGCGAAGGCGGTCGCCCGGCGCAGGAAGCTGCGGGCCTCGCTCTCGACCACCGAGACTGGAAGCGCCGCCGCGTAGGTCCACCCGGTGCGCCGGAGGGGCTCGGAGACCGCGACGTGTGCCACCCCTTCCACCTTCCAGTCGAAGATCCGCCGCTCGTCCGCGTGCGGGACCGACGCCAGCTCGGGGGCGTCGATGCGAGCGGGCGCGGCGGCCTTCCCCCAGCGGCCCTCGGAGCGAAGGGCGTCCAGCTTGAGGGGGTCGAGGGCGGCCACCGGCCGGAGGCGCAGGCCGGGATTGGTCGCGGCCACCACCAACCCGTCCCTGTCGAGCAGCACGCCTTGCGCGGCGCGGCCGATCCGATCGCGCGCTGCGGCGACCAGCGATTGCATCCGCTCGATCGATTCGCGCGCGCGGACCACGCCCACCACGGTGCCGTTGCTGCCCCGCGCCGGCACCGCGGTGTAGACGCAGGGCGCGCCGCTGGTGGGCGAGGTGGAGATGCCGCTGATGTATTCGCGTCCGGCGAGCGCGCTCTTTACCTCGGGCCGCCGCAGCAGGCCTTTTTCCACCTCGTCGGTGGTGCCGGCGATCGCCGCGCCTCGCAGATCGATCACCTCGATCGACTCGAGCTCCGGAGCCACGCTGGCGATGTCGGACAACACGAGG
>WNFF01002975.1_pt1 | contig 26214 bp, 24 predicted proteins | sample 5400441 | NCBI WGS metagenome assembly WNFF01 (sample SAMN13153345, study PRJNA577476) | soil metagenome | isolation source: 120 cm saprolite under Douglas fir tree site 2 hole 3 replicate 1 | place: USA:California | collected 2015-04-18
AAATGATCACGCGCCACAGTTTAAATCGGCGCGGCGCTGGATTTATGCCGGCGACCATTAGCGTGTTTGAAACTATCGCCATGGCCAAGGTTTCCACCTCGGCCGCGGAGGCCCGGCAAATGGGTATATTGCGCCCGTCCGATGGCATTAGCATGAATCGCCGGCGAGTGCTGGCGGACGCCAAGGCACGCGCGCTCGATTTGGCCAAAGACTACCATCCGCCGCAACCGCAGGAATTGTATTTGGCCGGGGCCAGCGGGCGCGCGGCGTTGAAATTGGCGGTGTGGGGGATGCGGCTGGCCGGCAAGGTTTCCGATTATGATGCGATTATCGCCGACCATGTCGCGCGCATTATCACCGGCGGCGACACCGATTTGCTGCGGCCAGTGAGTGAGGCCACGCTATTGCGGCTGGAGCGCGAGGCATTTATGGATCTGGCGCGGCGCGATGCAACGCTGGCGCGCATTGAACACATGCTGGACACCGGCAAACCATTAAGGAATTAACCTATGGCGACGTATAAAGCACCCTTGAAAGAAATGGAGTTTGTGTTGCATGAAATAGCGGGCATGCCTGAATTGACCGCGCTGCCGGGTTTTGCCGAGGCCACCCCGGAGCTGGTAATGGGCGTTCTGGAAGAGGCGGCGAAACTGGTGGAAGGCAGCATCGCTCCGCTTAACCGCAGCGGTGATGAAGAAGGTTGCCGGTTCGAAAACGGAAATGTCTTTACCCCCGCTGGTTTTAAACAGGCGTATGAGCTTTACACGCAAGCCGGCTGGGGCGGGCTCGCGCTCGATCCGGAGTACGGCGGCCAGGGCCTGCCTTATTTGCTTTCCACCGCCGTCGGCGAGATGCTGATTTCCGCCAATACCTCTTTTTCCATGTATCCCGGCTTGAGCGAAGGCTGTTACGAAGCGATCCATACCCACGGCACCGATGCGCTCAAGAAACTTTACTTGCCGAGGCTAGTCAGCGGCGAATGGAGCGGCACCATGTGCCTGACCGAGCCGCATGCCGGCAGCGACGTCGGTCTTGGCCGTACGAAAGCGATACCGCAACCGGACGGGACTTATTTAATCAACGGCAGCAAAATATTCATCAGCGCCGGCGACCATGATCTGACAAAGAACATCATCCATCTGGTGTTGGCGCGTCTGCCCGATGCGCCTGCCGGCATACGCGGCATCACGCTCTTCATCGTGCCCAAGTTTTTGCCGAATGCCGACGGCAGTGTCGGCGCGCGCAATAAAATGAGCTGCGGCAGCATCGAGCACAAGATGGGCATCAAGGCCTCCTCCACCTGCGTGCTGAACTTTGAGAATGCGGCCGGTTATCTGATCGGCGAGAAAAACAAAGGCATTCAGCATATGTTTACCATGATGAATGCCGCGCGTTTGTACGTGGGGCTGCAAGGTTTAGGCTTGGCGGAACATGCGACCCAGAACGCGGTGCGATACGCGAAGGAACGCAGGCAGGGGCGCCCGTTGACGCGCAAGGGCGAGTCCAGCAGTGAGGCGGTGCCGATTATTCAGCATCCCGATGTGCGGCGCATGTTGCTGACCATGAAGGCCTATACCGAAGGCTGCCGCATGCTTTCTTACGAGACCGCGAAACGGCTTGATCTCGCACGCCACCACCCCGATGCCGGCGTGCGTGAGGCGGCGACGGATTACGTCGATCTCATGACGCCGGTATGCAAGGCATTTTTTACCGACGTTGGTTTCGAGGTTTCCAGTTTAGGCGTGCAGGTATTCGGCGGCAACGGTTACATCCGCGAAACTGGCATGGAGCAAAATATCCGCGACGCTAAAATCGCCTGCATTTACGAGGGCACTAACGGCATCCAGTCGTTGGACTTGATCGGGCGCAAGCTGCCCATCGGCTATGGGCGGCTGCTGCGCCGTTTCTTCGAACCGGTGCAGGCGTTTATCGCGGCCGAGCGAAATAATGCCGATCTGGAATTTATTCTGGTTCCGTTGCAAAAGACCTTCGGCAAACTGCAACAAGTGACCGTGTGGATGGCCGAGCGCGGTATGGCTGATCCTAATGACGCCGCCGCCGGCGCCTGTGAATATTTGCGCTTGTTCGGCTTGGTGGCATTGGGGTATTTCTGGGCGCGCGCGGCGCAGGTATCGATCACTAAAACCAGCGATGTTTTTTATCGCGGCAAACTGGCGACCGCCCGCTTTTATGCCGCGCATCTGCTGCCGCAGGTGAACGCCCTGGCGTTGAGCATTATGGCGGGCAGCGAGGCGGTGATGCAGCCTGGCGAAGATTGCTTCTAGCGCCTTAATCCACCATGAGCGAGCGTGAGGTTCTGGAATACGACGTCGTGATCGTCGGCGCGGGCCCCGCGGGCCTCGCCTGCGCCATACGGCTAAAGCAATTAGCCCCGCATAAAAGCGTTTGTGTGATTGAAAAGGGCGCACAAGTCGGCGCCCATATCCTGTCCGGTGCGGTGATCCAGCCGGATGCGCTGGATGTGTTGTTGCCCGATTGGCGCAGGAAGCCGCCGCCGATCTGCGTGCCGGTAGTCAAAAGTGAATTTATCTTCTTAAGCCGCCGCAAGCGAGTTCCCCTGCTACATCCGCCGCAAATGCATAATCATGGCAATTTTATTGTTTCCCTCGGCGCATTATGCGCCTGGCTCGCGCCGCAAGCGGAAGCAGTGGGAGTGGAAATCTATCCCGGGTTCGCCGCCACCGAGGCACTGCTGAACGAAACCGGCGCGGTCGCGGGTGTGCGCATCGGCGATCATGGCATTAACAAGCAGGGCCGGCCGAAGCCCAATTACACCCCCGGTATCGACATCAAGGCCGGTGTAACGGTGTTGGCGGAGGGCTGCCGCGGCAGCCTGACGAAACAATTGACGGCGCGTTACGCCTTGGATCAAGCTTGCTCGCCGCAGACGTATGGCATCGGTTTTAAAGAGCTGTGGCAATTGCCGGCGGGACGCGCGCGTCCCGGTCTGGTGCAACACACCCTTGGTTGGCCGTTGCCGCGTAATATTTATGGCGGCGGGTTTCTGTATCATTTGGATCAGGATCGTGTGGCGATCGGGGTTGTCAGCGGGTTGGATTACGAAGACGCGCATTTTGCGCCGTTTGAATATTTTCAGCAGTTCAAACATCATCCCGCGATCAAACCATTGCTGGAGGGCGGCACGATTATTTCCGCGGGCGCGCGCGCGTTAGTCGAAGGCGGGATTCAGGCGCTGCCGAAATTGGAAATGCCGGGCGCGTTGTTGATCGGCGATACCGCCGGCATGCTGAATGTGCCTAAGATCAAGGGTACGCATTTGGCGATGTGGTCGGGCATGTTAGCGGCGGAGCATCTGGCGCGCCACGGGTCCAGCGCCGGTTTTGACCGTGTCTGGCGGGCTTCACCCTCTGCGAAAGAGCTGTATAAAGTGCGCAATATCCGGCCCGGGTTCCGCTGGGGTTTTTGGGCCGGGTTAGCCAATGCCGTGCTGGAGACGGTAACTCTAGGTTATCTGCCGTGGACCTTGCGCCATCATGGCGACTGGAACAGCTTGAAAAAAGTGACGGAGAGACCGCATGCCGCGCCGGATTTTGTCACGCGCACGTTGCCGCCGCGCGACCGCCTGGCGTCGGTTTATTTTGCTGCGACCGAACATGATGAGGACCAACCGGTCCATCTTAAAGTGGCGGATACCAATATTTGCAGTCATCGGTGCCGGCAGGAATATAACAATCCGTGCACGCGCTTTTGTCCGGCGCAAGTTTATGAAATGGTGGATAACGGCAGCGGCGGGGTGAAGTTACACATCAACGCCGCCAATTGTGTGCACTGTAAAACTTGCGATATCAAAGATCCTTACGGCATTATCACCTGGGTTCCGCCGGAAGGCGGCGCCGGACCCAATTATCAGAATTTATGACTTAGAGTATTGAGGAAACGCATGAAGATTATGGTTTGCGTGAAGCGCGTGGTGGACTTTAATGTGCGCATCCAAGTGAAGCCGGATGGCTCGGGCGTGGTGACAGACGGCGTCAAAATGAGCATGAACCCGTTCGATGAGATTGCCGTGGAAGAAGCGGTGCGCCTGCGTGAGCGGCTGTCGGCGGATATCCTTGCGGTTTCGATCGGCAGCCAGGCGTGCCAGGAGCAATTGCGCACCGCCTTGGCCATGGGCGCCAATCGCGCACTATTGATCCAAACCGATGGGGAGATTCAGCCGCTGACTGCGGCGCGGTTACTCGCTGCCGTGGCCGCGAAAGAAAAACCGGATATCGTTTTTATGGGCAAGCAAGCCATTGATGACGACGCCAGTCAGACTGGGCAGATGCTGGCGGCGTTATGGGATCGGCCGCAAGCCACTTTCGCCTCGAAAGTGGAGATCAGCGCCGATGGCAAGAGCGCCGCGGTCACGCGCGAAATCGACGCCGGATTGGAAACCTTGGAGGTGGATCTGCCGGCGGTCATCACCGTCGATTTGCGTTTGAATCAGCCGCGCTACGTGAAGTTGCCGGATATTATGAAAGCGAAACGCGTCACGATAGAAACCACAACGCCGCAGGCGCTGCGGGTGGAAGTCGCTAGCGGCTTAAAGACGCTGAAAGTGAGTCCGCCCGCCACGCGGCCGCCGGGTAAAAAAGTCAGCGACGTGAAACAACTGGTAGAGGCGCTAAAGGCGCGCGGGGTGCTGTCATGAGCAAGGTTTTGGTTATTGCCGAACACGACGGTCGTGCGCTTAATTCTGCCACCGCCAAAGCGCTGAGCTGCGCGCTGGCGCTTAAACCGGAAACAGTCGATATCGCCGTATTCGCCGCCGACGGCGAGATGCTGTGCAAACAGGCGGTGGCGTTGCCCGGGGTGAGCAAAGTCTTGCGTATTTCCCGCCAAGAAAATGCGCAGCCGCTTGCCAGCATCCTGGCGCCGCAAATCGCGCTTTTGGCTAAGCGCTACACCCATGTGCTTTTGCCTGGAACGACCTTCGGTAAAGATGTGATGCCGCGCGTCGCCGCGTTGCTTGGCGTCGCGCCCATCAGCGATATTATCCGGGTAATCGATGCGCGCACGTTTGAACGCCCGATTTATGCCGGTAATGCCATAGTGACCGTGCAAACAGACGCCGCTGTTGTTGTTGCGACCGTGCGTAGTGCGTCCTTCCCGGCGGCGCAAACGGGATCGGCCTCGGCACCGGTGGAATCAGTGAATCTGGAAGTCGTGCTGCCGCAGCATACACGCTTTATCGGCAGACACGCGGAGAGCGGCGGACGCCCTGACCTGCAATCCGCGGCGCGGGTCATTTCCGGTGGACGCGGCGTTGGCAGCAAGGAGAATTTTGCCATCGTTTATCATCTGGCAGATAAACTTGGCGCCGCGGTGGGGGCTTCGCGCGCCGCCGTGGATGCCGGGTTTGTGCCGAACGATATGCAAGTCGGGCAGACGGGTAAAATTATTGCGCCGCAATTGTACATCGCCATCGGTATCTCCGGTGCGATTCAGCATTTGGCGGGGATTAAAGATGCGGGCCTTATTGTCGCTATCAATAAAGACCCGGATGCGCCGATTTTTGAGATCGCCGATATCGGCCTGGTAGGCGATTTATTTGAGATTTTGCCGCAACTGGAGCAGGCATTGGGTTAGGAGGATCACCCGCATGAGAAAAATGGGAATCATCGCGGTTAAGCAAAAGAGCCGGAAAAAAATCAAGACCGGCAAGAAAAAGAAAATTATTAATAAACGCGCGAATCAGCGGACTTTGGCGGGTTTGATGATGGACTATCCGCTCACTCTCCCCGCGATCCTGCGGCGTGCCGAGTTGCTTTACGGCAACAAAGAGATCGTCAGCCGCCTGCCGGACAAACGCTTTCACCGTTATACCTACACTGATTTTGTGCGGCGCGCGCAACGGCTCGCTTTAGCGCTACGCAGGTTGGGCATTAAACCCGGCGAGCGAGTCGCCACCTTATGCTGGAACCATCATCAGCATCTAGAGGCTTATTTCGGCATTCCGGCACTGGGCGCGGTGCTGCATACGCTCAATCCGCGTTTACATGCGGACGATTTAATCTTTATCATCAATCACGCCGGGGATAAAGCCATATTGTTGGATAGGGTTTTCCTGCCATTATTTGAAAAGCTGCACCCGAAAATAAAATCACGCCACGTGATTTTGATCTCCGAGGAAGGATCGCCGCCGGCCGGTATGTTGGATTACGAAGCGCTGTTGGCGAATGTAGACGAGAACGATTTCAGTTATCCAAATCTGGATGAACGCCAGGCGGCGGCCATGTGTTACACCTCCGGCACTACCGGACAGCCCAAGGGGGTGTTGTATTCTCACCGCGCCATTGTCTTGCATTCGTTCGTCGCGGCGATGGTTGACACCCTGGGGCTAAGGGAATCCGATGTCATCTTGCCGGTAGTGCCGATGTTTCACGTCAATGCCTGGGGGTTGCCGTTTACCGCGACGCTTATCGGCGCAAAACAGGTTTTCCCCGGGCCGCATTTAGATCCAACAAGTTTGCTGGAGGCCTATCAGGCCGAGCGGGTGACCATGACCGCCGGAGTGCCGACGATTTGGTTCGGTTTATTGCAGGCCTTGGATAAGAATCCCGGCGCTTACGATCTTTCCAGTCTGCGGCTTTTACTCGTGGGCGGCGCCGCCGCGCCGAAGGCGTTGATTCAAGGTTTTGCCGAGCGCCACCGGCTTAATGTGGTCCATGCCTGGGGCATGACGGAAACCTGTCCGCTCGGCACGGTGGCGGTGTTACCGGGTGATTTGCGCCAGGCGCCGGCCGATGTGCAATACGCCTATCGTGCCAAGCAAGGACCGCCGGCGGCGTTCATCGAAATCCGCGCGCGCGGCGATCACGGCCTCGTGCCGTGGGACGGGAAAACAATGGGGGAGCTCGAAGTGCGCGGGCCGTGGGTCGCGAGCGCTTATTACGACAGCCCGGAAGGAAAGGACCGGTTTACGAAAGACGGATGGTTCCGGACCGGGGATATCGTGACGATCAATGAACGCGGGTGGATGGAAATTCAGGACCGTTCGAAGGATCTAATTAAATCGGGCGGTGAATGGATCAGTTCGCTTGCGCTGGAAAGTTTTCTTATGGGTCACCCGGCCGTGGCTGAGGCTGCTGTTATCGCTATTCCACATGCAAAATGGCAGGAGCGGCCGTTAGCGGTCGTGGTGCTGAAGAAAGGTCAAACAACGAGCGCCGAAGAATTGATGGCTTATCTTGAACCGCATTTTGCTAAATGGTGGTTGCCTGACGCGATTGAATTTGTCGAACAGATTCCCCGCACCGCCGTGGGTAAATTCCTCAAGTCGGCGCTGCGCCAACGGTTTCGCGACTATGTGCTGCCGGTAATCGCTGATCGCGGCTGATGTAGACGGCAGGGATCCAGTATGATCAAAGTGGTGCGAGCGGACATTACCACTCTTCACATAGACGCCATTGTTAATGCCGCCAAAGAGACCCAGCAGGGCGGTGGGGGTGTGGATGGTGCGATTCATCGCGGCGCCGGTCCGGAACTACTTGCCGCATGCCGTAAACTCGGCGGCTGCCCGGTGGGCGAGGCGCGGATTACCCCCGGTTTTAAGCTGCCGGCTGCGTGGGTGATCCATACCGTCGGCCCGGTTTGGCAAGGCGGCCATGCGAATGAGGCAAAATTGCTGGCGTCTTGTTATCACCGCTGCGCAGATCTCGCCTTAAAGCAAGCGGTAAATACGATTGCGTTTCCCGGCATCAGCACGGGTGCTTATGGCTATCCCAAACAACCGGCGGCGACTATCGCTGTGTCCGCTATGCAGGCGTACGAAGATAAATTCGAGCAGATTATTTTCTGTTGCTTCAGCGAAGCCGATAAAAAAATCTACGAAAAAATATTAGGTTTGTGATTGGTTGTTAACGCAATATTTCCTCGATCTTTTTCTTAAACCCCCAAGTCAAACTCTTTTTTATCAGCCGGACATCAAATTTAAAAAATAATTTTTTATAATAACAGTATTCAAATAAAATTGATAAACAATCGTCAAACGGAAACCGCCGTTTGTCGGAGATCTTCTCTACAGAATAAAAATATTTTTTAATCGATGTAAATTTTTTTCTATTCAAAAAATTTAAAAATAAAAGCAAAGCCATTTATCAGAAATAATTTTCCTCCGATCTGAAAAGAGTTTTATTCAGCACACTGATCGTGCAGCATGCCGTTCGATAAATAAATAAAAGCAGTCAGGGCGACTGCTCCACACACAACATGCGTAGCCGCCTGAAAAGGATTTAACACAGCGGTTGATTGCGGAGGAGATTTTCCTATGGGCAATGCGCCGTTTTTTTCTTTTGATGTTGCAACGCGAATTAAAAAAACAATTTTATTGTTAACCGTCCCCGCATTTATGACGGCCTGCGGCGGCGGCGGCGAAAGTAGCGCAGGCGGAAGTGTGTCCAGTAGTGATCCAATTACCGCTCCCGTCACTGGGGGAGGAAGTCCCATTAGTCCACCGGTTGATGCTGGTGTTGTTGGAAAAACTTATTACGTAGCGACCAACGGCAATGACGCCAACCCCGGCACGTTCGAAGCGCCGTTTCTCACTATTCAGCGTGTGGCGAATACGGCCAGCCCCGGCGATACGATTGAAATCCGAGGCGGAACTTATCCCGGCGCATGGATTCAGCCGCCCAGCAATCCCGTCGCGAACGCGTGGATCACGCTTAAACCATACAATGGCGAGCAGGTTACGATCACTGCAGACGGCAATCCTGGCAGCTCTTGGGGCACGCTAGTCTTTTTTGATCCGACCTGTGACATTACCCAATATGATCGTCTTGACGCCAATGGCAACCCGGTTCCCGATGGTTGTAAGGCTAGAGATATGTATTGGAGCGTGGAGGGGCTGAAGCTGGAAGGCAATCCTGGTAGAGGCAATGTAGTCAAGATCGATACCCCACATGTCCGGCTCATTAACAATAACCTATCCGGCTCATTCTCAGAAATCGTTAAATTAGTGCGCACCGCCGATGACGTAGAGATTAGCGGGAATGAAATTCACCATAACACCGGCCGTGATGCTCAGGGTATCGATATTGTCGGTGCTGACCGCACCTGGATCGTCAACAACCATATTCACGATATCTACAATATTGGAATTTTCGCCAAAGGCAACTCACGCAATACGGTCATCGAAGCTAATAGACTGGAAACCATTCAAAATCGCGGCATCATGTTGGGTAACCTGACCGGCAAGCAGTTTATGAAAGACGGCCCTTACGAAACTTACGATGGTGTGGTACGCAATAATATTGTGCGTGACACAGTCGGCCCGTGCCTGGGCGCGGCCTCGTCTTGGAATGTAAAGATCTATAACAATACTTGCTATAACGTTGCGAGCAGCAGCCAAGCCGCTATCTTTGTTTCCAAGGAATCGCAATGGGATCAGGGAAACACAAATGTCGAAATTAACAACAATATCATTGTCGCTTCAGCCTCCCTGGGTTACGTCGTTAAAATAGCCTTAGCGGGAATGAGCGATAATAGCACCCTGCATATCGATAATAATGTTTACTGGTCAACAAACGGAGGGAATGTCTATTTTGTCTGGGAAGATTTTCCGGGGGTTTCTGGCTTGAATTTCGCTCAATGGAGAGGCGCGACCAGCCAAGATGCGAATAGTAAATTCGTCGATCCCGGTTTTGTCAGTACCACTGATCTTAGCTTAGCCCCGAACAGCCCGGCGACTGGTGCCGGTGCCACGATACCATGAGGTTTGATGTTAATGGAGTCGCGCGCTCCATCGGCTCCGGGATCGATACCGCGCCCATGAGTTTGGCGGTTGACGGTAAAAAAACAGGAGGAGGAAACGGTGGAGCGGAAACGCTCCACCGTTTTTTTCTACGAATTAAAATCTAAATCCGAATTTTAAGCTGTAAGAAGCGGCACCGCCGGTTTTATCGCCCTCGAGCGCCAAATTAACCAGGCCGAAATTCATGTTGATGCCGGCAAAAGTTTTATTTTGATTTATGGTCTCATTTTGTAGAGTAGGAATGCCTTGCGGATCGCTGTTGGTCTTAATATGGCCGACGCCAAGGTAAGGCGTGACGAACGCGAATCCTTTGGAAACGAGCAGCTCTATGCCCATGGTGTTCAAGGCCAACTGATCTACACCGGAAAGCTTGGTATAAGTGCCGCGCAGGCCGACTGCCGGGGTCGCCACGCCGCCTGTAACCAGCGCATAGCGCACTTCGAAGCCGACAAGTTTGATGTTGCTAGTGGGCACGGAAGTATAGAACGCGCCGACATCAAAGTCTAACGGCAACCCCTTGTGCAGGTAGATTTTGGGCACAACAATAGTGCTGGGAGCGCTGGTGGAATTGGTGGCTTGTTGCCATACCTCGGGGTGTTGTAGTTTGGTGCCGCTAGCCTCCACACCAAGATCAAAGCCGGTGATACCTAATGGTGTAGCGGGAATCACGGCCTTGTAGCTTAATGTGGAACTCAGATCTTCCGACAAGAGCTTGAAATTCGCTTGCGCGACATTCTGTAAGGTATTAATGCTGTTGTCGGCAAGGCTGATATTGGCCGCGCCCAGTAAAGCCAGTGTGGTGATCAAACGACGACGCTGCATTGTTAACCTCCTCTTAATTTAAGATTGGGAGCATCAGGAGGACGGACGTCCTCCTCCCTTATATCCTTTATAGTATATAAATCGCGGCAAGCAATAGCCCGTATCCGCCTATGAGAAGATAAATTGCGCTGTTATTCACAAGGGATCCGACGATAGGGATATTGTGGAGCGGGACGAAATAACCGGTAATACCGACGATAAATAAAATTAGGCAGATTAAAGCGGTTTTTCTGTTCGGGCTTTTCATTGTAATGTTCCCGTTTCTAGGATTATTAATTCATATAGCAGATTCATGCGGCTATTGCCATGAAACAAAAATCGTTATGATTTTCCTTGCCCGCGTATGCGCTCGATCAATTGCGTGGTGGAGCGGTCAAAGCGAAAGGGAATCGAGTGCGCTTGTCCGCCAAAGGCCTTTATTTCCGCGCCGCCTACGATATTCTCCGGCGCCCAATCGCCGCCTTTGACCAGGTGATCCGGCCGGATGAGCTTAATCAGATCCAGCGGGGTATCGCTGTCAAAAGGGACCACCAGGGAGACACAGGCGAGCGCCGCGAGCATCGCCATGCGGTCTTCCAGAGTATTGATCGGCCTGTCCGCCGCCTTTTCCAAACGGCGCACCGAGGCATCGCTGTTTACCGCCACGATTAAACTTGCGCCGAAGCGCGCGGCTTGCTCTAAATAGTCAATATGGCCGCGGTGCAGAATATCAAAACAGCCGTTGGTAAAGACCAAGGGCCGCGGGAGTTTGCCGATTCTCTCCGATAGTCGCGTCGGATCGTCGGAGATTTTAGTTTCGCTGGAGATCAATCGGTGTACTCGAACAACTTAACTACGCGTTCCACGCCGTTGAGGGTGCGCACCGCTTCCGTCGCCAAATCGCCTTCTTGCTGTTTAACCAAACCAAGAAGATAGACGGTTTTATTTTCTGTAACCACTTTGACCTGGCTGGAGTCCAGATTTTTAGTGTTCAGCAGTGTGGCTTTTACTTTAGTCGTCAGCCAGGTATCTTGGGTGCGTTCGCCGACGGAGCTCGGCGGAGCGATGCGAATTTCATCAGTGATCCTGCGTATGCCGGGAATAGTTTTAATGTCGTTTAACACACGCTCATGCAATTCCGCCGTGGCGGCTTCGCCGGTCAGCAATACAATTCCATTTACGCTGGTGACGTTGACGTGGACTTGTCGCTTCAGTTCCTCGTTCGCATCGATCAGCCCGCTTGCCCTGAGTTCAATCGCGGAGTCGTCGAAGAATGAGCCGAACGAACGCCGGTCATGCGCTGCCACGCCGCCGGCCGCGGAACCGGCCACCAGCAGTGGCGCGCAACCCTCTAACAAAACCGAATTTGCCGATAATATCAAAGCCAGCCACAATCTCATTTTTATTCCTGCCCTAATAATTGATGATCGATCAAGTCGCAAAGGCTGTGTATAACCATAATATGCACTTCTTGGATGCGCGCCGTGGAAGTGCCTGGGACACAGATATTCACGTCATCGCCGCTAAGAATGCCGGCAAGTTCGCCGCCATCGCGGCCGGTTAATGCCACACAGATCATCTCGCGTTCGTGCGCTGCTTTGACCGCGCGTAGAACATTCGGTGAATTCCCGGAAGTAGAGATCGCCAGCAACACATCGCCCGGCTGGCCGAGCGCATGTACCTGCTTGGAAAAGATCTCGTCAAAATGATAGTCATTGGCGATGGAGGTAACGGTCGAACTATCGGTAGTGAGGGCGATGCCGGGCAGGCCCGGACGCTCCATTTCGAAACGATTTAACAGCTCGGCGGAAAAATGCTGCGCGTCCGCAGCCGAGCCGCCGTTGCCGCAGGCCAGGATTTTGTGATCAGCGAGCAGGGCATTAATCATGCAGGTTGCCGCTTGGGTAATTAAAGGGGCCAGTTTCTGTTTGCAATTATTTTTTATCTGAATGCTTTCTTCAAAGTTCTTCAGTACGCGCGCGGTAAGGTCGGTGCTGTTTACCGTGGCAGGTCCATTTTTTTTCGTCATGAGGTTTTACCTATATGCCAAAAGCATTTTGTAACCATTGAAACGTTTCTCCATTTTGGTTGGCGGTAATCGCGACTACATCAAACCGGCATGCTTGATGAGCTTTGTTTTTATTTTGCTGTAAATAATATTCGGCCGATGCGCGAAGTTTCGCCTGTTTGCGCAAATCCACGGTCTCAGCAGGGGTGCCGAAATCATTGGAGCGGCGAAAGCGCACCTCGACGAATACTAAAGTTTCTTTTTGCCGCATAATGAGATCGATTTCACCGAAAGGCGTCCGGTAGTTGCGCAGCAGCAATTTTAAGCCCTGACGCTTAAGGTATGTGCAGGCTTGCTGTTCGGACTTATGGCCTTGGCTGAGGTGCGCTGCCGGTTCCGCTGTCATGCTCGATTTCAAATTGCCCTTTGTAGTTCAAAGAGGTATCCAATAGTTGTGGCACGCCTCGTCTGAATTTAGCCCATAAAAGTTGCCGATGTAAGTGGCCACGCTCCAAACTCAGTCCGCCGGTGACGCCTCTAAAGCGCACCGCATTTTCCGAACTTAGCCGATTAAGCTGCGGAATGACTGCATAGACATCTATTCCCAGCGCATAAAGCCGGTCCAGAGGGCTGTGTGCATAGGGCCAGTCCGCTTGCAAGGACTTTCTCAAGCCGCTGATTTTACCATCGCTTGCCAGCATCCAGGGCATATCGCCGAACATGACGCCGTCCAGGTCTATATCCGCGATGGGATCACCCTTGCCGCTGAAAATGTGCGAAGTGGAGTATATAGGAATATCCGAGGCGCGATGGTAATTGAGCTGAGGTTTAATAAGGCGGCCATGCTTGGTGTCCGCCACCAAAAAAATGCCATCAATATCAGTGCGCGGACGTGGCTCAAATTTCAACTTGGTGCGGAACTTGATGTCCAACGCCTGTTTACGCGCCTCGCTCTGGCTAATATTCAGCAGGCGTTTCACCGGCTCGGAATAATCGTTTTCGCCCAAGTCATAAGACTGTGTGGTCGATAATATTCCCCCTAGCCGCTGCCAATGATCGGTGAAGGCATTGAGCATGCGTTGGCCGGAGGTGGTATTAGAGTACAGTACCGCCGCGCGCCGATGTCCGTCCAAGTAGGCGCGTTCAGCAACTTGCTGCGCCTCCTGCTCCGGCGACAGGCCGAATTGAAACATGGGCTTATCGCTAACATTGATCTCCGCATCGGTGTGCCCCAGCAAGATTGTCGGCACGGCGAAATTACCCTTTTTCACGACCTGGTCGATCCCGTCATTGACCGCGGCAGTGTAAAAGTTCGGCGCCTGCAAGGGATCCGCGCCGATGTCGTAGATTTTTATTTCCGGTTTATCCGTATTCGTATTAGCGGCGGACATCGCGAGGAATCCGGTGCGTACCGCCTCCGCCGCCTGCGCGTACTCCGAGGTTAAAGGTAATAATAAGGCGATTTGCTTGATATAGCCGATCATGCCGGGCGGAACCGTGGTCAGGCTTGCTAACAGCGCATCTGAGATCGGGTGCTGCGGATAGGATTTTTTCCAGTTGTCGACGGCGATCCTGAGCTTGTTGATATTTGAGCCATTCTCCAGGGTGATTACCGCGAGTTCCAGCCAGCCGGCAAGCGTTGCATCTTTTGTTGCAGTTAATTGTTTTTGCAACGTAGTGCGGTTTAGCGAAGTTAAGATTTGCCAGAGTTGTTGCTGATTTTTCGCGATATCGGGTTTGGCGACGATAAATTTTTCGCGGCCGACCAGATTCTTCACCGCATTCATGGGGTTCCCCCAGGTCAATTCCGTCTGCGCGCGCAGCCAATAAATTTCCGCAAGCAACGTGGGATCGAGATGAGGCGTTTTTTCCGCTTGATTCAGCAGCCGTATCGCCTGTTGCGGCAGTCCTTCGGCGGCGTCGATTTGCGCCTCAAGCACTTGTTTACGGGCAGTAAAACTGGTATCGAGGCCGGTTACCCGAACCGCCGCGATTTTTTCCCGCGCTTCCTTAATCTGAGCGCCCTTGATTAAAGCCTCCACCGATTTCAATTGAAAGTGCTGGCGCTGGGGCACCGGCGCAATCCGCGCCAAGCGGTCGAACTCGCGCGCCGCCACCACGTATTCCCCCGCCTGTTCGGCCCTGACCGCTGCTTCAGCCGCGGCCGGCTCCACGCCGGGGCGTTCCGATGGCGGCCCGATTTGGCAGCTCGGCAGCATGAAGACCCCGATCAAAAAAAGAACGAATAGGGCGGGCCGCAGGAGAAAATAATGTCGTTGGGGTGTTATCAACATCCTTAAGGTAATACCCGAGATCGGCTTCATATTCGATGTAGTTTAAACTTGAGGCGACAGTATCTAAAAGGAAGCCGAAAAAGTCCATCCATGGCGGCTTGAAAAGCACAGGTAACTCAGCATGACGAAAAATAGCGGCGGTTTATATGTGGTGGCGACTCCAATCGGCAATTTGAAGGACATGACCCCGCGCGCGGTGGAAATTTTATCGCGCGCCGATTTGATTGCAGCCGAGGACACCCGGCACAGCGCAAAGCTTTTGCAGCATTTCCGCGTTACGACAAAAATGATCTCGCTGCACGAACATAATGAACGGGATAAGGCCGCGGAGCTGATCGAGTTTATGCGGCAGGGCGGGGTACTGGCGCTCATCAGTGACGCCGGCACGCCGCTGATCAGCGATCCGGGATTTAATCTTGTGCGCGCGGCGCACGCCGCCGGCATTACCGTGACGCCGATCCCGGGTGCCTGCGCGGCCATCGCCGCCTTGTCCGCCGCCGGCCTGCCGCCGGACCGGTTCATGTTCGCGGGATTCCCGCCGGCGAAGAGCCCGGCCCGCCGCGCCTTCTTTGAGCAATGCCAACGTGAGCCGCGCACTTTAATCTTTTACGAAAGCCCGCATCGTGTTAAGGAGTGTTTAGCCGATATGCTGGCGGTTTTCGGCAGCGAAAGACAGGTGGTATTCGCACGTGAACTCACCAAGCAATTCGAGACTATCCGCGCCGGCATGTTAGCAGAACTGCATGACTGGGTCGCGGGTGATGAAAATCAGCAGCGCGGGGAAATTGTTATCTTGCTGCACGGCCGGGAGCAGAAAGAAGATCAGGCTATCGATGCCGAAGCGGAGCGTGTGCTGCGCATCTTGCTGGCGGAGCTTCCGGTTAAACAAGCCGCCGCCCTGGCGGCCCAGATCACCGGATTAAAAAAGAATCAGTTATATCAGTACGCCCTTGGTTTGGCCGAGGACTAAATATTTGCGGGGTAGGCAGCGCCCACCGCAAGCGGTTCCGGTCGCAGTCCCAGGCTGGGCTGTGCCCACCCTGCGCCCTGCGGTGAGAACGTCTGTTTCGTAGTTTATTCATAATTTAATTTGCGTGCACTTCGTCAACTTTTTCTCACGTAATTCGTCTGCACGTATTTGTCGACGATCTGCTGAAACTCTTCGGCGATATTGTTACCCTTGAGCGTGACAGTTTTTTTGCCGTCGACAAAAACCGGCGCGACCGGCGTTTCGCCGGTGCCCGGCAGGCTGATGCCGATGTTGGCGTTTTTGCTTTCGCCGGGACCGTTTACGACACAGCCCATGACCGCGAGCGTCATGTCTTCCACGCCCGTGTATTGTTCGCGCCAGAACGGCATTTGTGTGCGTACATAGGTTTGGATTTTTTCCGCGAGTTCCTGGAAAAAGGTGCTGGTGGTGCGGCCGCAGCCGGGGCAGGCGACGACCAGCGGCGTGAACGAGCGCAGGCCCATGGTTTGCAATAGTTCTTGCGCGACGATCACTTCTTTCGTGCGGTCACCACCGGGTTCCGGCGTCAGCGAAATACGGATGGTGTCGCCGATGCCTTCTTGCAGGAGTACGCCGAGCGCGGCGGTGGAGGCGACAATGCCTTTAGATCCCATACCCGCTTCGGTTAATCCCAGGTGCAGCGCGTAATCGCAACGCGCGGCGAGGTCGCGATACACCGCGATTAAATCTTGCACGCCGCTGGTTTTGCACGATAGCACGATGTTGTCGCGCGTTAATCCCAGCTCCTCCGCGCGCCTGGCGCTCTCTAATGCCGAGACAATCACCGCCTCACGGGTGACTGCCGCCGCGCTTTGCGGATCGACGCCAATCATGGTGGCGAACTGTTCGTCGTGCTTCTTCCCGCGCCCGACATTGCCCGGATTAATACGGTATTTGGCCAGCGCCTGCGCGCAATCCGGATATTGCGTGAGCAGCTTATGGCCGTTGAAATGGAAATCGCCGATCAGCGGCACCTCGATGCCCATTTTGTCGAGGCGCTCGCGGATCGGCGCGACCGCGTTGGCGGCTTGCGCGGTATTCACGGTGATGCGCACAAGCTCGGAGCCGGCCCTGGCCAGTTGCGCCACCTGCACGGCGGTTGCGACTTCATCCGCGGTATCGGTATTGGTCATGGATTGGAGCACAATCGGCGCGCCGCCGCCGATCCTAACGTGCCCAACCATTACCCCAACGCTTTGGCGCCGCGGGACGGGGGAGGCTTTGGTTGCCATAGCTTATTTATGAGTGCCGACGTTAACGGGTAATCGAAGGCTGGCAATAATAGCTTATTTCGGCTTCGACCGCATATAAGCGATGATGCCGCCTTTGCCCCGGAAGGCGGAGGCGAATCTGTTTCTGATTCCCTTAAGATTCGTTCTGCCTTTCGGGTCTACCAGGATGTCATGCGCCGGCTGATATTATTCGTTCTTCTTAGCGTGGTTGGGTGGGCTGATGTATTACCGGCGGCGGCGCAAACGCCGGCCGGAGACCCGGCAAAAGGAAGGGATAAATCCAACACTTGTACCGGCTGCCATGGTATCCCCGGCTGGCGCAACGCGTATCCAAATTACAGTGTGCCTAAATTGGGCGGACAGCGCGCCGCTTACATAGTTAGCGCGCTAAAAGCCTACCAATCCGGCACCCGCGAGCATGCCACGATGCATGCCATTGCGGTTAGTCTCAGCGACCAAGACATGATTGATCTTGCGGCGTATTTCTCCGAGCTGGCTCCCAGGCAAGGCGCGCGGCGATGAAGCCTTTTCGCATCCTGGCGGCCATAAGCCTGGCATTGGTGTGGGCGCAGGTATTCGCCCTGGGTGATCCGGTCGCCGGCAGCAAAAAATCGCAAGTCTGCCAATCCTGCCACGGCCCGGACGGCAACAGCACTAACCCTGCGTTTCCAACGCTGGCCGGCCAGCAGGCGGATTATCTCGTGAAAGTATTGGATGACTATAAATCCGGCACGCGCAAGAACGCCATCATGAGCGGCTTCGCCGCCCAGTTGTCGCCGCAGGACATGGAGGATTTGGCGGCGTATTTTTCGGAGCATAAGGGGCTGGTCGTCATTCCGCTCGCGCCGCGCTGACCACAAGCCGCCACGCACCGCCGCCTTTAGCTTATAATCCTCGTTTGCACTGCGCACGAGGGGTACTGCATGATCCACGCCATTGTCACCGATATCGAGGGAACCACATCTTCCTTATCCTTTGTAAAAGACGTGCTGTTTCCCTATGCGCGCGCGCATCTGGCGGAATTTATTCAGCAGCATGGCGACGATGCGGCAGTAAGGCAATTATTGCAGGAAGCCCGCCAGGCGGCCGGCGAGAAATTGGATGACGCGCAATTGGCCGCACGACTTCTGCATTGGATCGATGAAGATAAGAAAATCACGCCGCTTAAAGCGCTGCAAGGCATGATCTGGGAACAAGGCTACCGGCGCGGCCATTTTACCAGTCACCTTTATGAAGACGCCGTGCGCAACTTAAGGCGCTGGAAGGAGCAGGGTATTAAGCTGTATATATTTTCTTCCGGGTCGGTGCAGGCGCAAAAGTTATTATTCGCTCATACCGAGTTTGGCGATCTTACCCCGTTATTCAGCGGCTACTTCGACACCCGCATCGGCGCCAAGAGGGAACCCGGCTCTTACCGCGCCATTGCCGCATCAATCGGTGTGGCACCGCGGCATATTTTATTTCTCTCCGATATCAAAGAAGAACTGGACGCCGCGCGGCAGGCTGGCATGAGCACAGTTTGGTTACTTCGGGAAGGAGTCATACTCTCCAGCACCGATCATACGTCGGTCGGCAACTTTGATGCGATTGATATGAGCAGCTAAATACTACAAAAAAGCAATGAGTCGAGGGGAACGGTCGGTTAACTTTTGTGTTCCTTTTCTTCAGTATGTGCATGTCGAGCCGCCTGTGAGAAATTGATCACGCTCCCTCCCGTGGGGAGTTTAGCCGGCATATGCAGGACGACGGTCGTTCCCTCGCTGGCATTAGATTCAAACCATAGCACTCCCTCATGTGCATGGACGATGGCTTGTGCAATGCTAAGCCCGAGGCCAACGTTCTGAGGACGAGAGGAAAAAAATGGTTCAACAATACGTGCCTGGGCTTCTTTAGGAATACCAGGGCCTGTATCACTCAACAGTAGATGAACTGATGCGGCACCGACAGCTTGAGCTCGGAGTTGCAAATGGCCTCCAGGACCACAAGCTTGCATGGCATTGGTGGCGATGTTTCCAAGTGCGCGCAACAACGCTGCGCGATCGCCATGTAACACAGCCTTAGGCGCGCGATCAATTAATGTAAAATCGCAGTTGCCTGCCTTCAACTCCGGTGCCAATATCTGACGGAACTCTTCTAATAAAGAAGACAGCGGAATTTCTTCGTTAGTGTAATCGGCGCCTTTATCAAAGGTTAGGATATCATCGATAAGTTTTTCCAAGTACTGCAAACCGCTGGTAGTCTTGTCGGCAAAGTGCAGGCGATCGCGCCGTTGTAGGCCTGTTTGGGCAAGGTGTGAGACATATAGCATCGACAATACCAATGGGGCACGCATCTGGTGCGCCAGCTTAGTTGCCATTTCGCTTAGGGTGGATAAGGCCTCTTGCCGGTTCACCTGCCCCTGGAATGCCGGGTTTTCAGTAACATCAACCAGTAATATAATTTTGGCAGGTTCATCCTCTAAAATTGTCGTCGTAACGTTGATCAATCGTTGCCCGCACCAGACCAAACCGGCATCGTCGGCGTCGGTCGCCGCAGAAAATCGCGCCACTATTTCTTGCCAATGTATGCCGAGCAAAGGTTCGCCCAACAATGTTTTAGCGGCGGAGTTACATTCGCACACGCTTTCATGTTCGTCGAGCATCACTATGCCGCCCGGCAGATTGGCAAAAAGTCGCTCAAGTCGAGTTGTCGGATAGGTAACTCCGGCAAGTTGCTGTGCATCCACTTCAAGTGGTGAGATTTTCATCGCATTGAACCCTGCCGATCTTTAAGTTCCCGGTAACAACCCACTTGCTCCACCAAAATGTGGTTAAACAGTCGAAATGCCTGTTGTTCCATTCGATTTGTATTGCCTCGACCCATTGCCTGCCTCGTGTTAGCTATGGCATTAATACAGTTCATACTTGCTCAAGAGCAATAACCATGCCGAGTTGTACTCTCGCTTTAGCAGGGTGCTGAAAAACTCGTTTTTCAGCACCCTGCGGCGCGGTATAGGGATATACCGCCATTTTTCAAACACGCTACATGTTTGAAAAATGAAGCAAAGCAAAAACCGCGCTTTTTGCTTTGCGTGTTGAAAAAGGCCATGGATGGACTTTTTCAACAACCTGTTAGATCGCTGCAACACGGAGGTTGCCCTATGGTTCAGAAGGCCCGGCGCTTTTATTTTTCGCTCATCGCATTGCTTACTTTAGCGCATGCCGGTCCGGCTATCGCAGTCACTTATTACGTCGCTCCTAATGGCAACGATGACGCGAACGGATCGTTGTCATCGCCTTTCCAGACGTTGACTAACGTAGTGAGGATAGTGCAGCCCGGTGATGTCATCGAGGTGAGGGCGGGGACCTATGCCGGCGGCATCGTTATTAGCCGCCCCGGCACTAAAGACGCCTGGATTACGATCAGGCCTTATAAGAAAGAAAAAGTCATTATTGATGGGGAGAATAAGCCGATCACCATTTATTTCTATCACGGTAACTTTGTGCCGCTGTATTGGACCATGGAAGGCCTGGAAGTAAAAGGCGGCGGGTATGTGGTGAAAATCGACACGCCGCGGGTGAAATTACTCAATAACAATTTACATAGTTCGACCGAAGACATTGTTAAAGTGGTCAAGACCGCCGATGAAGCGGTGATTTACGGCAATGAAATCCATCATAATAACGCGCGCAACGGCGCTAACGCCCAAGGCGTGGACATCATGGGTGCGAACAACGTCTGGGTCGCTCACAACTATGTGCACGATATCCCTTCCATCGCGCTGTATGCCAAAGGCAACGCCAGCCATACGGTGTTCGAGAATAATCGGGTGGAAAACATTTACGCGCGCGGCATTATGCTGGGCCAAAGCTCCGGCCGGCAATTTCTGGATCCGAATAAACCGTACGAAAGCTACGATGGGATTATCCGCAACAACATGATCAAAAATGTCGGCGGCGCCTGTCTTGCGACCGCTTCTTCCTGGAATGCCAAGATTTACAATAATACCTGTTATAACGTCGCCTCCGAGCTCAATGGCGCTATTTTTGTTTCCAATGAGTCGGAGCTTGGCCAGGCCGGGACCAACATCGAAATCAAAAATAACATTATCGTAGCGCAGGGAAACCGGCCGATGGTTCATATCGCGGTGAACGCGATGACGGACGACGCTACGCTGAATATTGACGGCAATGTCTATTGGACTGCGAAAGGGGGGCAAGCAGTCACTTTTTCCTGGGATCGTGGCGCAGGCGAATCTAAACCCTCGAGCCCGGCGTTTTGGGCGATTACTTTTGCTAAATGGAAAAGTATGACCGGCAAGGACGCCACGAGCATTGTCGCTGACCCAGAGCAGCACAAACTTAATACTCAGGCCGGCGCCCGGATAAGCTGCACTGGCGTGCTCTGTAGCGACGGTTTGGCGGCGCGTACGCAATAATTGCCTAGCCTACGCGGCACAGGTAAGCTTAACTACCCCGCAGAGGGCTGAAAACTTCCGCCTAATCAGGTAAAGTCCGCGCTTAATCCAAGAAGGACTTTAGCTGATGCGCGATTTTAAGATTGCCCCATCGATTTTATCAGCGGATTTCGCTCGCCTCGGAGAAGAAGTCAATGCCGTGCTCGCCGCCGGCGCCGACCTGGTGCATGTCGACGTGATGGATAATCACTATGTGCCTAACCTTACCATTGGGCCCATGGTCTGTGAGGCACTGCGCAAGCATGGCGTCACCGCCGATATCGACGTGCATCTGATGGTGAAGCCGGTAGACCGCATTATTCCCGATTTTGCCCATGCCGGGGCGACGTATATCACTTTCCATCCGGAGGCGAGCGGGCATATCGATCGTTCTTTGAGCCTGATCCGGGAGCATGGGTGCAAATCCGGCTTGGTGTTCAATCCCGCTACGCCGTTGTCGTATCTGGATTACGTGATGGACAAGGTCGACATGATTTTAGTGATGTCGGTCAACCCCGGTTTCGGCGGGCAAGAGTTCATCCCGTCCGCGCTCGACAAGCTGCGCGCGGCGCGCAGGCGTATCGAGGAGGGCCGGCGCCCCGTTCGTTTGGAAATCGACGGCGGCGTTAAGGTGGACAATATCCGTGAAATAGCCGCCGCCGGCGCGGATACCTTTGTCGCCGGCTCCGCCATTTTCAATTCGCCGGATTACAAAGCCACTATCGCCAGGATGCGCGCGGAGCTGGCAAAAGTAAAATAAACCCAGGCAGTAATGCAGCCGGCCTTTCCTTTCCCTTGTGTGTTAGTATGGTGATGTTTGACCTGGACGGCGATTGATACCCTAGGTGAATTATCGACCCATTTACGGTTATACTCCGCAAACCAAAGCCATGAAGCGCAATGATGAAATGGAATAACACATACCCGCCCGCAACGGCGCATTATCGATGGTAGTGCTTAAATCAAGCGCTCGGGACGTGTTTTTTCAATTTATTGTGACTCTCATGGTGATTCATGTTCTTAACTCAAGCTGAATTCGCAAGCTGCGCCGCGCAAGGGTTTAACCGCATTCCAGTAATGCGGGAGATCCTGGCCGATCTCGATACCCCCTTGAGTGCCTACCTCAAGTTGGCTGATGGTCCGTACTCTTACTTATTTGAATCGGTGCAGGGCGGGGAAAAGTGGGGCCGCTATTCCATCATCGGCCTGCCCTGCCGCACGCTGCTGCGCGCCTTCGGTAATGAAATAACGGTAGAAAAAGACGGCAGCATCGTCGAACGCGTGGCGGCCGCGGATCCGTTGGAATACGTACGCGCCTTTAAGGCGCGTTACCGCGTGCCGGCGATAAAGGGACTGCCGCGCTTTACCGGCGGAGTAGTGGGTTACTTTGGTTACGACACGGTGCGCTATGTCGAGCCGGTTTTGGGCGCCAACACCAAGCCGGACGAAATCGGCGAACCGGATATCTTGCTGATGGTGTCAGACGAGGTAGTGGTGTTTGATAACCTTGCCGGCAAATTATTTGTCGTTACTCATGCCGACCCCGAAATCGCCGATGCCTATGCCAAAGCCGGACGGCGCTTGGATGAGCTGATCGGCAAGCTGCGCCAGGCCGTGCCCCGGCCTGCGCATGGACTCCCGCAACGCGTTAATGAGGCGGAATTTATTTCCGGCTTCACGCAACAAGGCTTCGAGCGCGCGGTGGAAAAGTCCAAGGAATACATCCGCGCCGGCGATATTATGCAAGTGGTGTTGTCGCAGCGTCTTTCTATTCCGGTCGATTTTGCCCCGCTCGATTTATACCGCGCCTTGCGTACCTTGAACCCTTCGCCTTATATGTATTTCCTCGATCTAGGCGATTTTCACATTGTCGGCTCTTCACCGGAGATTCTCGTCCGCCTGGAGCAAGGTTTGGTTACCGTGCGCCCGATTGCCGGCACGCGCCGGCGCGGCACGGATGAAATCGAGGATCAACGACTGGAGCGTGAACTTCTTGCCGATCCGAAGGAGTGCGCCGAGCATTTAATGCTGGTCGATTTGGGGCGGAATGATGTCGGGCGGGTTGCGCGTACCGGCAGTGTAAAAGTTACCGATAAGATGGTGGTGGAGCGCTATTCGCATGTGATGCACATCGTCTCCAACGTTACCGGTGAACTCAAAGACAGCACCGACGCGATCGATGTGTTGCGTGCAACCTTTCCGGCCGGCACTGTCAGCGGCGCGCCGAAGGTGCGGGCGATGGAAATTATCGACGAGCTCGAACCCATCAAGCGCGGCGTATATTCCGGCGCGGTGGGCTATATCGGCTGGAACGGCAATATGGATACCGCCATCGCTATCCGCACCGCGGTAATTCGTAATGGCGTATTATACATCCAAGCCGGCGGCGGCATCGTTGCCGATTCTGTTCCCGGCAATGAATGGGAAGAAACCATGAATAAAGCGCGCGCGGTATTTCGCGCCGTGACCACCGAGGAAATCATGAGCAAAAAGATTGTTAACACTGATGTCATCGTCGTCGGCGCCGGCAATGCCGCCATGTGTGCGGCGCTGGCCGCGCGCGAACGCGGCGCTGAGGTCATCGTTTTAGAACGGGCGCCGAACAGCGAACGCGGCGGGAATAGCAGCTTTACCGCCGGTGCGATGCGTTTTGCCTACCGGGATACGCAAGATTTATTAAAGGTGGTTGCCGACTTAACCCAAGAGGAAATCAACAATACCGATTTCGGCAGTTACAGCGAACAGCAATTCTACGACGATATGTGCCGTGTCACCCAATACCGCACCGATCCGGATTTAGCCGATTTATTAGTCAGCCAAAGTTTAAATACCATGGTATGGATGCGTTCTAAAAAAGTTCGGTTTGTGCCGATCTATGGCCGGCAGGCTTTTAAGATAGCCGGTAAGTTCAAATTCTGGGGAGGGCTGACGCTAGAAGCCGTCGGCGGCGGGCCGGGACTGGTGCAGGCGCTGCATGACGCAGCGGAACGTGAAAATATTACCGTGCTATACGAAGCGCAGGCGCAAGAACTATTGCATGACGATAACGGTATGCGCGGCGTGCGGCTAAAGCTTGCGGGTAAAACCACCGAGATCAGCGCCAAAGCGGTGGTGCTGGCCTGCGGCGGCTTTGAGGCCAATGCCGAAATGCGCACGCGTTATCTTGGTCCCGGATGGGATCTCGCCAAGGTGCGCGGCACCCGCTTTAATATGGGCGATGGCATTCGCATGGCATTGCATATCGGCGCCATGCCGTATGGTCATTGGTCCGGATGCCATGCGGTGGGTTGGGACCGCAACGCCCCGGAGTTCGGCGATCTGGCCGTGGGTGACGGCTTCCAGAAGCACAGCTATCCGTTTGGCATTATGGTGAATGCCAGGGGCGAACGTTTTATCGATGAAGGCGCGGACTTTCGTAACTATACCTACGCCAAGTATGGCCGCGAGATTTTGGCGCAACCTGGCCAGTTTGCCTGGCAAATATTCGACCAAAAAGTCACCCACTTGCTGCGCGACGAGTATCGCATTAAACAGGTGACCAAGGTCAAAGCCGATACCTTGGAGGAGTTGGCAACAAAACTGGATGATGTTGATCCCAAGGGGTTTTTGCAAACGGTGGCGCAGTATAACGCCGCGGTAAGAACGGATATCCCTTTTAATCCGAATGTTAAAGACGGACGTTGCACCAGCAATCTAAAGACACCCAAATCCAATTGGGCCAATAGCATCGATCAGGCCCCGTTCGAGGCGTATGCCGTCACTTGCGGCATTACCTTTACCTTTGGCGGCCTGCGCGTAAATACCAAGGCGGAAGTTCAGGACACCGCTGGAGTTTCTATCTCCGGTTTATATGCCGCCGGCGAACTTGTTGGCGGGTTGTTTTATATGAATTACCCGGGCGGCACAGGTTTGATGGCCGGATCGGTGTTCGGCAGGATCGCGGGCGAGCAGGCCGCGGTTTTTGCATCGGACGACATTAGAGCGCTAAAACAATGAGGAGAGAGAGTATGGGTAATAAAGCACGTGGGTTGCTGATGATCATCCTGGGACTCGTTTCCGTCGCCAGTTTCGCGCAATTTCCCAGCGGTTATCCGGCTGATTATGCGCAAATCGCCGCTGCCGCCGCGAAAGAAGGCAAGCTTGTGCTTTATAGCGTGACCGACGCGGTCGCGGCCGGCCCGTTAGTTAAAGATTTTCAAGCGCTGCACCCCGAGGTGCAGATCGAGTTCACCGATATCAACAGTACCGAGCTCTACAATCGCTTTATCAGCGAGGCGGCGGCGGGCGCGGGTTCGGCGGATCTACTATGGAGTTCGGCCATGGATTTGCAGCTCAGGTTGGTCACTGACGGTTATGCGCTCACTTATCAATCCCCGGAGGCGGCTAACTTGCCGGCGTGGGCGGTATGGCACAACCAGGCGTTTGGCACCACGTTTGAGCCGGCGGTGATTGTTTACAACAAGCGTTTAATGCCGTCGGAAGATGTGCCGAAAAGCCATGCCGAGCTGACCCGCTTGCTTACAAATAAACGGGATAAATACCAGGGCAAAGTCGCGTCCTATGACCCGGAAAGAAGCGGGTTTGGTTTTATGCTGGCGACGCACGACGCCGAGGTTTCCTCAAGCTTTTGGGATTTGGTGCGCGCCTTGGGCGGTAG
>WNFF01003241.1_pt1 | contig 26209 bp, 22 predicted proteins | sample 5400441 | NCBI WGS metagenome assembly WNFF01 (sample SAMN13153345, study PRJNA577476) | soil metagenome | isolation source: 120 cm saprolite under Douglas fir tree site 2 hole 3 replicate 1 | place: USA:California | collected 2015-04-18
ATCGCGCCGGGCACGTTCCCGATGCCGCCCAGGACCGCCGCGACGAAGGCCTTGAGCCCCGGCATCAGGCCCATCAAGGGATGGACCGAGGGATACTTCGAGGCGTAGAGGATGCCGGCCACCGCCGCCAGCGTCGACCCGAGCACGAAGGTGAAGCTGATCACCAGGTCGATGTTCACGCCCATCAAGGCCGCCACCGACGGGTTCCAGGAGACGGCGCGCATGGCGGTGCCGATGCGGGTGTGGAAGACGATCCGCTGCAGCACGAACATCAAGAGGACGCTGGTGAAGATGGTGACCAGGTCGACGTACCCGATCGCGATTCCCCCGAGCCGCACCGGAGGATGGTGCGGCAGCACGCCGAAGCCGCGCGGGTTGGGTCCGAAGAGGTACTGCCCGCCGTACTCGAGGAAGAAGCTGACGCCGATGGCGGTGATGAGCGAGTTGATGCGCGGGGAGCCGCGCAGCGGGCGATAAGCGAAGCGCTCGATGACGAACCCCACCAGGCCGCAACCCACCATGCTGACCAGCGCCACCGCCAGCGCGCCCGCGACGGTCGGGTTCCGCGCCTCATGGGTCCAGCGCGAAGAGGCGTACCAGCCGATCATCGACCCCAGCATGAAGACGTCGCCGTGGGCGAAGTTGATCAGCTTGAGGACGCCGTACACCATCGTGTAGCCGAGCGCGATGAGCGCGTAGATCGCTCCCAGGCTGACTCCGTTGACGAGGTGCTGAAAGAATTCGGTCACTTATTGGGTGCCACCTGCGCAGTGTCGGTCGCAGTCCCCTCGGGCAGGATGCGCGCGGCGAACTCGTACTTTCCACCCTTGCCGATCTTGAGCACCACCGCCGGCTTCGAGGCGTTGCGGTTCTCGTCCATGGTGATGTCGCCGGTGACGCCGCGGTAGTTCTTCGTCTGCGCCAGCGCATCGCGGATGGAGGGGCCGGTGAGGTCGGTGGCGCGCTTCATCGCGTCGTAGAGCATGCCGGCCGCGTCGTAGGCCTGCGCCGCCAGCGAGTCGGGGATCTGGCCGCCGTAAGCCTTCTTGAACTTGGCGACGAATTCTTGGATGCGCGGCGAGGGATCCTCCACCGAGTAGTGGTTGGAGAAGTACGATCCTTCCAGCGCCGCGCCGCCGATCTCGTACAGCTTCTCGCTGTCCCAGCCGTCGCCTCCGCCCAGCGGCACGGTGATGCCGGCCTCGCGCGACTGCCGCGAGATGAGGCCCACGTCGGTGTAATAGGCCGGCACGTAGAGCAGGTCGGGATGGGCGGTCTTTATGTTCGTCAGCTGCGCCTTGAAATCGACGTCGCCGGTGGAGAAGCTTTCGTTGGCGACGATCTTCCCGCCCATCTTGGTGAACGCCTCGGTGAAGTTCTGCGCCAGGCCGACCGAATAGTCGTTGCGCACGTCGCGCAGGATGGCCGCCTTGGCGAGCTTGAGGTTGTCGTGGGTGAACCTGGCCATCACGTATCCCTGGAAGGGATCGATGAAGCAGGCGCGGAAGATGTAATCGCCCACCTTCGTCACCTTGGGATTGGTGGAGGAGGGCGAGACCATGGGCACCTTGGCGGCCTGCGCCTTGGGGGCCATGAAGAGCGAGCGGGTCGAGGCGACTTCGCCGAGCAGCGCCACCACGTGCTCGCTGGCGATGAGGCGGGTGGCGGCGGTGGCGGCCTCCTCCGGCTTGCCCTCGTCGTCGAGGGCGATGATCTGGATCTGGCGGCCCTTGATGCCGCCGGCCGCGTTGGTCTCGCCGGTGGCGAGTTGGATGCCGCGGTCGCTCGAGGTGCCGAAGGTGGCCTCGTTGCCGGTCATCGAGCCCACTTCGCCGATTTTGATGGGCCCGTTTCCGGCGCCGGTCGAGCCGCCGTCCTGCTCCTTTTTGCACCCGACGGCTGCCAGCAACAGGCAAAACACCAATTTCGCGGGGATGCGGCGCATGGGCGGCTCCGTTCCAATTCCAATTGAAAAAGTGGCCCTGCTTACCATCCCCCTCCGAGGGGATCAACCTCTGCTTGCCGTCGGAATAGCCACATCGTAGGCTCGACGTGTGCCCGCGCGCATCCTGGTCGTTGACGACAACCCCGAACTGCTCACGTTGCTCTCCTCGGCTTTCGAGGAGGAGGGCTACCAGGTGTCGACGGCCGCCCGCGGCCGCACCGCCCTCGACATGGTCCGCAAGGAGCGGCCCGACCTCGTCATCGTCGATGTGCTGCTGCCGGATCTGATGGGCTTCGACGTGGCGGAGGCGCTGAAGAAGTTGCGCATCCCCTTCATCTTCATGTCGGGGGTCCACAAGGGGGGGAAGGCGAGCGGCAACGCGCTGGGAAAGTACGGTGCGCTAGCGTACTTCGAAAAGCCCTTCGACCGCGTGGCGATGCTCGCGGCGGTGGCCAAGGCGGTCCCGCTGCCGGCGGGGGAGGCGAAGGAGCAAGCCTGGGACGTCGAGTCCGGCCCGCAAGTGGCCGAGGCGGCCGAGGCGATGGAGCTCACCGGCCACATCGATCTGGTCGGGCAGGGTCGCGTCAGGGGGCGCGCGCCGGTGGAGCTCAAACCGCTGGACCGCGAGCAGGTGCAGCGCATGCGCGAGACGCGGCCCATCGGGCCGCCCGTGATGCAGCCCAAGGTCAATGCCGGCAAAGTGAGCACGGGCCCCATCGCGGGCGAGGCGTCCGGAGCGGCGGAGGCGCTGCAACAGCTCCCGCAGAAAGACGGGGTGCGCCGCGGGGAATTGAAGGACAACCTGCCGCAGCTCCTGGCGGCGTTCTACATCACCAAGGAAACCGGCGAGCTGGGCCTGCAGAAGGCGCAGGTGAAGAAGGTCATCTATTTTGAGGGCGGGATGCCGGTGTTCGCGCTCTCGAATCTGATGGCCGACCGGCTGGGCCAGTTCCTGGTGCGCGCGGGAAAGATCGACGAAGCCACCTTGAAGCAGGCCGCCGATGAAGCCGCCGCCCACAAGCAGCGCACCGGCGACGTGCTCATCCTCATGGGCGCGCTCACCGAGGAGGAGCGGCTCTATTACGTAGGGCAGCAGATCAAGAGCATCCTCTACTCGGTCTTCGCCTGGGAGGAGGGCATTTTCACGCTCAGCTTCCAGGCGCGGGCGCGCAAGGAGGCGATCAAGCTCGACATCCACCCGGCCAACCTGATCATGCGCGGCATCAAGAAGCTCTACAAACCCGGTCGCCTCAAGCGGCTCGTGCCCGAGTCGGCCAGGCCGATGCCCAGCGCCGAGCCGTCGTTCAACCTGAGCGACGTGGAGCTGCAAGCCTGGGAGGCGCACCTGCTTCCCAAGTGCGACGGCACGAAGACGGTGGCCGAGCTGATCAGGATGGCCGGCAAGGCGGAAGCCGAAGTGCTGGGCACGCTGGTGGCCCTCATTTCGCTGCGCGTCCTCGACGTGCGCTGAACGCGGTAGAGGCGCGCCCCATCTCCTTGACAGCCCCGCGGGCACGCCGTAGGAGTGCGCGCCGCAATGATCCCCCTCTCCACCAGGGCCGCCTCGCCGGTGCAGAGCCCCTTCACGGCGGAGCAGCAGAAGCGCTTCGACGAGGGTTTCGCGCGCGCGGCGGCCAAGTACCCGCCCGAGCGGCGCAAGGCCGCCTTGCTCGCCGCGCTCCACCTCGCGCAGGACGCGCTGGGCTGGCTTCCCGAGCCGGCCATGGCCTACGTGGGGCACCTGCTCGACGTTCCGCCGGTGCGCGTGCGCGAGGTGGCGACCTTCTACACGATGTACCGGCTGCGGCCCGTCGGGCGGCACCACATCGGCGTGTGCAACTCGGTCTCGTGCTGGGCGATGGGCGCGGAGAAAATCCTCGGTCATTGCGCGCAAACGCTGGGCATCCAGCCAGGCGAGACCACGCGCGACGGCCACTTTTCGCTCGAGGAAGTGGCCTGCCTCGCCTCGTGCGGCACGGCGCCGGCGGTGCTGGTGAACAACTTCAGATACGTCGAGAACGTCAATGCGCAGACCATGGACCGGCTCATCGAGAAGCTGCGCGGGATGCCGGGCCAGGAGATGGCGCCCGGCCCGGCCCCGCGCCTTCCAATTGCCGAACATCACCAGGCGGCCACCACCTTCGCCGATTCGGGGAGCACGGAGAGGAAATGACGAAGATCCTCAGCGTCGACTGGGAGAAACCCGAGAGCTGGCTGCTGAGGACTTACGGCGACTACCGGGTGCTGCCCAAGGCCCTCAAGATGCAGCCGCAGCAGATCGTCGACGAGGTGGTCAAGTCGAACCTGCGCGGCCGCGGTGGGGCGGGCTTCCCCACCGGCATGAAGTGGAACTTCGTCCGCAAGGAGACCAGCTTCCCCAAATATCTGGTGGTCAACGCGGACGAAGGCGAGCCGGGCACGTTCAAGGACCGCGAGATCCTGCTGCGCAGCCCGCACATGTTCGTCGAGGGGCTCATCATCGGCTGCTTCGCCCTCGATTGCCACCTGACCTACGTCTATTGCCGGGGCGAGTTCCGCGAAGGGCCGGTGAAACGGCTGCAGGGCGCCATCGACGAGGCGTACGCCAAGGGTTACCTGGGGAAGAGCATTCTCGGGTCCGGCTTCGATCTCGACATGCACGTCGTCTTCGGCGCCGGCGCCTACATCTGCGGCGAAGAGACGGGCCTGCTCGAATCGCTCGAGGGCCGCAAGGGCTATCCGCGCCTCAAGCCGCCCTTTCCCGCCAACGCCGGCGGCGGGCTCTTCAAGCAGCCCACCGCCGTCAACAACGTCGAGACGCTGGCCAACATCCCCGTCATCGTCGAGAAGGGCGGCGAGTGGTTCAGCAACATCGGCCTCGTTCCCAAGAACGGCGGGACGCGGCTCTTCGCCGTCAGCGGCCACGTGAAGAAGCCGGGCGTGTACGAGGCGCCCATGGGCGTCAGCTTCCGCACGCTGCTCGACGAGCACAGCGGCGGCATGCGCGAGGGGAGCACGTTGAAGGCGATCATCCCCGGCGGGAGCAGTTCGGCGATCATGACGGCCGCCGAGGCCGACTGGGCCAGCGACTTCGACACGCTCAAAGCGAAGAAGACCATGGCCGGCTCCGGCGCGGTGGTCTACCTCGACCAGTCGGTCAACATGGCCCACGCGCTCGCCAACGTGATGCGCTTCTACGCGCACGAGAGCTGCGGCCAGTGCACCCCCTGCCGCGAGGGCACGGCCTGGCTCTCGCGCCTGCTCGACAAGATCGTCGCCGGCAAGGGCGAGAAGCAGGACGTCGACAACGTCCACCAGATCGCCCGCCAGATGGAGATGAAGACCATCTGCGCGCTGGCCGACGGCGCGGCCATGCCCGCCAAGAGCTACATCGAGAAGTTCCGCGCCGACTTCGACGCGCTCGTGCGAGGCTGAACGTGGAAGCGATCCTCTTCTACATCTTCGCCATCGGCGTGCTCGTCGCCGGCGCGCAGGTGATCCTGCGGCGCAACCCCATCTACGGCGCGGTCTCGCTCGCGGGCGCGTTCTTCTTCCTCGCCGGCATCTACGTGCTCCTCTCGGCGCACCTGATCGCCATCCTCCAGATAATCGTCTACGCCGGCGCGGTGATGGTGCTCTTCGTCTTCGTCATCATGCTGCTCAACCTCAAGGAAGAAGAGCTGGGCGAGCAGCGCATCACCTTCTGGAAGGCCGCCGGCGTGGCGGCGGTGGTGGCCACGGCGGGCGTGCTGGTGTGGCGCGCGCTCGGTCCGGCGTACCCGACCGATCCCAGCCAGATCCGCGACAACGCCGTCGCCATGTCGGCGCAGGGATTCGGCGGCGTCAAGGCCGTGGGCAAGGTCCTCTATCTCTCCTCCGTGCTGCCTTTCGAGATCACCAGCCTGCTCCTGCTCGTCGCGGTGGTGGCGGCGGTGGTGGTGGCCAAGGGGAAGATCTGATGACGGACTTCTTCTACTCCCACCAGCCCCAGCATTACCTCGTCCTCGCCGCGCTGCTCTTCGCACTGGGCGCCGCGGGGGTGGTGCTGCGGCGCAACGCCATCATCGTGCTCCTCAGCATCGAGCTGATGCTCAACGCCGTGAACCTTTCCTTCCTCGCCTTCACCCGCTTTCCCCTCGTCGCCAACCCGCCCATGCCGGGCGGCATCCAGCAGGGCCACGCCGCCACCTTTTTCGTCATCGCCACCGCGGCGGCCGAGGCGGCGGTGGGGCTCGCCATCATCATCGCCGTCTTCCGCAGCCGCTTGAGCATCAACGTCGACGAGTTCGACACGCTCAAGTTCTGAAGGAGCTCCTGGTGGAAGTTCCCTGGCTGCACCTCATCCCGCTGCTCCCGCTCGTCGGCGCCGCCATCTGCGGGCTTCTGGGAAGGTGGCTGCCCAGGGCGGGGCTTTACGTGGTGGCGCTGATGTCGGTGCTGCTCTCGTTCCTCGTCGGGACGCACGCCTTCTTCCAGCTCGACGAGAACACCGCCCGGCTCCACCAGCTGGCCTTCAACTGGTTCTCGGCGGGCGGCCTGCACGTCGACATGGCGTTCACGCTCGACCGGCTCTCCGGCGCGCTGACGCTGGTGGTGACGGGGGTGGGCTTTCTCATCCACGTCTACAGCGTCGGCTACATGGAGGACGACCCGGGCTACTGGCGCTACTTCGCCTATCTCAACCTCTTCATCGCCGCCATGCTCACGCTCGTCCTGGGCGACAACCTGGTAGCGATGTTCGTCGGCTGGGAGGGCGTGGGCCTCTGCAGCTATCTGCTGATCGGCTTCTGGTACACCGACGAGGAGAAGGCCTATGCGGGCCGCAAGGCGTTCGTCGTCAACCGCATCGGCGACTTCGCGTTCCTCATCGGGATCTTCGTCCTCTTCAACGCCACCGGCACGGTGAGCTTCGCCCAGCTCGACGCCGCGCCGCTGGGGCTCGGCGTCGCGTCGATGGCGGCGCTCTGCCTCTTCATCGGCGCGGTTGGAAAGAGCGCGCAGCTGCCGCTCTACGTCTGGCTTCCCGACGCGATGGCCGGCCCGACGCCGGTCTCGGCGCTGATCCACGCCGCCACCATGGTCACCGCCGGCGTCTACATGGTGGCGCGCCTCAGCCATCTGTACGTGAGCGCGCCCGGCGTCATGGCGCTGGTGGCCATCGTCGGCGCCTTGACGGCGCTCTGGGCGGCGCTCATCGGCACCTCGCAGAACGACATCAAGAAGGTGCTCGCCTACTCCACCGTCTCGCAGCTCGGCTTCATGTTCATCGGCGTCGGCGTGGGCGCGTTCTTCGCCGGCACGATGCACCTCATCACGCATGCGTTCTTCAAGGCGTGCCTGTTCCTCGGGTCGGGCGCGGTCATCCACGGCCTGCACGGCGAGCAGGACATGACGCGCATGGGCGGCCTGCGCAAGTACATGCCCTCGACGCGCACCACGTTCCTCGTCGCCACCGTCGCCATCACCGGCATCCTTCCCATCTCCGGCTTCTTCTCGAAGGACGAGATCCTCGCGCAGGCCCTGCACACGCGCGCCTTCAACTTCCTCACCGCGTGGGACCCCGCAAAGACCGACGTTCCAGTATTCCGTCCGCTCCTCGTTTGGCTCAGCACCGTGCACTTGACGGCGGTCGGACCTGTCATCTACGTGGTGGGGTCGCTGACGGCGCTCTTGACCAGCTTCTACATGTGGCGCTGCTACTTCCTCACTTTCTCGGGCGAGTACCGCGGGCCGGACTCGGTCCACCCGCACGAAGCGCCGCCCGTCATGACGGGCCCGCTGTGGATCCTCGCCGCGCTCTCGATTCTGGGGCTCGTGCTCGGCCTTCCCGAGCACTGGGTGCGCGGCACGTTCCTCGAGCGCTTCAACTGGGAGGCCTTCACCGCGCGCGTCTTCAGCACTCCGCGCGGCGGCGCGCCCGAGGAGTTCACGCCCTTCATCGGCTATGCCATCGCGCTGGCGATGGGCTGGGCGGGCTTCGCCGCCTCGCACCGCCTCTATTTCATCCGCGGCCTGGCCGGAGACGAGGCGCTCACCCAGGCCATCCCGCGCCTGCGCCGCGCCCTCTTCGCCAAGCTGTACGTCGACGAGTTCTACGACTGGCTCATCGTGCGGCCGACGTGGAAGCTGGCGCGCACCCTGTGGAACATCGTCGACGCGACCATCATCGACGGCCTCTTCGTCAACGGCGTGGCGCAACTGGTGGCGTGGGTCGCTGCCCTCGCCCGCCGCTTCCAGAACGGCGACGTGCAGCGCTACGCCGCGGTGACGGCGGTGGGCGTGCTGGCGCTGGTCTACGTCTTCCTGGTGAGGGGCCCATGATCTGGCTCGAGGCCCACCTCCTCAGCGCGGTCATCTTCCTGCCCGTCGCCGGCGCGGTGCTGGTGGCGCTCTTGCCGCGCGGCGAGGGCGCGCAGCACAAGGGCATCACGGTCATGGCTTCGCTTTTGACGTTCCTCGTCTCCATCCCGCTCTGGACCGGCTTCCATCCCGCCAGCAAGTGGGCGTTCGAGCAGAAGAGCGAGTGGGCGCCCGCTCTCGGGTTCAGCTACCACGTCGGCCTCGACGGCGTGGCGCTCCTGCTCTTCCTGCTCACCACCTTCCTCGGTCCCATCGTCGCGCTCAGCTCGTGGAACTACCCGCAGAAGCGCGTCAAGGAGTATTGCCTTTCGCTCCTGCTCCTCGAGACGGCCATGCTCGGCACGCTGGCCGCGCTGGACCTGGTGCTCTTCTACGTCTTCTGGGAAGCGATGCTCATCCCCATGTACCTGCTCATCGGGCTGTGGGGGAGCGAGCGGCGCATCTACGCGGCGGTGAAGTTCTTCCTCTTCACCTTCCTCGGCTCGGTGCTGATGCTTCTGGCCATCTTCTGGCTGTGGAACAACAGCGGTCCGGCCGGCCACCGCACCTTCGACTATCTCGAGTTGCTCGCGCAGGGCGCGCTGCCCGCCGATCGGCAGAAGTGGCTCTTCCTCGCCTTCGCCCTCGCCTTCGCCATCAAGGTGCCGGTCTGGCCGCTGCACACCTGGCTGCCCGACGCGCACACCGAGGCGCCGGCGGCCGGCTCGATCATCCTCGCCGGCGTCATGCTCAAGATGGGGACTTTCGGGTTCATCCGCTACGCGATGCCGCTCTTCCCGCACGCGGCGCTCGAGTACGCGCCCGCCATGGGCACCCTGGGCGTCATCGGCATCGTCTACGGCTCGTTCATGTGCATGGCGCAGTCGGATCTCAAGCGTCTCATCGCCTATTCGTCGGTCGCGCACCTGGGCTTCGTCATGCTCGGGCTTTCCGCGCTGACTGCCGAGGCGGCCAGCGGGGCCGTGCTGCAGATGGTCAACCACGGCATCTCCACCGGCGCGCTCTTCCTCATGGTCGGCTATCTGTACGAGCGGACGCACACGCGCGACATCGCCGCGTACGGCGGGCTGGCGCGCGTCGCCCCGGCCCTCGCCGCTTCCTTCCTCGTCGTCACTCTTTCCAGCATCGGCCTGCCGGGGACCAACGGGTTCGTGGGCGAGTTCCTCATCCTCGCCGGCACCTTTACCTCGAAGGAGCTGCGCGGCGCGGTTCCGCTCTCGATCATCGGCGCCACCGGCGTCGTGCTCGGCGCGGTCTACATGCTCTGGCTCTACCAGCGCGTCTTCTTCGGGCCCGAGCGCAAGGCCGCCTCCCACGGCGTGGCCGACCTGAGCGTGCGCGAGTGGTTCACCGTCGCGCCGCTTCTGCTCGCCATCGTCTGGATCGGCTTTCAGCCGCAGCCATTGCTCGACGCGGTCAAGCGGCCCGTGGACGAGTTCGTGCAGCGGGTGAGCAGGCCGATCCTGCCGCCGCGCCCACCCCTGTTGCCGCCGCCCGCGGGGCCGCAATGAACCCGAGCGATCTCCACGGCCTCCTGCCCGCGCTGATCCTCGCCGGGGGAGCGCTGGTGCTCCTCATCAGCGAGGTGTTCCTCACCTCGGCGGCGCCGGATCGCCGCTACCAGGCGTGGGTCGCGGCGGCCTTCGCCGCGGCAGGATTGTGGGCGGCCCTGGCCCAGCTGGGCGATCCCGCGCTGCCGATCTTCAACGGCGCGGCGGTGAGCGACGGGTTCGCGCGCGTGGTCGCGGCGGTGGTGTGCGCGGCGCTCCTTTTCTCGTGCGTCGCGGCCTTCTCGTATCTCGAGTCGCTGCAGGCCACGCGCGGCGAGTTCTACGCGCTCGCTCTCTTCAGCGCCGCGGGGATGTGCCTGTTGGCGCAGGCCACCGACCTGATCGTCGTCTTCCTCTCGCTGGAGGTGATGTCGCTCGCCGTCTACGCGCTCTGCGCTTATCTGCGCCGCGGCAAGCGGCCTTCCGAAGCCGCCTTCAAGTACTTCATCCTGGGGAGTTTCGCCTCGGCCATCTTCCTCTACGGCGCGGCGCTCGCCTTCGGCGCCACCGGCTCGACGCGCCTCGCCGACGTGGCCAACGCGGTCCGTCTCTTCGCGGCGAATCGAGCGCCGGCCGGGACGGGAACGCTCTTGCTCGCCTCGGCCGCGCTGCTCGCGTCGGGCTTCGCCTTCAAGGTGGCGGCGGTGCCGTTCCACATGTGGGTGCCCGACGTGTACGACGGGGCGCCCGCGCCGGTGACGGGCTTCATGGCGGCGGGAGTGAAGGCGGCCGCCTTCGCCGTCCTGGTGCGCATCCTCGTCACGGGATTTGGCGACGCGGCCATCGCGACGGGGGCGCACGGCTGGAGCTCGCTCGTCGTCGCGCTGGCGTACCTCACCATGCTCACCGGCAACCTTCTCGCCGTCCCGCAGCGCAGCGTGAAGCGGATGCTGGCGTATTCGTCCATCGCCCACGCCGGGTATCTGCTGGTGGCGGTGGCCGCGATGGGCACCGCCGCGCCGCGCGCCGACGCGACCGAAGGGCTGCTCTTCTATCTCGCTTCCTACGCCGCGACCATCGTCGGAGCGTTCGGCGTGGTGGCCATCATCGAGCGCAAGCTCGCGCTCAAGGGCCTGGGCGACGATCTCTCCTCGTGGGCCGGCCTGGCGGAGAAGCACCCGGCGCTGGCCGCCGCCATGTCGCTCTTCATGGTCTCGCTCGCGGGCGTGCCGCCCACGGCGGGGTTCATGGCCAAGCTGACGGTGTTCCGCTCGGCCATCGAGGCGGACCTGGTGCCGCTGGCCGTGTTCGGCGTGATCACCAGCGTGGCGGGCCTCTACTATTACCTTCGCGTGGTGGTCTACGTGTACATGTACCCCGAGGCCAAGCCGGGCGCTGTCGAAGGCGGCCGGCTGCTCTCGGCGGGCCTCGCCATCGCGGGGTGCGCGCTGATCGTCGTCTGGATGGGCATCCAGCCGGGGGTGTTTGCGGCGCTGACTCAAGGGGCGGCCTCGGCCTTCGGCCGATAAGTCTAGAGTGAGGCGAAAAACCGGGCTCGGGACCGGGTGCGTGTACGTTGACGGGTACGGATGCGGGTACGGTTCACGTACCACGGGTCCGTGGGACGTTCCCGTCCCCGTCCCCCTCCCCGTGAACGTACACGAACCCGGTCCCGAGCCCGGCAGTAGCCTCAGGCAAATTCTAAAACTACCGGCACTTGGGATTGGCCGGTACTCCGGGACTCTCCGCCACGTCGTTCGGGAAGATGACCGGCGCCTTTCCGTCGGGCAGGTTCTGCTGCACCACGAACGGATAGATGGCCTGCTGGTCGGCGCCGAACATGAGCCGGCCGCCCGGCAGGATCGACTCCATGCGCATGGCGGCGAGCTGGGCGCGCACCGCCTCGGGATCGACGGTGCCCGAGGCGGAGATGGCCGCCATCAGCGCTCGCGCCGCCTCGTACGCCAGCGCGCCGTACCAGTCGGGGTCGCGGTGGTAGTTCACCTTGAAGTCCTCGACGAAACGCTGGTTGGGTCCGTGCATGGCGAGCCGCGGGCTCCACCACACCGCGGAGAGGATGTAGCCGAGCCCGTCGAACCCGAATTCCTCCTGCGCCTGCGGCTCGCCGCCGTGCGCGCCGTAGCTGACGACCTTGTGGCAGAGACCCGACCAGAGGTAGCGGCGGTGGAGCGAGAGGAACTCGCTCAGGCTCCCGTCGGCGAGGAAGACGTCAGCGTGCGCCGCCTTGACGCGGCCGAGCGGCGCGACGAAGTCCTGCGCGCCAACCGGGAACGACTCGTCGAAGATGATCCGGTACGAGGCGCGCCGGCTGGGCGTCTTGCCGGCGAAGTCCACCACGCCTTTGCGGAACTCCCGCCCGCGCGGGCTGTCCTGGACGAGCAGGGCCAGCGAGAGCGGCGTGGGCAGCCGGAGCGCTTTCTGCTGCTCGTCGATCCAGCGCATCTGCGTGTAGGCGAGCAGCTCGATGGGCGCCTGCAGCCCGAAGAAGTAGCGGTAGCCGCGCTCGAAAAGCGCCTTGTCGGCGCCCGCCGCCGTCACGTAAGGCACGCGCTCGCGCTCGGCGATGGCGCTTTGCGCCTGGACCACTCGGGTGGACGAGCTGCCGAGGAAGAAGAGCGCTTTCTTCTCGAGGAGGTCGCGCAGCTGCTCTTCGGCTTTGGAGGGATTGTCGCCGTCGTCGATCAACTCGAGGGAGATGGGGACGCGCTTCTTGCCCAGCAACACGCCGCCGGAGTGGTTCGCTTCCTCGAACGCGACCTCGTAGCCCTCTCGATAGAAGCGCGCCGTCAGGCCCTCGGCGCTGCCGATGGGAAGAGACGCGCCGACGACGATTCGCGCCGGGATGACAGGCGCCGCCGGGGCAGGCGGCGACGAAGCTTTAGGTTTGCAGGCGGCCGCGCAGACGAGGGCGCAGGCCAGGAGCGCTCGGTGCATCCGGCGATGCTATGCCCGAACCGGCGCGCCGACCACTTTGCTACTGCCGCTTGAGCAGGACGTAGACGGCGCCGGCGCCGCCGTCGTGGGGGCGGGCGCTGGAGAAAGCCAGCACGTGCCGAGCAAATCGGTCGGTGGCCATCCAGCGCTTGAGCGCTTCCTTCAGCACAGGGACCTGGTCTTTCGAATGCAGGCCGCGGCCGTGAACGACCAGCACGCAGCGCTTCCCCTGCTGGCGGCAGCGGGCAAGGAACGTCACCAGCTCGAGCTTGGCTTCATCCTTGAGCATGCCGTGCAGGTCGACGTGCCCCTGCACCGCCAGATCGCCGCGCTTGAGGCGCCGCACGACGTGCAGGTCGAGGCCGCGGACGTGCCCCTCGATGAACTCGTCGGTGTCGGCGATGTCGAACGGCACTTTGCCCGTGACGAGCGCCCGCAGTTCGTCGTAGGCCTGCAATTCGGGGTCGAGCGGCCGGGGCGCGACCGAGAGGGGCTGCTTCCCCGGTTTGACGCGCGCGCTGCGGTCCCGCAGCGGGTCGGCGCCCTCGGTGGCCAGCGACCACAGGTCGTCGTCGGTCAGCGGCGCGGCCCTGCGCGGCGGCGGCTCGGGCGCCTTTGGGAGAGGCTTGGGCTGGGGCGGGGGCTCACGTCAACGCGGATGTACCTACTCCTTGCGGAGACCGAGGCGCTTCATCTTGCGCCACAGCGTCGTCGTCGACACGTCCAGCTCGCGGGCCACCCTTTCCAGCTGGCCGTCGTTGCGCTGGACCGAGGCTTCGATGGCGCGCTTTTCCGCCTCGTCCACCTCCTGCGCCAGCGTGTGAATCCCTCCCTCGGCCGGCGTGACCGGCTGGGTGCGCGGCTCGATGAAGACGTCCTCCGCCTCGATCTCCTCCCCGTGGACGAGCGCCGCCGCCTGCTCGACGATGTTCTCCAGCTCGCGCACGTTGCCGGGAAAGTCGTACGCCACCATCTTCTCCAGCGCCCCTTGTGTCAGCGTCCTCCGCGTCCCGTTCCGCTGGTTGAAGCGTGTGAGGAAATGCTGCGCCAGCAGGGGAACGTCCTCGCGCCGCTCGCGCAGGGGCGGTGCCGTCAGCGGGACCACGTTCAACCGGTAGAAGAGGTCCTCGCGAAACCTCTTCTCGGCGATGGCCAGCTTGAGGTCCTGGTTGGTGGCCGCGATCACGCGCACGTCGACCTTGATGAACGCGTTGTCCCCGACGCGCCGGATCTCGTGCTCCTGGATGACGCGCAAGAGCTTGGCCTGGAACGCGGGCGTCGTCTCGGCGATCTCGTCGAAGAAGAACGTCCCGCCGCCCGCCTCCTCGAAGAGCCCCTGCCGCAGCTTGACCGCGCCGGTGAAGGCGCCCTTGGCGTGCCCGAACAGCTCGCTGTCGAGCAGCGTCTCGGTGATAGCCGCGCAGTTCACCGGCACGAACGGCCGCGAGGCGCGTTTGGAATTGGCATGGATGGCGCGCGCGATCAGCTCCTTGCCCGTCCCGCTCTCGCCCGTCAGCAGCACCGTCACGTCGGTCGGCGCCACGCGCACCACGCGGGCCAAAAGCTCGCGCATGGGCGCCGACCGTCCCACCAGCGCGTCCAGCTTGTACCGCTCGCGAAACTCGTCGGAGAAGAGGGTGACGTCGAGCAAGAGCCGTTTCTTTTCCAGCGCGCGCTGCACGCGCACCAGCAGCTCGCTCTCCTTGAACGGCTTGGAGATGTAGTCGTGAGCGCCCCGCTGCATGGCCTCCACCGCGCTCTCGACCGTGCTGTACCCGGTCATGACGATGACCTGGGTGTAGGGCGAGATCTCCAGCGCCGCGCGCAGCACGCTCAGGCCCTCGGTGGGCGTCTCCATCTTCAGATCGGTCAGCACCACGTCGAAGCGCTGATCGGTCAGAAGGGTGCGCGCCATCTCTCCGCCCTCCGCCTCGGCGACCTCGTAGCCCTCCTGGCGAAGCACCAGCGCGGTGGTGGCGCGCATGTTGCTCTGGTCGTCGACGATGAGCAGGCGCGGCCGAGGCGGGGCAGCCGGCTGCGTCTCGGGGACTGGCGGCGTCGCATCGTCGGACATCGCGGCGACTCTACTCTAGGAATCCCCGCGCGGTCATCGCTCTCCCTTGCGCAGCACGCGCTTGTCGCCGATGCGCAGCGTGACTTTCTCGCGGTCGAAGTACTCGAGCAACGGGATGGCGAATTTTCGCGTCAGACCGGTCAGCTCCTTGAAGGACTGCGCGTCGATCGAGCCGTGCGCCGAGAGGTGCGCCAGAACGCTGCGGCGCAACTCGAGCAGCGGCGCGCTGCCGAACCACAGTTCCTCGCTGACGCGGCTGGCGCGCCCGGCGGCCGCGAGCGCCTTGAGCAGCGCTTGCGTGCGCTGCGGCGTCTGGCCGATGAGCGCGGGCAATTCGTCAACTCGGGGTGGGGATAGCCCCGCTCCCTCGAGCAGCGCGGCCAGCTTCTCCTGCGCGCTGGCGTCGGGCCCGCTGAGCGGCGCGGCCGCTCCGGGAGGGCGCACGCGCTCCGCGTCGGCGCGCAGCTCGCCCTTGTCGGCCAGCGCCGAGAGCGCCCGGGCGTAGAGCTTCTGCGGCGGCGAGCCGGCGCGCTGGCGCAGCTCCTCGCGGGCGATGGAGGGATCGATCTCGCCCTTGCCGGCGTGCCCGCGCAGCAGGGCGGCGATCTTCCCCTGCAGCGCCGAGAGCACCTCGGCGTGCGCGTAGAGGCGCGCCTCGCGGTCGAAGAGGACGGCGCGGCTCGATTGCGCGAGCCGCTCCAGCGCCTTCTCGGCGCTCCTGGCCGTGAACGCGCCGCGCGCGGCCAGGCGCTGCGGAGAGGCGCCGGGAAAGCCTGACTCGAGCAGCAGCCGGTCGGCTTGAGCGAGCGCGTCGTCGCCCGCCAGCGCCTGCAGCGCCGCGATGTCGGACTCGCGGCGGCGTCTGCGGCGCGGCGCGACCGAGAGAATGCGGCCGCCGCCCAGCGTGCTCGCGTGCGCCCGCGCCGCGCGCGTGAGCCGGCCGGCCGGCGCCCCCTCTTGCCCCTTGGGCAGCTCGCCGCGCAAAAGGAAGCGCAGCCCGGCGATGGCGGCGGCGGGGTGCGAGAGCCGCAGCTGGCCCAGCGCGCGCTCGCCCGGAGCAAGCTGGGCCCGATCGACCAGCGCCACCACCGCGGCAACCTGAGCCGTCCCGATGTGGGCCAGCAGCCGCGCGCGATCTTTCAAAGGGCGCGCCGCCCACGGGAGCAGCTCCAGCTCCACGTCGAGCACCTGCGCGGCGCCGACCGACTCGAGCGTTCCCGCTGGCACCAGCGCCGACCCGCGTGGCGCGTCGCGCACCTCGATGGCGGCGAGGTTGGCGGCAGTGCGCTGGCCGGCCCGCGCCCTCTCGACGGACTCGCCGTGCACCTGCACGCCGCGCACGCGCACGCCGCGCGCCTTGGCGCCCGCGCCGACGAGATCCACTTCGTCGCCGGGAGCGAGCGCGCCCGAGAACATGGTTCCGGTGACCACGGTGCCGAATCCTTTGACCGCAAACGATCGATCGAGAGGGAGAAAGAGCGGCCCCAGCTCGGGGCGCGGCGCGGCCTGCCTGGCCCGCACCGCCTGGGCGATGGCCCCGACCAGATCGGACAGGCCCTGTCCGGTGCGCGCCGAGCACTCGACGATGCGCGCCTCCTCCAGGAAAGTGCCCCTGACCAATTCTTGAAGTTCGAGCACCAGCAGCTCGCGATGGTCGGCGCCCAAGGACGGCAACAGATCCGCCTTGGTGAGCGCGATGACGCCGGCCTGCACCCCGAGGAGCCGCAGCACGTCGAGGTGTTCCGCGGTCTGCGGCATGGGTCCCTCGTCGGCCGCGACGCAGAGCACGGCCACGTCGATGCCGCCCGCCGCCGCCACCATGGCGCGCAGGAAGCGCTCGTGGCCCGGCACGTCGACGACCCCGGCGACGCCGATGCCCGGCAGGTCGATGTGCGCGTACCCGGCTTCGAGCGTGATGCCGCGTCGTTTCTCCTCGGGGAGCCGGTCGGTGTCGATGCCGGTGAGCGCTTTCACCAGCGCCGTCTTGCCGTGGTCGACGTGCCCGGCGGTCCCCACCACCACTCGCAGCGCGGCGGTCACTCGTCGACCCAGCCGACGCCGGGGGCGAGCTTGGCCCGGTCCAGCGCCGGCTCGCCGCGCATCACCGCGACGGGGGCCGCGCAGTAGAGCGTGCTGAAGAGCGCGGCGGGGCGGTGGTTGCCGCTGCGTTTCAACCCGCCGAAGGGCAGCCGGCCGCTCGCGCCCACGGTAGGGGCGTTCCAGTTGACCACGCCGCACTCGAGGGCGCGCTGGCAGCGGTCGAACGCCTCGGCGCTCCTGGTGTGGACGCTGGCGGCGAGACCGTAATCGGTGGCGTTGGCGATGGCGATCGCTTCTTCCTCGCTGGCGGCGGGATAGACGGCCAGGTCCGGCCCGAACAGCTCTTCCCTCTCGTAAGCGCTGTTTCGTCGATTTTGTACAAAATGCACGCTCGGGCTGACGTAGCACCCCTGCAGGCCCCGCGGAGCGAGGCGCCGCGGCGAGAGCAGGGCCTCGACATCGGCCGGCAGCCCTTTCTCGAACTTCTCCAGCCCGGCGGGCGAAGCGAGCGGCCCCATGAACACCCCGTCGTCGAAGGGATGGCCGACGGAAAGCTGCTGCGCCAATTGCGCGATGCGCTGCGCGAAACGCCGCGCGTCACCGACGACGATGGCCCGCGAGGCCGCCGTGCAGCGCTGCCCCGCGGAGACGAACGCCGAGAAGAGGACGTCGTAGACCGCCTTGTCGAAGTCCGCGTCGGCGAGGACGAGGGCGGCGTTCTTGCCGCCCATCTCCAGCGCCAGGATCTTCGTCTGGCCGAGGCAGGCGCGCTGGATGGCCAGCCCCACCTTCCAGCTCCCGGTGAAGAGCACGCCGTCCACGCCGGCGTGGGCGGCGAGCGCCGCGCCGACGGAGGGGCCGCCTTGCACCAGGTTGAAGAGTCCGGGCGGGACGCCCGCCTCCTCGAGGCAGCGCGCGTACACCTCGGCGGCTTGCGGCGCGACGTCGCTGGGCTTGAAGACCACGGCGTTCCCGCAGGCGAGCGCGGGAAGGATGTGGCCGTTGGGCAGGTGGACGGGGAAGTTGAACGGCCCCAGCACCGCCATCACGCCCAGCGGGCGGAAGCGGCACTCCGCGCCGGGCTGTCCCCGCGCGGGGAAGCCGGCCACCAGCTTCATCCCGTCCTCGACGGTGATGGCGGCCTTGGCGGCGCAGGCCTGCGCTTCGGTGCGCGCTTCCCAGAGCGGCTTGCCGACGTCGAGCGCGATGGCTCGCGCCAGCTCTTCTTCCCGCTTCGCGAGCACGGCGCCGATGGCGCGGACCAGCGCGACGCGATCGCCGGGCGCTCTCAGCGCCTCCCGGGCGGCCGCGACGGCGCGATCGACCTGCGCCTCGGCGAAGGCGTGCCGCCCCAGGACCACCGACAGATCGGCGGGCGAGCGGTTCTCGATGACGCCATCGGGCGCCTGCGGATCGGCCCAGCTGCCGGCGATGAAATCCATGCCTCACTCGAATGGGATGGTGTGGATGCGCTCGCCGTCCTCGGCGCCCAGCGTCTCGACGCACGCCTTTGGCAAGTGCACCTCGGCGTCGCGGAAGCTGCACAGCGCGCGCACCGCGCGGAAGCGGTTGCGTCCATGCTGGCGCTCGAGCGCCACGAGGCGGTCCTCGATCTCGTCCTGCGCCGGCTGCGCCCCGTCGGGAAGCCGCTCCGCGGCCAGCTTGGCGCGGCGGAAGCGGCGGATGGGCTCGATCAGCTCGGTGGGCGCCGAGTAGTGCGGTCCGCCGTCGAAGGGATCGATGCGCTCGTCGTAACGGAAGCCGATCCTCGTCAGCATGTTCTTGGCGCCCGCCGTCTCCGGCCCCACCTCGCCGATGGCGTCCTGGATCTTCTGCGAGAAGATGGTCGCGTAGATTTCCCCGGGGGGGAAGAGCTGCTGGATGAACTCCTTGTTCTCGCGGCTGAGCCGGTCGGCCTCCTGGTAGCTGAGGCCGGTGAACTTGCGGCCCAGCGCTTCCCACAAGGGGCTGCGGCCGTCCTCCTCGAGGCGGGGGAGCAGCTCCACCAGGATGCGGTCGCGGAAGCGCGCCCGATGCATGGCGATGAAGAGGAAGCGCACGTAGCTGAGCTGCTTGCCCGGCTTGCCCTGGCCACGGAACTGCGTCGCGACCACCAGGCCGCCGATCTCGGTGGGCCCGTCGAAGTTATACCCGATGGAGAGCACGCGGTGGCGGAAGTGCTTGTCGACCGAGTGGCTGTAGTGCTCCTTCTCGTAGACGTCGAAGAAGATGTGCGGCGCGTCGCGCGTGCCGTGCTGGGCGATGACCAGCGAGGTGCCGACGATCTTCTCGCTGCGCGCGTCCTCGAGGACGAAGAGGTACTCGCGCTCGAACGGGTCGCGGATGCGCCCGTCGAACGAGCGGGCGGACTTCTCCACGATGGCCGACAGATCGCGCTCGTCGTTGGGCAAGTTGATGGTGTTCAGCTCGCCGGCCAGCTTCTTGAGCGACGGCAGGTCGGCCTTGGTGACGTCGCGGATCACGTACACGAGCACAGCTCCAGCAGGAGGGACTGGTAGAGATCGCACGCCTTCTCCAGCTGCGCCATCTCGATGCGCTCGTTGGCGGTATGTGCGTTGCCGGTGCTGCGGCCGGGCCCGATGACGGCGGCCTGGCAGCCGGCGCGGGCGAAGACCCCCGCTTCGGTGCTGGTGGGCTTGGCGCGGGGGGTGGGGTCGAGGCCGAAGCGGGTCAGGACATTTTGTACGACTTGTACAAGTTCCGCGGCGGGGGACAGGGCCATGCCCCCCGCGTTGCGCTCGGTGGCTACCTCGACCTCCAGCTCGCCGCGCCCGAGCTCCTCGACCCACTTCTGGGCATTTTGTACAAAATGCCCAACCAGCCCGTCCGCGTCGTGCTCCGGGAGCAGCCGCGCGTCCAGGCTCGCCGACACTTCCGCCACACCGTAGATCGCGTCCGCCGCCGGCACGGCCGACTCGGCGCTGGCGATGACGTTGAGCCCCCCGACCGCGCCGGGAGGGTCGAAGCGCGGGTCGGTCCCCTCCGGCAGCACTTCCTGCCACAGCTCATGCAGCGCGCCCAACGTCGCCAGGGCGCGCCACAGGTTCGGGCGCATCGGCTGGGGAGGAAGGAACTTCACCTCGTCGGGGTTGGGCTCGCCTTTCTCGCGCGGGGCGGGCACCCGCACGATGCAACTCGCCGGAACGACGTTGCTCGACGTTCCGCCTCTGATGGCCAGCACCGGCCCGCCGGAGCTCTTCACCCACCGCAGCGCTTTCAAGATGGCGTTGACGCCGAGGTGAGGCGTCGAGCTGTGCGCCGCCTTCCCCGCAAAGTGCAGCTCTTCCGTCCCCGGCCCGGCCGACGAGACGAGCCGCGCCTTGCGGTCGCGCACCGTGCAGCGCACCACCGCATAGCCCTTGTGGGCGGTGATGAGCTGCAGCTCGCTCGGCTCGCCGCAGAGCACTTCGCGCGGCTTGACCTCCTGGAACTCCGCGCTGCCGGCGAAGTGGCGCGCGCCGAGCAGGCCGATTTCCTCCCCGAAAGTCCCCAGAAGCCAGAATGGCCGGTTCAGCTTGCGGCCTTTCAGGCGCAGCGCCGCCTCCGCCTTGCAGAGCGCGTCGAGCTTCACGTCGGCGACGCCGAGGCCGTAGAGGACGCCGTCCTTTTCGGTCAGCTCGAACGGGTCGGTCTGCCAGCCCGGCCCCGCCGGCACCGTGTCGAGGTGCGTGACCAGGAGCACGCCGCCCGGGAGTCGGGCGCGGCGGTCACCGACGTCGGATCCCACGCCGCCCGGCCCGCCCAGCACGTTCACATGGATCTCCTCCACGACCTGCCGTCTCACCGCCAGCCCGGCGTGCTCCCAGAGCGACGCAAGGAGATCGGCCGCTTGCCTCGTTCCATGGGCCGAAACCGTGTCGGCGCGGATGAGTTGTTTGGCGAGCTGGAGAAAGCCCGTCGAGAGCATGGGCCGCCTCCCTTGTCACGGACCCTGTCATAGGTCAATCTGCGTGCGTAGCTTGGGGGACAAAGGAGCGGGACCATGAGCGATACGAAGGCGACGCCTTTTCTCACCGACATCAAGGAGCTGCAGCGGCGGGCGCGCGAGCACGTCATGAAAGGCGCGGTGACGCCCGCCTACCACGGCGACGTGGAGACCGCCGTCAAGCTGCTCAACGATGCGCTGGCGACCGAGATCGTCTGCGTGCTGCGCTACCGCCGGCACCATTTCATGGCGTCGGGGATCCATTCCCAGGCCGTGGCCGACGAGTTCATGGAGCACTCCGTCGAGGAACAGAGGCACGCCGATATGATCGCCGAGCGCATCCGCCAACTCGGCGGCGCGCCCGACTTCGACCCCGCCGGGCTGGTCACGCGCAGCCACTCGCAATACACCGAGGGCGTAACGCTCGTCGACATGATCAAGGAAGACCTCATCGCCGAGCGCATCGCCATCGAGTCTTATCTGGAAATCATCCGCTTCTTCGGCGACAACGATCCCACCTCGCGGCGCATGATGGAGGAGATCCTCGCCAAGGAAGAGGAGCACGCCGACGACCTGGCCACGCTGCTCGAGACGCTCGACCCGCGCGACAAGCCGGCCGGCATCAAGCACTGATCGGGGTGGCCGTGCTATGCAGCGCCGCGTGCGCGCGGTGGTGCAGAGAGTCAGCGAAGCCAGCGTGGCCGTCGAGGGCCGGGTGACCGGCAGCATCGGGGCCGGGCTCTGCGTCCTTTTGGGCGTGGGGACGCGGGACTCCGAGGACGACGCGCGCTGGCTGGCCGACAAGGTGGCCGACCTGCGCATTTTCGAGGACGAGCAGGGGAAGATGAACCGCTCGGTGCTGGAGGCGAAGGGCGCGCTGCTGGCCGTCTCGCAGTTCACGCTCTTCGGCGACGCGCGCAAGGGGACCCGGCCCGGCTTCATCGACGCGGCGCGGCCCGAGGCGGCGCAGCCGCTCTATGATCGCTTCTGCGCGTTCTGCCGCGCGCGCGGGCTCGAGGTGCAGGAGGGCGTGTTCCGCGCCACCATGCAGGTGCGCATCGTCAACGAAGGGCCGGTGACCCTGCTGCTCGACTCGAAAAAGCTCTTTTGATCTAAGGTGGCGAGATGGAAGACTGCATCTTCTGCAAGATCGCGGCGGGAAAGATTCCGGCGAAGAAGATCGCCGAAGGCAAAGATTGCCTCGCCTTCCCCGACATCGACCCGCAGGCGCCGGTGCACGTGCTGGTGATCCCGAAGAAGCACATCAAGTCGCTCGACGAGGCGGGCGATCTGTCGATCGTCTCGAAGATGTACGCGCTCGGTCTTCAAGTGGCGAAGCAACTCGGCATCGACAAGACCGGCCATCGCACAGTCATCAATACCGGGTTGAACGGCGTCCAGACCGTGCTCCACCTTCACATGCATCTGCTCGGTGGCCGTACCATGACGTGGCCGCCCGGTTGACCCCAAGGCCCCGTTCAGACTACGTAGCGCCTCAGATTGTCGACTGAGCTGCACAGCGAATCGGCGAGCCTGAGGGCGGCGCCCGAGATTCCCGAGAACCTCCTCGACCCCGACGCGGTGAAGGTGGTGCGCCGGTTGCGCCGCGCGGGGCACCAGGCTTACCTGGTGGGCGGGTGCGTGCGCGATCTGCTGCTGGGGATCGGGCCCAAGGACTTCGACATCGCCACCAGCGCGCACCCCAACCAGGTCAAGGACACCTTCCGCAACAGCCGGCTCATCGGGCGGCGCTTCCGGCTGGCGCACGTCTTCTTCCGAGGCGGGAAGATCGTCGAGGTCTCGACGTTCCGCGCCAACCCGCTCGACGAGCTGGCCGACCTGCCCGCCGACCTGCTCATCCGCCACGACAACGTCTTCGGCAACGAGCAGGAGGACGCGCGGCGGCGCGACTTCACCATCAACGCCCTCTTCTACGACGTCGACGAGGGCCGCGTCGTCGACCACGTCGGCGGCAAGGCCGACCTGGCGGCGCGGCTCGTCCACACCATCGGCAATCCCTTCGTGCGCATGCGCGAGGATCCGGTGCGCATCCTGCGCGCCATCCGCTTCGCCTCCAAGTGCGCGTTCGAGATCGAGCCGGAGACGCTGGCGGCCATGAAGGCGCACGTGCACGAGATCCCCCGCTGCGCGCCGCCGCGCGTGATGGAGGAGATGCTCAAGCTGTTGCGTTCGGGCGCGGCGCGGCGCTGCTTCGAGCTCTTGCGCGAAGTGGGGGCGCTGCGCATCCTGCTGCCCCCCGTCGCGGCGTATCTCGAGCGGCGCGGGCCCGAGGAGGCCGAGCGGCATCTGCGGGCGCTCGAAGCGCTCGATGCACACGTCCGCGTGGGCGAGATTCCTTCCGACGCGGTGCTTCTTGCGACGCTGCTGGCGCCGCTGCCGCGCGCGGGCGCTCCTGGGGGGCCCATTCCCAAGGGCGCGCCGCGTCCACCGGGCGGCCCTGGCGCTGTCGCGAAGCCCGCGCCCGAAGAGGACGACGAGTTGGACCGCGAGTTGGAAGCGCTCGAGGCCGAGCAGGAGCCGGACGAGGATCCCTCCCTGGCCCCGTTGCCCGAGGGAGCGTTGCGCGAGGCGGCCGAGCTGCACGACGAGCGCCTCGGCGGCGCTGCGCCCTTTGCGGCCGGGGGCGACGCCCAGCCCTGGTCGCTGCCGCAGGACGTCGTCGCGCCGGAGATCGTCCTCGCGGAGATGGTGCGCACCGCCCGGCTCCCGCGGCGCATTGCCGAGCGGGCGAGGATGATTCTTCTCGCGCAGCCGATCCTTTCGGGGGAGCGGCGAAGGAAACGAAGCTCGCCGCAGGCTTTTGCCCGGCAGAGCTATTTTCCCGAGGCGCTGGCGGTGTTCGAGTTGTCGGTCGCTGCGACTGGCCGGGGACATGATCAACTCGCGAAGTGGCAGGGAACTTTCGCGGAGCAGGATTTGTCGCAGGTTGACCATGAAGCGCCGAAGCGGCCGCCGCACCATGGCGCCCCTGTGAAGCGGCGCAAGAGGCGCGGCGGGCGAGGGCGGCGAGGAGGCGGACAAAGCCGCTCGAAACAGGAGTAAGACGGCTCCCCCGGACAAGCCGCGCTGCAACCTACCGCTACGAACGTAAGTCCATGGGCCGAGTTTTCCACAGCTTGTCGCCAAGCGGCCGACGTTTCAGCAGCACTAAACTTTAGAGAGCGTCGAGAGCTGTGAGTCTTTGGATCAGTTGCTTTTTTTGGCGTTCGTGCCGGCCGGCCATACGAGGGCTCTTCCCGCCAATCAACAGGTCTGATAAAAGGGGATCAACCTAGGTGGTGAACCGGTCCTGAAGGGGGGAACGTGGCTCCGGTCTTTGGCATGCTATCGCCCGGCTTTGAAGAGATGGAACGGGAGCGGATGCTCCTCCGTCGGAACGTGCAGCTGACGGCTCGCATCTTTAGCACGCTGGAGCCTGCAAGGTGATTTGGGACGCATCCTTGAGACGATCCCGGCCGTCTTCTCCGGAAGAAGAGCCGGCTGAACTGGGCAGTCCCCGGCGCTTGGCGCTGATCGTTGAGGACGATCCGGGAATCAGGCGGATCGTGAGGGAGTCCCTCGTCCGACTGGGCGCCCAGGTAGTCGAGGCTGAGAATGGGCGGGGAGCGCTGGCGCTTCTCCGAAGGCTGAAGCCTGACATCGTCTGCCTCGATCTGCTGCTGCCCGAAGTCAGCGGCTACTTGGTATGTGAGTTCATACGCTCTACTGAGGTGCTCCAGCAGGTCCCGGTGCTGGTCATGAGCGCGAGATCGCGGCCCCAGGACAGGGCCCAAGCGGAAGAGGTAGGTGCGTCGGCATTCCTCTCGAAACCCTTCACGAGCAGGCAGTTCAGGGAAATGATCGTCGGCATCTGGGCCGCGAACAGGAAGTAGCCCTCGTGCGCGAACACGTTCGTGCCCCGGCCTCGTAACGCGCCTTGAAACGATCCTAGTCGGATTTCAACAGCCCAGAGAGGCGATTGCGGTCGCGGGCCGAAATCTCCTCGAACTTGATGCCTACGTCGAAGCGGGCCGGGGCGTTGGCCGGAAGGTCCTCCACCCAGACGACCGCGACGCGGCATATGAGCTGCGTCTCATCGGGCAGGAACAGCTCCAGTTCGAGCCGGTCACCTTCTGCGAGCAGCTCATCGGCGTAAAGCCTGATGCCGCCCAGGCTCAAGTCGATGGCCGGCCGCCTTCCAAAGAGCGCACTACCCACCGGCCTGCAGAAGACGGGTGCATGGAGGCGCGGAAAGCGGCGTAGATCATTGATCATACCGGCAGTTTTGTGCATGCGGGAGATCGTGGGGCCGTGGTGCCTCCTGCCAGGAACAGCACTGCCTCTTCGCGTGGAAAAACGCGCGTAACCTTAGTGTGCTGCGATTGGCAAGTCCGCCCGCATTATGAAAAAAAACAGATGCGAGGGCGAAGGTCGTCTTCGACGACCAGTGCCCGCGGGCGCCGATCGTCTGGCTTAGCTTGCTCCCTTTCCAGAGAGGACAGCAGGGAGTGTCTTGAAGATGAGGCCCACATCTCGGCTGAAGCTCCAGTGATCGATGTACTGCATATCAAGGTACATCCATTCATCGAAGGCGATCTGATTTCGGCCCGAGACCTGCCAGATGCAGGTCAGGCCCGGCCGTACCGACAGGCGCCGAAGCTGCCAGGGCTCATAGCGTCCGACCTCATCCGGGACCGGCGGACGCGGACCCACGATGCTCATGTCACCGCGGAGGACGTTGATCAACTGGGGCAGTTCATCAATCGAATACCTGCGGATGAGACGACCGATCCACGTCACGCGCGGATCGAAATGCATCTTGAACACTGGACCTGATTGCTCGTTTTGCGCGAGGAGCTTCGCCTTGAGCTGGTCCGCATTCGCAACCATCGACCGGAACTTCAGCATGTTGAATGGCTTTCCGCGCAGCCCGACTCGTCGCTGACGGAAGATCACGGGTCCGCGAGAGGTGGTCTTGATCAGAAGAATCACCACGAGAAGCAGGGGAGTCAGCACCCAAAGGGCTGCCGCGCTGCAGATGATGTCGAAGAGCCGCTTGAACGCCATCTGCGCCGGCTTGACCTCGTAAGGCGTGCAGTGCAGATACCCGTCGCGATTGGACAAAGGAGGCCACGCGCGCTCGAGGCGAAAGCTATACGCGGGCAGCGCAAAAGGAACACCCGTTCTCTCGCAGACGGAGATCGCCCGCTGCATGTCGCGAGACTGCACCAGCGTGTTGCCGGCGATGTACACTTCCTCAACGGGCGTCCTGCGCAGCACCGATTCCATGTCCTCAGAGGTGCCCATGATGGGCGCGGTCAAGTGGAGGGCGCTGCGGAGGAGTGCCCGGTCCTTTTCCGTTTCATTGGGAAACGACAGGTACCCCACCACCCGCCGGCGACCGCGCAGCATCAGATCTT